>OKSC01002766.1_pt1 | contig 14284 bp, 10 predicted proteins | sample 1601161 | NCBI WGS metagenome assembly OKSC01 (sample SAMEA3541552, study PRJEB24748) | human gut metagenome | biome: human gut; feature: human-associated habitat; material: faeces | place: China | collected 2012
TGCCGGATAGGAACGGCAAAATTTTTTACACTTCTATTACTTCTTTATCGCACATCAGTAAAAGCGACGGCTATGAAGAAAATGAGGTCGGCTCTGCCCTTGCTGCAAGACCGCAGATGATACCGAAAAAGACGGGTCCTTGCTGTGTTGTCAAGCCCTATTACGATACCAAGAAATTTGAAACAGCCGTTGCATTGTTTTTGTCCGCCAGCGATGATTTCAAAGATTCTGACGGTTATCAATACGATCTCTGCGACTTAATCCGTCAGGCACTTAGCAACCGTTTTTTCAACAGACAGCTTGACTTTGCCGACGCATATAGGAAAAAAGATATTTCATTGGTCAAAACGATTGCAAAAGACCAGCTTGAGTTGCTGGATGATATGGATGCACTCTTGTCTCATCGGAAAGAGTTTTGCTTTTCGCGCTGGATCAACGATGCTCATGCCCTTGCCGCCGATGAACAGGAAAGAAAATACTTTGATCTGAATGCAAGAACTTTGCTCACCCAATGGGGCGATATTAACGGCACAACCTATGCACTATATGATTATGCTTGGCGTGAGTGGAACAGACTGATCAAAGAGTATTACGCTGTCCGTTGGAGCATGTTTTACAAAAGAGCGATTAACTGCTTAGAAAACAAACGCAAATTCTTTATATTAAACGGCGACGGCTATGTAGGTCGCCGTAGATATCGCTCCTATAAATTCGGAAGAGAACTGAACAAATTTGAGCTTGATTGGTTGAATGAATATAAAGAATATCCACAGCCGAAAACCAGTGATACGATTGGATCATCAAAGCGATTTGCAAGCAAATGGAATATATAGAGGAGATATGCTATGACATTTTATAAACCGTTTATTGTAGATAACGGCAACAGAAAAGTTTGTGCCGATTTTCAAATTAATGAGGAAAACGGCTTATTTTGTATTTCTTTTTCACTGAATAAGACGGCGAAGATGAAAGAGGCTGTGCTTTTCAGCGGTGAGTACGGCTTTTCGCCCGACGCACCTTTTTACGGTGATGGGTATCAGAAACTCACCCAATATAAAGGTACTGTAAAGAATAAAGGTACTGTAAAGAGCTTTGACAGTTTTACCGGCTACACCGATAAAGACCATTACAAAATGCCGCAGGCAAAGGGCTTTAAAACCGTGTATAACTATGCCCTTATCGGCTCGGGCAAAAATACGGTTTTAATCGGTGCGGCAAGCTGTAACCGCTTTCGTACGGAAATCCGCGTAAACAGCAAACAAATTCAGGTGGTACAATGCCTTGAAAATCTTGAATTTGACGCCGAAAAAGAAATCCGTCTTGAGGATATGGTGATTCTTCAGGGCGAAAGAAATGCAATTCTGAACGAATTTGCCGAGATCATACGCCGAAATCACCCTGTTAAAGAATACTCTGAAATGCCGGTGGGCTGGTGTTCGTGGTACTGTATCGGTCCCGACATTTCCGAAAAGGATATTTTTGATAATTTAAAGGTTATCAGGGAAAAAACACCGGGGCTCAAATACATACAGATTGATGATGGATTTCAGCCCTTTATGGGGGACTGGCTTGAAACAAGCGACAAATTCAACCGCCCGATGAAAGACATCTGCCAGGACATTAAAAAAGCGGGCTTTGAGCCTGCTATATGGCTTGCGCCTTTTATTGCTTCAAAGAAAAGCAGGCTTTTGAGAGAACACCCCGATTACTTTGTTCAGGACGGAAACGGCAATCCCCTTTGCACGAAAGAAGTGACTTTTGCCGGTTGGCGTGATGCGCCTTGGTATATGCTGGACGGCACAAATCCCGCCGCAAGGCAGTATATCTATGATGTGGTGCATGAAATCTACGAAAATTGGGGTGTGCGCTATTACAAATTGGACGCCAATACGTGGGGCGCATTACCTTTCGGAGAGCGTTACGATAAGAACGCGACGTCGATCGAGGCATATCGCAGAGGAATGGAAACGATTTTTGACGCAACAGAAAACAAAGCCTTTATCCTCGGCTGTAATGCGCCGATGTGGCCGTCGCTGGGGCTCGTTACGGGTATGCGCGTCACAAACGATGTGATAAGAAATGTAAGGCATATGGCGAACCTCTTCGAGCAATGCTTCAGCCGTAACTGGATGCACAAAAAGCTGTGGGTCAATGACCCGGATTGTTTGATTATGGCAGATAATTCTTCAAAGGTTATGGGTCCGTCGGGCGTTATCCGTAAATCGTTATCCAACAAAAAGTTCCTTAAACTGAACAATGTGTATATACGTGCAAGCGGCGGTATGGTGCTTTCGGGGGATTATGTCAGCAAGTATTCAAAAAGTGATATTGACAGACTTCACAGAATACTCGATACAGATTACAGCCCTGCTGAGTTTGACGATGCGCTGGAAATCGGTAAAAAGGAAACCGAAAAGGGTACGGAATACTTTATTTTCAACCGAAAAGCACATTTCAAAAAATATGAAATCTGTGTGCCGAACGGCACGATAGTCACGGATTTGTTTGAAAACAAACCTCTGACGGTCAAAAACGGCAAAGTGACGGTTTATTTAACGAAAAACGGCTGTGCGTGGATTGGCGTGTAGAAAAACAAGGGGTAAGTTATTATGGGATATTCCTTAAATCAAAGTGATTTCGACAAACCAAAGCAAGGTGCGGAATTTACATATTTTTCGGAGGAAGAATGGAATTCTTATCCTTTTGTAAGTGATGAGGATACAAAGGTTTCGGGAAGCGAAATACGGATTGTTTCTTCATGTGGGTATTTCGGCAATGGGTATTGTGGACATCAGTTGGCAGAGGACAACACATAAATTGCCTGACCCGCCTTATTGGGACGATAAGGTACCCGATGCAGAGTATGACGGTTTGCCCGTACAGCACTTTTCTTTACCGTTTCAAAAAAAATACATCGAAATCCTGCACAAGCTTAACAGGGGAAAAAGTCAAGGTAAAAGCCAAGAATGGAACACTTTCTGTCACCGTATTTGGCAGGAAGCAGAAAACATCCGACATGATTTTAAAAATCAAACTTGGCGATAAGCCCGTTATGGAGAATTGATATGTTTGGATTTTTCAAAAAGAATCCGGCAGCACCTTTAAAATCTGCTGCCGGAAAAAGAGTCAAAATGTCCTTTTCGGATATAGCTCTGAATCTGGAATATAAAGGTGTTTCAGTCACAGACGATAACTATTGGTATTGGTGTGTTTCTCCCATATACGATGAAAAAGACCGTGTGCATCTTTTTTGTTCCCGCTGGCCGAAAACAGATAAAGGAATGTCTCTGTGGTTTACGGAGAGTGAGATTGTGCATTTTATCGGCAACTCACCCGAAGGCCCCTTCAACTATGTTGAAACTGTGCTTTCAAAGGACAATCTTCCTTTCCCCGAATGGCAGGCATCACCACACAATCCGCAAATATATAAATTCGGCACTACCTATGCTCTTATTTATATTGTTCAGGATAAACGCGTAAAGAAATGTGCCATGAAAACAGGCCTTATGCTGTCTGATTCCTTAAACGGACCTTGGCATTTTGCAGGCGATGACGGTATTGTTGTAAAAGAGTCAACAGACAAATCACACTGGACCTATCATAGTAAAACGGGTACGGAAAATCCTGCTATGGCAAAGATAGATGATATATACTATATTTTCTTTAAAGCAGGAAAAGCTCAAAACAGGAAAATGCATTACGGCTATGCAACCTCTAAAAGCATTGACGGACCTTATACAATGTGCGATGAGCCGAAAATGGACAACATCCATTATGTTGAGGATGCAACTGCTTTTCAGCAAAACGGCAAAACCTATCTGCTTACCACTGATAATTTTGGCAAAAACACAGGCATATTCGGTGCGGGAATACGTTGGGAAATGAAGGACGGTTGTTTTAAAAGAAAAAATGCAAAAATCGGTTTTGGTGTTCTTTCTGATTATACCGATTTACCGAAAAACACAACCTATTATGACAATGAGCATTCAACAAAATTAGAACGCCCGGGAATTCTGATGAAAAACGGTAAGCCCGAATACCTTTACGGCTGCACAAGAGCCGATGTTCTCGGCAGCGGAAAAAGTCAATGCTATGTATTTAAAATTAACGGTCAGGAGAATCAATCATGCTTTTAAAAAAGAAATTACCGCCTTATCCTTTCAAAGAATATCCGATTATGCAGCAGCCGTCTTTAACGCCCACGGCGGGGCAGCAGGCGCAGATTGCCCGTAAATTCGGTATGTTCCTGCACTTCGGCATTAACACCTTTAACAACACCGAATGGTCTGACGGCACCTTGCCGATTGAAAGCTATCAGCCGACCGCAATTGACGCCGACAGCTGGGTCAAAACCGCTTATGAAGCCGGAATGAACTATGTGATTGTCATTACCAAGCACCATGACGGTTTCTGCCTTTGGAATACGGACACAACGGAGTATTCCGTTAAGTTTTCGCCGAACAAAACCGATGTTGTGAAAGAGGTTGCCGAAGCCTGCAAAAAGTACGGCGTTAAATTAGGGCTTTACTATTCCCTTTGGGATAGACACGAAAATTGTTATAACAATGACGAATCCTATGTGCAGTATATGGAGAAGCATCTGACCGAGCTTATGGACGGCAGATACGGCGAGGTGGTTGAGCTTTGGTTTGACGGTGCTTGGGATAAGCCCTGTCGTGCGTGGCAATTAGACAGGCTTTACAGCCTTGTTAAAACCTTACAACCACAATGCCAAATCGGTGTAAATCACACGGTTGGAAAATACAGTGAGAAAAAGGGTTTTCCCAAAAAACGCTACGAACCTAAGAACTATCGTGACCGTGACCCTTTGAGAATGTTTCCTTCGGATTTCAGACTGTGGGACCCGAATATGTGCCGTGAGAACGACCCGAAAATTTACACTTTCGGAGGAAAAGAATACTATCTTCCCTTTGAACAGACTATATGCTCACGCAAGGAATTTAGCTGGTTTTATTCCGATACATACGAAAGCAAACCTTTGATGGATGCTGATGAAATCATCAATAATTATCACATTCTTGAAAAAACGGATAATGTCATGGTTATCAATCTGCCGCCTGACAAAAACGGACAACTGGTTGAAGGCGATGTTGAGAATCTGATGAGGGTCGCCGAGTCGCTTAGGATAAGGAGAAAAACTGAAAAAACAGATTGAATCGAAGGATAGAGATATATTGCTGCTGTTACTATCAGTGCAAGAATTATTAAGAAAAAGACTAAAGCAAAAAATCGTCGGTAATCATATGCGCTGATACAAGCTCTATCGTAGAAAAATGCAAGTAAAAGAGGAATCAAATCATGGTAAATGTGAAACAGCTGATAGCCGAAAATGCAGAAAAAGTGAAGATTTACTGGAGAAAGCCGCCGCATGGTCGCTATATGCCATTCAAAGAGATCGCCTCACTTGCCGTGGGAGGTATGGGCGTAAAATTCATCTGCTACGCTGTGCAGTTAATGCTGCTAAGCGTCGGCAATACACTCATCGGTAACACGATCGGAATCCCTCCGCAGCCTTTATACCTGATTTATATCATCAGTATTATAGCAAGCTTTCCGTTGACTGCTGTCAGAGCCAGAATGGTCGACAGCGCAAAAAACGGAAAAGGCCGATTCCGTCCGTATATATTCACAATGGCAATTCCGACGGTTATTCTCGCAATGGGTTTCACCTGGATGCCCTATGACAAAATGACCTTGTTCTGGAAATGCTTTACTGTTCTGATGTTTAATATCGGATTTCAGTTTTTTTACACCTTTATGTTTGATTCCTACACGAACATCATCAATGTACTATCTCCGAATACATACGAGCGTTCTGATGTGTGCTCCGTTACTGCGGTAACGGATTCTCTTGCGCCGACAATCATCGGTTTTCTGATGCCGCTTCTGGCTCGGGCTGTTACAGGTGAAAACACAATCTATGATATGAGAATTTATCGTGTTGTTTTTCCGCCTATTTTGTTGCTGGGTTTGCTTCTGACGATTCTGATTCATGTCAATACCGAAGAAAAGGTTATTGAAGCAAAAACTCATTTAATCAAAATCGGATTTGCAGATGCGCTTCGTGCAGTTGCCAAGAATAAATATTTCTGGATTATTTCCTGTGCAAGCTGGATTGGTTTTCTTGAATCGTCTTTCGGAACAATTCTTGCCTGGCTATACAACTATCAGGAAGCATGCACCCCCTTACAGTATTCGATTATAACGGCAGTTTACGGTAACTCTTCGTTATGGTCGATGCTTTTTGCGCCAATACTGATCCGGAAAATCGGCAAAAGGAATCTGCTCTTGTATTCCAATCTGATGAGTATAATATTTATTCTTTGTATGTATCCCGTCGTAACTGAGGCTCCTAAAAGCATGATGATCTGGCTGATGCTCATTTGTATGTTTGTCAACGGCCTCGGCACCTCGCTCGGGAATCTTTTGCAATACAGTCTGAACGGCGATATCCGTGATTATCAGCAATATCTGACAGGCGAAAGAATAGACGGTATGTTCTTCACTGTTGGTCTCATAGGAAGCGTTGTTGGTATGGTGACAGGTTCTGTTCTCCCTGCAATTTACAATATGGCAGGATTAAACGAAACCGTCGCAAAGTCGCTTGGTTATGACGGCAGCAATGTTTACTTCGTACTGTATGACCCTGAATATTTCAAAAGAATCTGCGGTATTCTCGTCATTGCCTCTGCAATCGGCGCAGCATTGAATGCCATTCCGTATTTCTTTTATGATCTCACAGAGGTTAAGCAAAAAGCAATGGTAAGCGTTTTGAAGATCCGCGCTCTTTTTGAAGATTACGGAAATAACGCACTATCCGATGAAAACCTGATTGAAGCGATTAACCTGATTGACGAAGCTTACGAATATTACGATAAAACTCCCGCCAAGCCCGACAAGACGGAAATCAGGGAGGCAAAAAGATCAAAGGATAAGGCATCGGTAAAAGCGGCAAAGAGAAAGGTTCACGAGCAAAAAGAACGGAACGAAAAAATCGTTATCGGACAGTTTGTTGTCAGAGAGGTTGAAAAATTCAGTAATCCTGTTATGCAGGTCCAGGTGGAAAGAGCAAAGCGGATCTGTGAGGGCGGACTTGCAGGGCTGAAAAATCTGAATACGATTTCCGTAAAAGAAGCCCGCAGACTCCCGAAAAATACACCGCTTGAAAAAGAAATCCGTGAATATGCCATCGAAAACGCAAGAGCGGAAAGATTGTCAAGAAAAACTCTCCGAAAAAATTACGCAAACGGTATTTCCGAATTTGACAGCGGTGTTTTCGGCGAATTATTCCGGCAGGAAGATGAGCTTGATTCACAAATTAAGACTATGATTCTTGATTACCGTACGGCAATGGAGCAAAAGAACAAGTCAAAAACAAATGAAATTAATGAAAAAATCAAGGCTCTCAGGAAGAAAAAACGGGATGTGGAACAGAAGGTTAAAATACTAACAGAACAGTATTCTGCCTATAACCGTGCGGCAAAGCCTTATATTGATGCAAAAAAGCTTTTGATTCAGCAGGAAAACTATCGTCGCTATGATGAAATTAAAGCCAATTATGAGGAGTCAAAAGTCCGGGCAGAAGCGCACAGAGCCGAAAAAGAAGAAGCGGAAAAACGGGAACAAGAAGAAAAAGAAGCGTATGCCGCTAAACTGAAAGCGGAACGAAAAGCTTCAAAAAAACAATTCTGACAATTTAGTGAAAAAGGAGCAAGCCATATGCTGAAACATATTCCCAAAATTATCTCTCCCGATTTATTGAAGGTACTTTGCGAAATGGGGCACGGAGATGAAATCGTAATTGCAGACGGGAACTTTCCCGCTGCATCAAATGCCAATATTCTGATAAGAGCGGACGGTATTTCCGCCTGTGATATGCTTGATGCGGTTCTCACACTGTTTCCTCTTGACCAGTATGATTCCAATCATTTTGTTCTGATGCAAAAGTGTGAGGGGGACACGGTGGATACAAGTATTTGGAATCAATATGCTGATATTGTAAGAAAGCATCAGCCTGACACGGAGTTTTCGTTTGAAGAAAGATTTGCATACTATGACAGAGCAAAGAAGGCGTACGCAATAATCGCAACAGGCGAAGAAAAACAGTATGCCAACATCATTCTGAAAAAAGGCTGTGTATTATAAGATGAAAAAAGAACGCAATTTGGTTCTGACTACTTGACTTTTTAAAGGAGACTGCAATGAAAAAAATACCGATATTATCAATAATTGCGCTGATACTCATTTCAGCATGTTTGGTTTTTGTTTTTACTTATCAGACAAAGATTCCCGCAAAAGAAGAATTTGCGGTTGACAGTGCCTATATGCAAAGCGAAAACTTAGCTTTGAACGCAGTCTGTGACAGCAAAAAACTTACGGACGGAAAAGCCGAAACCTCATTTCAAAGTTTAAAGAAAGAAAACTTCTATGTTACGCTTGATTTGGGAAAAGCTCAAAAAATCAATTCGGTTATTCTAAAAGAAAAAGGCTTGAATGTCAAAGAGTTTTCCATTTCCGTTTCCGCTGACGGTGAAGCCTATTCAATGGTTTATCAGAACGATAAAATCGAATATCACCGACTGTGCACATTTGACGATGTTGAAGCAAGGTATGTCCGTCTTACAGTGACAAAAGCTGATTCTTTCCCGGCTATCAGAGAAATTGAAGTCTATTATGAGCCGACTCGCAATACCGATGATTTTCGTGTTACCGCCTATCTTGCCGCCGACGATGTGAACGAAATTCTTACAGACGAAAAATTGACGGATGCACAAAAAGAAGAGAAACTAAATCGGTATTTTGATGATTATGATCCGGAAAGCCTGACACATTTGTTCCATTACTGCGGCGTATCCTTTGATGAAACAGGAACGGTATTTTTAGGCGGCGATAATGAGAATCAGGCAGATAAAGAAAATCAGCTACGTTTACTGCTGAAGGTCTTACGGGAAAGAATGAATCCGGAAGCTAAAATTAGCTTTGTGTTCGGCTTCAATCAAGGTCATCCCGGACGAAATTCGGCAATGGGCGATAACCGTGATACCTTTATTGATAATTTAATCGGCTTTGCTGAAAAGTTCGGCTTTGACGGCATTGATATTGACTATGAGTTCCCGCAAACAAAAGAAGATTTCCGCATTTTCAACGATTTTCTGATAGCTTTAAAAGAGGAAATGCGCCGTCAAATGGGGGAGAGCAGTCTGCTTTCTTGTGCTTTCGGAACAAGAGACCTGCATTATACCGAAGAAGCAATCCGTTCTCTGGATATGGTGAATATCATGACCTATGACATCATGGATCAGGACGGTCAGCACTCTTCTTTCTGGAGCTGTACCCAGCAGGCGATTGCCTATGCCGAGGAGGTCGGCTTTGAACGCAGTCAGATCAACCTGGGTATTCCGTTTTACGGTACGCAGACAGAGGCGATCATGGAACAATATATTTATAAAAATTTACCCCGAACCGACTATTTTCAAAACACTTATACGGTCAACTGCTATTTTGATTCGTCGCCGACTGCGGTATATTTTAATTCTCCGGCATTGGTTCGCGATAAAACAGCGTTTGCGCTTCTTAACGGCTGCGGTATCATGGTATGGAGCTTTACCTGCGATACGGCTGCCACCGAGGAAAATTCACTTTGGAAAGCGGTTAACGATGCCGTAAGTCAGTTTGGAGGCGATCAGAATGCGTAAAAATATTACTTGTGAAAATGTCGTGCTTTTTGCCTGCACCTTTATTAGCTCTCTTTTGCTTTTAACTTTTGATGTCTATTGCCGGACTGAAATCGTAACGGATGTTTTGTTTATCAATATTTCCGGTCTGAAATTTCACCGTATGGAATTTGTTTCGATCATCTTTTCTTTGGCGTTTTTAATAGGATTGATTTTAGAAAAGCTGTTCAAGCACCGTAAGATGATTGTATGCTCTGCGTTATCAATTTTAGCGGTTTTTGCCGCAGTATTTGCTCTTTTGAATACAGACCTTTTCCAGATATTGTGCCCGACGATGAGAATCAGCCATGTCACGATGAGTCTTTCAAGAATTTTGGGCATTTTTGCAGGCGTTTCGGGAATTATGACCGGTGTCGGAATAGAGTATGTTTTTCACGGTAAAGCCAATAAGAACTCGGCCGTTCTTGCCGTGGTGATATCAGTGATATTATCCGTTTTTATGCAAAGCACCGGGCTTTATCGAGTCGGGTTCCTTTTGGCTGCGGCAGTCGTATTGGGTTGCCTGTTTCTTGCAGAAAGCCGAAAGAATTTTCAGCTTCCTGAGAATACTGCCGGTAAGAAGATTTCGAAGAAAATCTCGTTTCTACAGTTTTTCTGTTTTACTGCGATAACTGTACTGTTGCTGATCACACCGAGATTTATAATGACGACCTGCGGATTGAATTATCTGTCTGCATCTTTAACAGTCGGAGCTTTCCTGTTGATTTCCGTTATACTGTCGGATTTCCGGAAGGTTTCAACTTTCGGCTTTGTCGGAATGTTGGCAGGAAGTATTCTTCACTATATCATCGTTCATTATATTTGCACCATGACGGTTTATTCGGGAAACAGAGTGATTTATTCAGTGCCTTTATGGGTGTCTATATCTGTGTTTTTCGTTGCATTGGTGTCAATAGTTCTTTTGAAACGGACTCGAAAAAGAATATAAGCAAAAGCCACTGCTAAATTGTTTTGCAGTGGCTTTTGAAATATATAATTATACAGTAGCGACACATATCAGAACTTCAACTTTCTGAATTTTCCGGGCGATATACCCTCGTTCTCTGAGAAAAAATAAATAAAATTCGATTCGCTGTTAAAGCCGATGTCGTAGGCAATGGCGGCAATTGTCATGTCCGTCTGTTGAAGCAGATATTTGGCTCTGTTCAGTCGCGAAAGCAAAACAAAGTCGTAAGGAGAAACCCCGGTTTGCTGTTTGAATACTCTTGAAAAATGAGACGAGCTCATATTGACCGTTCCGGCAAGTCTGGAAACCGTCAGATTCTCATTCAGATTTTCCGAAATATAGGCTTTGACTTCCTGAATGCTTTCTTCATAACTGCTTTCTCCCTTGGCTTTAGGACTTTGGGGGTTTAACAGTTCGGTAAACAGTTTGTAGATATCCAGCGACATACCGGTTTCAGATGAGGGTTTTTCCTGGCGGATGCAGTCAAACAGCCGGAACATAAGCTTTTTAACATGCTGAATATCCTTGCATTTGACTGTATTTCCGCTGCTTCTTTCAATTTCTTCAAACAGCTCAAAAGAATTTGCACCGCTGATATGTACCCATATCGACTCAAAGTTGTTGTCTGTATAGTACTCGTGCGGTTTGTAGCAGTCAAGGATGACGGTATCGCCTGCCCGCGCCGTTATATGATTGCCGTCTTTGACGTAGGTGAAGGTGCCGTCTAAAATGTGTGTGATTAAAAGACTGTCATAATTATCCCGAATCAGATGATAGCCCTTGACACAGAAGAAATGTCCGGCACTTATCGGATAATAATATATTTTTTTTGCCGTCTGAGACGGCGTTGAGAAATATACCTCAGATTTATTCAAAACGCCGGATTCTCTTGATTTCATTGTTGCACCATCCTTTATGATAGAATTTCTAAATATTTGGGCAGATTTTCTCAATTTTTTTCTTGATTTTTATTATATAATCAAACTGAACGAATGTCAATTTCTTTATTTCGAGGTATGCTATGAAGAATTTTTCAAAAGTTAAAGTTTGGGAAGAAAAAGTCATGATCCCTACATACGAGATCGGAAAGCCGGATAAGAATCCGATGTTTCTTGAAAAAAGAGTTTATCAGGGCTCGTCGGGAAAGGTCTATCCTCATCCTGTGATCGACAAGATTTACAATACCAAAATCGATAAGGAATACAAGGCGGTATTTCTTGAAAACGATTATATAAAAGTGATGCTTCTGCCCGAAATCGGCGGAAGAATTCAGCGTGCAACAGACAAAACAAACGGCTACGATTTTGTTTATTATAATCAGGTCATAAAGCCTGCCCTTGTCGGTCTTGCCGGTCCGTGGATATCCGGCGGAATCGAATTTAACTGGCCGCAGCATCACCGACCGAGCACTTTTGACGAGGTGGACTATACCTATTTTGAAAATGAGGACGGCTCTGCGACGGTCATTATGAGTGAAATTGAAAATATGTTTCGCACAAAAGGCATGGCTCGCTTTACTCTTTATCCCGACCGTACCTATATCGAAATCAAGGCGCAGTTATATAACCGCACCGATGTGCCGCAGACTTTTCTTTGGTGGGCGAATCCTGCCGTTGCGGTCAACGACAATACACGCAGTATCTTTCCGCCCGATGTGACAACGGTTATGGATCACGGCAAGCGTGCTTCATCAACCTTTCCGATTGCAACGGGTACCTACTACAAGGTCGATTACAGCCGGGGCGTGGATATTTCCCGTTATAAGAATCTGCCCGTTCCGACCTCGTATATGGCGGCGAAGTCCGACTATGATTTTGTCGGCGGCTATGATGACGGCGTGAATGCCGGCATTCTCCACGTTGCCGACCATCATGTTGCACCGGGCAAAAAGCAATGGACATGGGGATGCGGTGATTTCGGCAAGGCGTGGGACAGAAATCTGACGGACAACGACGGTCCCTATGTGGAACTCATGACAGGGTGCTTTACCGATAATCAGCCCGACTTCACTTTTATTGCGCCAATGGAAGAAAAGCGGTTTACTCAGTATTTTATGCCGTACAAGCATATCGGCACGGTGCATAACGCAACGAAAGATCTTGCGATGAATTTTGAAAACGGTGCCGTTCATCTGTATGCTTCGGGCAATATCGGCGAAATTACTGTGCAGGCAATGACAAACGGCGCGGTAAGTCAAAGCGAAAATATTGTGTTACTTCCGAGTGAAACCGCCGAGATAAAAACAAATAATCCCGAAAATGTTGAAGCAATCCGTATCATCAGAAACGGCAGATTATATTTGAACTATACAATAAACGGTAAAAAGCAGGAGCCGACGCTCCCTGCGGTGTGTCCGCCTGAGCCGAAAGACTGCAAGACAACGGAGGATTTATATTTATTCGGACTGCATATTGAACAGTACCGCCACGCAACCTATTGTGCCGAGGATTATTATCTGGAGGGACTTCGCCGGGACGAGACGGATATCCGTCTCAATAACGCATACGGCTTGCTTTTGCTGAAAAGAGGACAGTTCGCCGAGAGCGAGCCGTATTTCAGAAAAGCAATCGAAAAGGCGACCCGTTCCAATCCGAACCCCTACGACAGCGAGCCGTATTATAACTTAGGTCTTTGCCTGCTTTATCAGAACAGACTTTCCGAAAGCTACGACGCTTTTTATAAATCAGCGTGGAGCAACGCCTGTCAGGAATCGGCGTTTTATCATCTTGCCTGTATTTCGGCGAGGAACGGCGAATACGAAACCGCACTTGACCATATTGAGAACGCAATCATAAAAAACAGCCGCAATTACAAAGCGAGAAATCTCAAGTCGCTGATTCTTCGTAAACTCGGAAGAAATGACGAGGCGGTGAGTCTTGCGAAAGAAACCGTCGCGCTCGACCCGATGGACGTTATCAGCCGCCATGTCTTGGGTGAAAAGCCCGTGATGAGAGTCGATACTGCAATCGAGATTGCCCTTGAATACAAAGCCGGAGGATTTTACGGTGACGCCGCCTCTGTGTTGCTTGAAACAAAGTCGGATTATCCGCTTGTGTATTTTCATCTTGCAGATATATATGAGCTTCTCGGCGATAGGGGACAAGCGAAATATCACCTTGAAAAGGGCGAAAACGCTGACAGCTATCTCTGCTTCCCCCATAGACTTGACGATATGCTTGTTCTTGAAAAGGCAATCGCAAACAGCGACAATAACGCTATGGCAAATTATTACCTTGGCTGTCTTTATTACGACAAAAAGCGCTATGACGATGCAATTTCCTGCTGGGAGAACACGATAAGCGGAAAGCCCGAATTTCCGACAGCCCACCGCAATCTGGCCCTTGCGTATTACAACAAAAAGGGCGATGAGAAATCGGCTCTTTTGGAGCTTGAAACGGCATTTGACCTTGATAAAACAGACGCAAGAGTGCTGATGGAGCTTGACCAACTCTATAAAAAAACGCAGATGCCGCCGAAAGAACGGCTTGCATTTTTTGAAAAGTATATTGACCTCGTGGAATCCCGTGACGATTTATATACGGAATATGTGACGCTTCTCAATCTGAACGGACAGCACGAAAAA
>OKSC01002767.1_pt1 | contig 14280 bp, 13 predicted proteins | sample 1601161 | NCBI WGS metagenome assembly OKSC01 (sample SAMEA3541552, study PRJEB24748) | human gut metagenome | biome: human gut; feature: human-associated habitat; material: faeces | place: China | collected 2012
TTCTTTACTATTTACTCCGGCAATCGTTTGTCACCTATACATGGTATCTTTCTGATTCAAATAATGTACTTGAAATACACCTCCTTTTGCTTTATAATAATTATACCATAAAAAAGGATTAAATCAATACATGCAATTGAGACAGTCATATATACTTCACGAACATGTTCCGTAAAATGCCCCATATTCTGTGTGCATTCATGCATCCGAACGATCAACTTCTTCAGCCGATCTACGCCTTCGGCCAGCGGCACGGCTGGCTGATCGAATTGTGCCGGGACGTGATACCGCGGGACTGGCAGGGGGATGGCGTGATTTCCGACTACCTGACGCTGGAGGAGCTCTCGGCCATCCGCGATATCGGGAAAATTCCGATTGTATCGCGAATCCTGCCGCCGGGCGGCAATGTGCGATCCGTATTGAGCGATACCCGGGCGGTGGCCGAAATGGCCGTCGATTTCTTTGTCGGGCAGGGATTTCAGATTTTTGCGGCGATTTCCACTCAGGAGTTCCCGGGTGAAGTCTGCGGAATTCCCATCTGTCCCAGCCAGGCGTTGCGGGAACTGACCGGCAGGCGCGGCCTGGAATGCCATTCCCACTACTGTGTGCCGCGGGACGGCGTGGAGCCGTCCTATCCGGAAATGCTGGCCGGAATTCGGAACTTTCTGGAAAGTCTGCCGAAACCGGCGGCCCTGATTTTAGTCAATCCCCAGGTCGTGGCGCCGGTCTGGCGGGCGGTGGAGGAGCTGGGGCTCCGGGTGCCGGAGGAAGTGGCAATCTTATGCAACTCGCAGCGGCCACTGTATACGACCTACACGCCGGTGCCGCTCTCCGGCATCAACGGCGAACACGGCACGGTAGGATTGAAACTTGCCGAAACCATGCAGAAAATGCTCGACGGCGGTGACGTGCCGCTTGAGCCTGAAGTGATTTCGCCGAGCGCGGTGATTCGTCGGGCCAGTACCGACATTATTGCGGTGCCGCATCTGAAACTGGCGACCGCAATCCGTTTTTTGATCCAGAACTGCGATTCGCCGGTTGGCATCGGCGAAGCCGCCCGGTATGCGGAGCTGTCGCAGTCGATGCTGAACCGGCTCTTCCGCCGCCATCTCGGCCGGACGGGGATTGAATTTCTGCAGCAGCTCCGGATCGACCGGATGAAGAATCTGCTGGACAGCACCGAGCTTTCCCTGTCGGAAATCGCCGCGCAGACCGGCTACTCCTCGCCGGTTTCGCTGTCGCTGGCTTTCCGCCGGGCCACCGGGATGCAGCCGGGAGCCTACCGTGAGCTTCGCCGCGGCTGACCGGGGCGTCCGCGCAAGCCCGTTTCCGGAGAAGCGCTGGAATGAATCTTGAAGATAAAGCGTCAGGAATCATTTTTCTGCCGTCGGACAAAACAGCAGCATACCGCCGGGAAACGACAACCGCTGCAACGGTTGTCCCCTCTGGAATTCCACCGCGTTCTTCCTTGCACACAGTTCAAGAGCGGTTGCTTTTCCGTATCGGATGCTTCCGGCAGGGCAATTGCAGCCGTCTTTTGTCAGCTGATCAATGAGACGGGCTATCGAAATTTTTCTGTTTGCTTCTGCGGAACCTTTATGCAAAGGGTCGAGACAATCCGGCAGGTTGATCCTTCCGAGTCAGGTACATGATATAGTGATGCAAGTAACTTTTTATGACAATTTGAAAAAATGAGGAATTTGCTGTAACAGGATCAATAAAAATCAGATTGTTCTTGGTGGATGCAGCAAGGATGGATCACGAGTTGATTCTAGCTCAACTTGAAGAGGACAGCATGGTAGCCCGGGCGGGAATCGAACCCTCGGCCAACTGCTTAGAAGGCAGCTGTAATCAAGTTCAATTCATATCAAAAACATTGAAAATGTGGCAGAAATGTGGCATTTGCTGTTTGCATTACGGCATCTTGCGGTATATTGTAGCAGCATAAACCAGAGGACTGCCATGAGTGTTACCAAGCGAAAGACCAGCCGGGGAGAAACCGGAGAATACCACTACGCTTTCGCCATCGGCGGTAAGCGCTATCGTGGCGTTTGCGAAGGTTGTACCACTGAGCGCAAAGCACAAGCCTACGAAAAGCAAATTCGCGACACGGTACTCAAGGCTCAGGAACAGAAGACCGTCAAGGCGCTGGTCGATAACTTCGCCGATCAATTGACCGGGGGAAAGGCTATCGGGTTGAAAGAGGCTTTTTCGCTCTATTTGAAGAAGCCGAAGAAGCGCCAGCCGGGCGAAAAACAGCTCAAACAGAAGATCGCCTATTGGCAGGACTTTTTCGACTGGATGCAAGCAACTCATCCTGAAATCGAAAACCTCCGCGATGTCCAGAGTACCCACGCTGAAGCCTACATCGCCATGCTCCGCACCGAAGGATCCTTCCTCCATGTACAGGAAGAGCGCCAAAAGACCGCGGCCGACAAAGACTACAAACCACAGCCGCAGGGACTATCGCCGGCCACGGTCAACGTCCGCCACAAAACGATCAAGGCGGTCTTCGCCTGGCTCTCCTCCGACGCCGGAATCATGGAGAACCCCTTCGAAATCGAATTCCTGGATTACCAATACGAAAGCCGCGAAGCCTTCACGCCCGAAGAACTCAAGTTGATCTGGAAGAATCTCGACAGCGACCCGTTCGTCAAGCCGATCTTCATCATCGGCGTCTGTACGGGACTAAGCGAAGGCGACATCTGCAACCTCCGCTGGAGCGAAATCCAAGACGGCTGGATTTCCCGCAAAAGAAGAAAGACTGGGGCCGTGCTCGAAATCCCCATCCTTGCTCCGCTGATGGAATTTCTGAACACCTTACCGCAAACTGAAGACTTCATCCTGCCGGAGCATGCCAAGATGTATGCCGACAATCCGACCGGAGTCACTTACCGGGTAAAATATTTCTTGGAAGGCTTAGGTATCAGCACCACTAAAAAGGCCGAAGGCCGCAGTCGCGTGGTCAGTATCAAGGACGTGCACAGTTTGCGCCACACCTTCGCTTACCTGGCCGGAATCAACCGCACGCCGCTGCCAGTCGTGCAATCCGTGTTAGGTCATATGTCACCTGAAATGACCAAACACTACCAAGCCCACGCCGACCGCGAAGCCAAAGAAAAGTACCTGACCCAGCTTCCCGACTTCCTGAACGCATCCCCGCCGCAATTGCCCGCCGCCAAGGAACCGGAGCGTGAAGAACTGACCCAGCTGCTGACCAGGCTACCGTTGAAGGAGATCAAAAAGATCCTGACGCAAATCCGAACCGCCTATCCGGAATTGTCGGTATAGCATAAAAGGTTGACAAATCTCCTCCTGTATAAGCCTATAACAGAAGGAGAATCAATCATGGATATGGCAATGGTAATGTCGGCTTTGGAAGCAAGCGTCAAACCCAGATTTTACAAGTATATTTCCGACAGTACGAACAAGACATGCAATGCATGTTTGAAGCACGATGGAGAGATTTTTACCGAATACGATAAAATGCCGGAATTGCCGCTGCACCCCAATTGTCGCTGCCGCTATATTGAAGTTTCCGCAGAAGACTTTCTCAAACAGAAGAGCTTTGAGTTCGGCGCAATGAGCGTGGATAAGTGGATGGATCAGAGTAAAGATGATAAGAATCTTTGGTGCAACAGCTTTCGTAACCGCTTCGGAGACGCTATCGATAAATTCGCTCAACAGTATAATGTGCCCAAGGAGTTGCTTGCCGGAATCATTGCTAATGAGATGCTCGACTGGAAATGGCCGGATGGCTCCTGGCTCGACGGTGTCGGTGGCGGCGGCGTGGGATATGCACAAATCTCTCCCAAAACCGCACAGCAAGAAGGAGTCGCCTCCAAAGAGGAGGATATCAAGGCAAAGCTGAAGACTGCTGAAGGCTCCGTTGAAGTGGCGGCAAAACTCTTGAAGAAGTACCTGGATGAATTGAGAAACACGGTTGCCGAAGATAAGTTAGGTGATGGTTTCCTGAAGTCGACGTTGAATTACATGGCCGATCCGGCTATATTAAATTCCGGCGACCAAGTCAATATGAAGGTTCCGGAGTGGTTGCTCAATACGATGTGTGCGGTATGGAACAGCGGAACCGGTGTGCTGAAAGCCAAAGATAAAATTGGCGACAACAATTACCGGAATGCTTATTTCCACGGAAGCAATGCTTCCGCATTGAAACTCTATTTGTCGAAACTGGTAAAGTGATGGAAAAAGCTGTCTGCCTGAAAAAATTGGCCCAAAGCCTGTTACGCATTGCAATTGCCTTGGCCGTCCTGCTCGGTATCCCGGCCTTGCTGTATTTTCTGTGGTCACCGGGAGCGCTCAACGCCCACGGAAAATTCGACCACGGCCAGAATGCCATCTGGCTGGGGCATGGCTGGCTCGGCGACGATGGGTGGTTCCTGCGGAATTGCCGCGATCCCGAGCTCTTCCGCTCGCCGGAAAGGATTGCGGAGCTGATGCGGCAGTTGCAATCACAGCACATCCGCTTTGTCTACCCACATCTCTGCCCGGCACAGTTCAGCGGCGAAATAGCCCCTTACGACAGCGACCAGTTAGAACGTTTCCTTGATGCGGCGGAGGCTGCCGATATAGAGGTGATTCCGTGGATCGGTGGTGTTTTCGGAGAATCCGCGCGCCTTGAAAATCAACGTTGGAGAACGCAGTTTGTCGACTCGGTCAAAGAATTGTTGGAAAAGCATCCACGCCTTGCCGGAGTTCAGGTCAATATTGAACCACTCCCTTCCGGAAATCCGGATTTTTTATCGCTGCTCGATGAACTGCGTCCGATTCTGAGAGATCGGATTCTCGGTGTGGCCGCCTATCCGCCGCCGACCAAGTGGCATCCCCATCCGAATGTTCATTGGGAGTTGTCTTACCTTGCCGAAGTGGCGAAACGTTCCGATCAGATGGCAGTCATGATGTACGATACCGCCATCAAACTGGAAAAATTCTATATTCAGCTGATGACGCGATGGACCCGCGAATTGCAAACCACTCTCGAAGGCAGTGACTGCACACTTCTCCTCGGCGTCCCGGCTTATGAAGACGTTGATTCCGGCTACCATCATCCGCGCGTGGAGAACCTCGCCTCCGCTTTGGCCGGAATTCAGGCGGCGAAACCGGGCGGTAACTACATCGGCTGCGCCATTTACTGCGAATGGGAGATGACGCCGGAAAAATGGCAAATCTGGCGTTCGAACTTTTTGAAGCAACCATATTAGATTCCCGCGATCAGGCGCGGCAGTGCTTCAACAGTTTTCGGGCGGAGAAACTTCAGTGCGATGTTTGCGTGATTGCTGTCATGTTCGGAAGTTACTCCGGCATCGAGAAAAATTCCTTGAATTTTCTCATCGAATATTTCCTGAAATACAGAGCGCAGTGTAAGTTGCGACAGAGTATCAATCTGCGGACTGCTGACACTCTCCTGGATGATGATGCAACCCCGGTAAAAATCCAGCCAATTCGGGAAGCGCCAGGAACCGGAATAACCCGGCAACAGCAGTTCCTGCTCCTGACGCGGATGACTCAGAAAGTAATAGTAGCCCCGCTCTACTTTTGACCGGCTGACACGGTTGGAATGGGCCATTTCAAGCAACACATCCTGAACCGAACGCCAGGTGTACCCGCTCAAGGCGGCGATGTCCTGAATCGTGCAGATATCCTGTGTCAGCAAGCCGATCATGGCTTCGCTCCGGGCGTTGACTCCGAACAGTCCGCGAAGCTGAAGCAGCAGCGTGGCAATCCCTTTCGATGGAAAAGCATTGCTGTTTCCCGTCCTTTTCCAACGGTTCCGCTTGAACCCATAGCGCAGGGCGACCGGATCGGCTTCCCCCACTACCGGCATCGGGTTGCCGTTGGAAAGCAAAAAAAGAGCTTGTGCTACGGGCGCAGTTTGCGGCAGCCAATCCAAAGCCAATTTGCGCCATTTGGTGCTGGCATCTTCTTCCGTCAGCCAAGCCGCCATCATTCCCAGAACTGAACGGTGTTCAAATTCCGTCCGCTTGCTCAGAGCACGCAACCGCATGACATTGATGAACCGATGATTGACGCACAGCCAGTCCATGACTTCGTCGAAGAGGCGCTGATCATGCCGGCCGATGTAAGCAGTGAAAATCAGCAGAGCTTCCGGATCAAGAATATAACGCTCCGACGCCTGTGACGAACCGGCGACACCAAATTGCGTCCATTGCCGCCAGGCGAGTTCAAGCAGAGCTTTTTTCAATTCATTTCTAAAGTTGCTTGCTGACATCTTCAAATCCCAATTCGGTGAGGAGTTGGCACAACATCATTTTGAACCCTTCGGAAACATCGTGCGTCATCGTCCATTTCGCAGCTTCATACAGCTCCCGTGAAGTCGGTTTCAACTGCAACAGGTCTTCGATATGATAGCCTCCGCGATCGACCGCCGCATACAGTTTGAAAAAGATCTGATCGATCCGGGAAACATAACAGACTTCAAGCCGTTCCCCGATCACCTTCCGGGTCAGTCGTTCCTTGGTGCCATTCGGTAAGCCCATGCGAAAGAGATCGACGGGGCCGCAGTTCAACCAGTCGGCAGGCAATCGCAGCGTTCTCGCGGTTGCCTCTGCCGCCGAGGTCAGATACTCCGGCATCGGTTCCGGGTCAATCAGGTTCTCATCTTTGAGCATCGCCAGTATATCCACATCCTGCGTTGTGCGCGGCACCAGACCGGTAGCAATCAGAGCCGATCCTCCACAAACGACCAGACAGACTTTCGGCGCAGCGGCCAAGACCAATCGTTCGTGAAGTAGCTTCAAAGCCTGATTCAACTTTTCTGTATCAATAGGTTTCATTTTTAATTCCAATATTGTATCGTGCTATTACTTAATATAGCTTGATGGAATGATTTGTCAAGCAGGCTTCTTTCCTGCCGGTTCATTAAACTATAATTTTATTTCCCGCATCGCTTCCGCCAACTTATTCTCATCAGAGTCAGTAACGGATACGGTATCAGCGGAAAAATCAAATTCACGTATCCATTCCATCCCGTTGGTTTGCTTGTTCTTGATGATATAAACGCTTGGAGCTGCCGTTCCGACAATGAAGTTGTAGTCGGCCATTTCCCGCAATGCGACCGGAGCGCAGCCGTCTTTACAGAAAACGCAGACACAGATACCACTGGCAAGGGTGATATCGATCGCATCCTGCAACATTTGCTCTTGCGCGGACGAATATCCTGCGATATCGAAGAAGACCAGCTCCGGTTGAACATCAGCCAGTAATTTTTCCGTTGCTTCTGCTGGACATGAGTCTGAATCCAGTATTGCGGAATCTTGATAAATCACAAAAGAATCAGCATAATCAAACAGCTGCTTTTTCAAGCGGTGAATGCCGCCTTTACGGCAGAGAATGAGGGGTAAAATGGAGGGTGCTGTACACTCCCCCATGGATTTCGCATTTATGGTTAGAGCGAACAGCTCTTTGCGAAACCCTTGGTCTTCCGTTAGTTCCTGAAAGATAGACAGTCTTCCCCGCTCAAAGAAGGGGGCCGGCAGTGATTTCCCGGTGATCTCACGCTGTCTCAATTTAATTTCATAAGGATCGCCACACAATATCGGGTCTATCCGAACCTGATGCTTCTTACATCTCGTTACAAAATCTTCATCACTCAGTTGTTCACGCTGCGCATTGACGTATTCTTTGCCTTTGACTCCCTGCATGGGAATACCATCCTTCAGATGAAATGTGGTAATGGGAATTCGAATTCCCTGGTGTAAGGCGGCGGCTTTGAATGCGGCTGCTTCGGCATATGCATTACGTATCCGCAAGGGGGCCCCATCGTCAAGGATACCAAAGAAAGTTCGTCTGTCCCGCAATGAAGAAAAATCAATATCTTCGGGCTTACCGTAATTCTGATACCAGCAACAGTCATCCCAAGGGTTCCGGATGATTCCCAATTCAGACGATATGCAAAGCTCGTGTTTTGTATTGTGGGGATAATTTATATATAAGCGTGAACGGTTTGGTTTGAAATAAAGTTTAAGTACATCGGAGCTGTTGGCAGTCTTGAAAAATTTAACCTCCACGACAGTGCTATAGCCGTTGATCATCAGAACTTCCTCCCGGCAATCCAATACTCCGTCAGACCAGAAATCGAGTGGGCGGATTCCCGGTGAAGGCGTTTGAGAGGGATCGCAAAAACAACGTTTCCAAAGTCCATCAGCCGAATCCGGGTCCTTTTTATCAAGTTGCAGCTTACAGCAGAGATAAAGCGAATTACGCGCCACATCAGCAGTACAGGCGGAGGCGGCCAGAATATCTGTAATTGGACAAGCATCCGGCGTCATGAGCATGACGCTACTGCCGTCTCGACAGCGCTCCGTTAACACTTGCCTTTCCCCCGGAAAGGAACGCAAAGACAAGTTCCCATCTCCATAGGTAATGCCGTTACCTGGAATTCGGGTAACATTGCCGTACCGAATGATTTCTGAAGAATCTGCGACATTGGAAGCGAATAGCTTTACCCTTGATATTGCATCAATCGGGTCAACGAAAGGACTTTTATCGAATACGCTAAAATTCATCACAACCTCTACGTTTTTGAAAATGGAAATATTTGAGCATCAGAACCGCTCCGATCACAGGCGAGTGAAACAGCCTGCGGTTTTGTTCCCATGTGGCAAGCACTTGACGGAAGGAAAGCAGATCATTTTCTGTGATTCTGCGAGGAACCAAGAAATGACAATCGCGCTTCAGCTTGTTTTCGTAATAGAACCCCAACCGCGCCGGTCCCAAGCAGTCGTAACGTTGTACTTCCATCGCCATGGTGGATGCTGAAAATGCAAATGGAATGCGCCTGCCGTCCTGTATGATTTGCTCGCCGGCCAGAAGAAGCAGAGCCAGCGTCTGCCGTGCCGCCTCCTGTTCGTATTCGGCAACCGGCAACAAGGCCGCCGCACATTTCAAGCACAGTTGTTGACGCATATATGCGGCTGTTTCACTATCCGGAAGAGCAAACCCAGACGGCAAAGACGGCAAAGACGCCTTTCCTGAAACAAGATCATTCATGTCCACCCAAGCGCCCCAATTTATAGCCACGGTATCCGCGACAGGTTCGGCTGCTTCGTCCCCTGTCACTTCGGCAGAGATTATTATTCCCAACCGCCCCCGGAAACCTCTCGGCCATGCTAAACGCCAGCTTCTTGAAGAAAGCCTCACGTGACAGCAGCGGCCACATCTCTTTATTCGCAATTTCAGCGTAACACCGGTGTGCTTCGTCGCTGGTGAAATCATCTCCGACCGACCGTTTCACACAACGTTCCACAAAAGCTCGGACCGGCTCACTGCGGCTGATCAGGCGGTCGCGTCGGATTTCCTGTACCGCCGAAAGCGGAATCGTCCAGTCGTTTCGGAGAACGTCAGCCGCCCCCGCCAAAAGCCAGTTCAGTATCCCGGACGCGTGATCTTTCATCAGCCGCTCCAAGAGTCCCTTTTCGGTCTTCACATGCTGCTTGTCGAAAAACACCGGCAGAAGCCGCCGTTGCCATTCCTGCCCGCGCCCTGTATACTGAAAAGTGGCATACTCGTTAGTAACGATAATCAGGCTGTAGGTTCCGCAAAGCTGCCGCTTTTCATTCAGATATTTCATTCTGGTCTGGATTTTATCTCCGCCAACCATTTTTTTGATATGCGGTGCCCCGGAGGAGCAGAGCGCGTCTCCGGCAGACTCCGACGCCGTGATGAGAGTTTGTGTGCTTAGCCCGGATAGGGCATAATCCCGCCCCGCTTCTTTAATATCAAGATCGAACACCCGCTGATCGCCCAGAATCTCCACCAGCAATCGAACCAGCAAGCTTTTGCTGCTGCCGCCAACGCCCTGAAGCAGTAAGAAATTCTGAGTCAGGTTGACCGGCATCAAAGCCGTTCCGAGGTAACGTTGAACCAGGAGCTGGTCATCTTGGGAAAGCACCTCATCCAATACGGTTTGCTTGAACTCGCCGTAATCGGCTTCTGGATCGTAATCGACCGTCAACAGGGAACGGATGTTTTGGTCTGGGAAGAATCCTTCCGGGATAAACTCCCACGCCGTATCGTCCCAGCGCAAAACGGTATTCTGGCACGGTACAAGGTGCCAGTCCATCGCGGGAAAGCTGGGTCGATTTCCGATGGTCTGGGCCATTTTTCCGATTGAAACCAATAGCGTTTCAGTTATCCGCCCCAGTAACTCCGACCGGTCCATAACAGAGAAAAATTCCCGTAACGTCTCAAACGTCCACTGGGTAATCGTCGTTCCTGAAACCGGACTCCACGCCTTGCCGTCGAATGCAAGATGCTGCTTCCCGGAAAAGCGCAACTGCCGTGTTTCCAGCAACAGCGCCGCAAAGAACGGCTGGTTAAATCCCCGCCCGCCGAACGGTTCCCCGTATTGCCGCGCCAGTCGCTCATATACAAGTCTGTCCATTTCCATTTTCCCTTCCTGGATGAAAATCCTCCAAATCCAGGGCCATACGCTCCCGAATTTGATGGATATAAATTAGATATTTCGTTCGGAAGCGATGTCTTGGCTACGACTTTCCAGGAAGGCGAACAGACTGGCAGCCTCTATCAGAACACGACCGCCTCGGGCATCGGATAACTTACAGAATCTGATCCAATTTTTCTTCGTCCAGCGATGAATCGTGAAGCGCGAAACGGAACACAGGCGGCAAGCCTCGGAAATGTTTAGATAACGCCTATCCAGCCCGCCACACTGATGTGCGGCGGGCAATTCGAAACTGTGGAACAATTCATCCACGGTTACGTTTGATCCGACAAGGAGCGCGTTGATGATTTCGCGCTTTTCAAGAGAGAGTTTGGCAGGTTTCATGCGTGAAGACTCCTTTCTATAATTGCATTACGATTACTCCTGTTGAAGAGATTGATACAATTATAGTCGAAATCATACGGAGAATCAATATCTCAGTCTTTGCAGCACTAGTCCTGAAAAATAATATTACGATAATTTTCGATCCAGCGGATCAATGCATACGCTTTAAATCTTCCGGGTTGCTTTTTCAATTGCTCATAACAATCAGAGTAATTTTCCCGTGACATCTCGAATATATGGAATTCATCCTCATTGGAGCTGTAGGGAAAGTTCATGATAGAGCCGTAAATTTCACGCAAACGATCCTGAACATGCCGACGCATCCAGGGCAAATAATACCGATAAAAAGAGGATAGACTGATTGATTCACTGCATGAGGCCTTATACTCGGAATATACTGCTGTAAAAGGCCCGTCTTTGCCTCCTTTGTAATCATTGGGGATTTGTGCAAATACCTTTTCAAACCAAACTGTCAGTTCTTTCGTTTGGTCTATAGCCTTTTCTGCATCCTTCCATTTCTTACAATAGCTCAGATACACTTTGCGATACAATTCGCCAATTTGAAATGCAACCAGCAGCAGGTGAGGTAAACGATCGACAACTGGTTTTACAAGGAAACTTTCCAGCTCTGCGTTGTACCTTGTTACAAGCTCCAAGCAATTTGCGTGGAACTCTGGCTTGTCCAAGGATGGGATTTGAAGACAAATCCTGGTCATGTCCAAAAAGCTTTGTAACTGGTCGGCAAGTTCCGCAGTTGTTGAGGTAAGCGAAGAGAGCTGAGTCATGAGGACATGGTTCTTATCACTGGCATAAACCAACTCAATACTTTTCTCCGTTATTTCCAGCGGTCCCAGAGCCAAACTTTCATACAAAAAGGAGTGTGATTCCTCATGCCAACCGATATAACATTCGCCGTGAAACATGTACTCTTTTCCTGTTTCACGGTCGTACAAGCGTTTATTTTCCGGTGTGAACTCAAATCTCATGATATACTTCTCCATGGTCTCCTGGTAATGTTACCTGCTTAACCGCCTTGTGCCGCTAAAATCATGGCACAGAATAGAGTACAGTCAAACATATTTTGCAGAAATCCAGCGGCGATATATTCAAAGCTGCTTTTTGAACTCTGGCCAGGAGCGGGCGACTTGGAGTGATACGCCGCCCACGGCTTCGAAGTGGCGCTGACCGCAACGGATTTTCAATTGTTCGCCGGTACGCAGGTCGAAGAGGTCGGTCGTGCCTTTGGTTTCCAGCACGAAGTAGAGCTTTTGCACTCCTTCGCGTTCCAGCAGAATCGCCCAGTCCGGGTTGTATTCGCCGATCGGCGTCTCCACTTTGAAGCGCGGCGGACTCCTTGCTCGCTTTCCGCAAACGGTGCGCCTCCTCAAGCACCACCATATCCCACGGCACGGCGGCCAGCTCCGCCGCATGTGCCGCCGCCCACTCGTAAGTAACCAGCCGCCCCCCGTCCAAGTCGTCCATCCTGTCCAACTCGTCCAAGCTGCGATACTCCACAGCAAACCGCTCCTCCATCACCTCGCGCCACTGACGCAACAGCGGCAACGGCACCACGATCAGAATCCGGTCACGTTTTTCGTAGTAGAGTTGAGCGATGACCAGCAACGCCTCATAAGTCTTGCCGAGCGAACCCTCGTCGCACAACACCGCCCCTTTGAGATAACCCGCCCCTAATACGAATCGCGCCGCCGCCACCTGATACGGAAACACCTCTAAGTGCGACGACGCAAACACCGGCAGCAGCGTTTCGGCATGAGCCAGCTCACCGGCTCCCGCCTGCGCGTGAAACGGTGTGTCATACCGAAGCGTTTCGTGTGCGGAGGACATTGACTGCAATCCTTTTCTTCCTTGAGGTATCACCCCTCAGACTATACCGCGTTTCAGCAGAAAAGTCAATGAAGATCAACCAATTTCAGATATATATTACTTCCGTGAAAAGCAGCCCTGCCGGTCGATGTTGACCGGTGGGGCTGCTGTGTTTTAACATCATGGAGGTCAAAAATGAAGATCGGAAAGAGTGCGTTGGCGGAAGCGTTGAAAGTGCTCGGCAAAGTGGTGTGTCAGACTTCGCCGGTAGCGGTACTGCGGTCGATCCGGTTCCTGGGCGTCGGGGAACAAATCTGGCTGGCGGCGACTGACGGCGTGGAATCGGTCGTACTCGAAGTGACCGGCGACGCGGAGGGGGTGGGCGATTTCGCGGTCGAGTACAAGACATTGCGAGAGTTGATCCGTTCCACTCGTGGTGGCATGGTTGAGGTCAGTGGAATGCGGATCGACTGGCCGGAGATCGAAGTTGCTCCCGCCGATGCGGTGGCGGTGGCGTTGCCGGAGAACTTCGCGACACGGTTGGCCGAGGCGGCTCCGCTTGTTGACCGACAGGAGACGCGGCAGGTGTTGCAGGGCATTCATCTCTGTCCTGATGGCATTGTCGTGACTGATGGCAAGCAACTTCTGTATCTGCCGCTGAACTGGACACTGAATGAAACGCTTACGTTGCCGTTTCCGCTGGCGCTGCTGACCGCGAAGCCGGAGGGCCCCGGAACGCTGACGGTCTGGAAGTCGCGGGATCTTCAGCTTTTCAAAATCGAGCTCGGCAGTTTCAGTTGGTATGGCAAAGCGTTGGCCGGGACGTATCCTCAGTGGAAAAACGTGCTCTCGGAGAAGTCGGCGCTCGACTATGCGATTACCTTTCATCCGGAACAGGCCGGGCAACTGGTCGAGTTTCTGAAAACGGTTCCCGACTGTCCGCCGTTTCACGCTGTCGAGCTGAACGTGATTCCGAACGGCGTCACCGTGATCCCGAATAACTTCCCGGATATGGAATTGCGGTTGGAGGCGACGGTGATCGGCGCTCAGCCTCGCGCGGTGCTGGCGCTCAACAAGTATATCCTGCTGCGGATGCTTCAGCAGGGTTACACGAAGTTCCGGGCACATTCGGACGGCAGGATACCGGTTATCGCCGAGGGCGGCAGCGGCCGGTATCTCGCCATGCCGATTCACATATTACCCAAACATCAACCCGAAAAGGAAGAAAAGAAAATGGAAAACATCAAACGCATCGAACACGCTGAAACCGCAACCGAGGAGACCGTCGAGCCGGTGAATCCGATGGAGGAACTGAATCACTCCGTCGAGGACCTGCGCGGCAAGCTCAAAACGTTGCTCGACGAATCGGCGTTGCTGGGCCGCAAACTCAAAGAGGCCGTGCTTCAGCAGAAGCAGCGCGAGCGCGAGTTCATTCAGACGAAACGTGCCATCGAACGAATCCGTATGGCGATTTAGCGAAATAACACAAATACAAACGGACGGATAGCCGGGGCTGCGAGGCTCCCGGCTATCTGTCTTTTATGGAGGAATGATTATGTTGAAACTCAACGCATCGTATTCGAAGAAGGTTCCGGCTGGTGAGGAATATTCCAGCCAGAGCTATCATG
>OKSC01002782.1_pt1 | contig 14237 bp, 16 predicted proteins | sample 1601161 | NCBI WGS metagenome assembly OKSC01 (sample SAMEA3541552, study PRJEB24748) | human gut metagenome | biome: human gut; feature: human-associated habitat; material: faeces | place: China | collected 2012
ATATCCTGTGAAAATCTTGACAAACTGCATTTGTTGTGCTATACTAGAATAAGTTTATCTATTTTTGCAAATGCAAGTATAAATCACATATTTTTTATTGAAGATGAGAAATTGTGGCATGAAGTACACTGTCCCGAAAGGAATTGAGATTATGAAAATACGTGAGATTCAAGAGGAGATCCTGCGGCTGAAAAAAGAACGCGACTTTTGTATTCTGGCACACAGCTATCAGACTAGCGATATTCTGGAAATTGCTGACTTTACCGGAGATTCCTATGCTCTGAGCGTGAAGGCAAAGGATACACCGCAGAAGAACGTGCTCATGTGCGGCGTGCGGTTCATGGCGGAAACTGTGAAGATCCTTTCTCCTGAAAAAAACGTATACCTGTCCAACCCCACGGCAGGCTGTCCTATGGCAGAACAGATGGATAAAGAGATGATCCGTGCTGTAAAGATGCAGTATCCGGACTATACCGTTGTGGCATACATCAACACCACCGCAGAACTGAAAACCATTTGCGATGTCTGCGTGACTTCTTCTTCTGCGGTCAAGATCGTTTCGCAGCTGAGCAATGACAAGATCCTCTTTATTCCGGACTGCAATCTGGGTTCCTTTGTCCAGCAGCAGCTGCCGGAAAAGAAGATCAAGCTGTTGCAGGGCGGCTGCCCGATCCATGCGGCACTGACGGCAAAGGACGTGCATCGGGCAAAAGAAGCACACCCCCATGCGTTGATGCTGGTGCATCCGGAGTGCCGTCCGGCAGTCTGTGAGCAGGCGGACTATATCGGTTCGACTTCCGGCATTGTGAATTACGCCATGCAGTCGGACGCAAAGGAATTCATTATCGGTACAGAAATCAGCATTGCGGAAACGCTGCAAAATGCTTCATATTGTTATTGACCGTTGCTCTCGTATACTGTTCCGCAGGAGTCGTGCCGCTTGCTACGGTGATCCAATCTGTGTTATGAACGGTCACACCAATGATTTTTCCTGTCATGGAAACAGAGGGCATATCAATGCGGTTGGGATTGTGTTTGGTGAGTAAATACTCGTTGATTTTTACTCCGTTCAGAGTCGTTGTTGCATCTGGTCTTAAAATAGTCATATTACTTATCCTCCTTGTCGGTTGTTTCTTCTGTTCTGCCGATTTTCGTTTGCAGAACATCAATTGCTTTTTTGATTGCAGGCGGATATGGGATTCCCATTAAACTTGTATTTTCCACGATGGAAAGCAGTTCGTTCAGGCAAAAGCTGATGCAGACAGCATCCCGGATGTAGTTGGTATTCAGCAGAATATCCATCCGAACTGCAACGACGATCAGCATTAAAGTGCAGACCTTTTTCGCCAGACCGAACCAGCCGGCTTTGGAAGAAAGTCCGCCGCTTTCTGTGTGTTTGGACTTTTTCATCATGGCGGTGATGATGCCGGTGAAAAAGTCGATTGCCATAAAGACGACTAGTGTCACCAGAGCGGAGTCCCAGCCGCCAAAAATGGCAGTAAAAAAGCCGCCGACCAAGCCGACAGCCACGCAAATACTATCTTTCATCATATTTTTAGTCCTCCAGTACTTTCAGGAATCGGATTTTCGGGTGGGAATTGTTGCTTCTGCCCACCCAGGCAAGGTAATATTCGCCGTCAGAAATGCCGGTGCATTCTGTGATGGTGGTGATAAAGGTATCCGACTGCAGCCATTGGAAATCCAGAGAAACCGCACGATTTGCATCAATCTCTGTGTTCACATACACACCAATAGGAATGTCAATTTTCTGCGGTTTCTGCACCAGATACAGACTTCCGGCTTCGCTGGAACCCGACTGATAGGACATCACGATTTCCGCATTTTTCGTCAGGGACAGAGGCTTTGTACAAACGGTCAAGACCGACTTATCCCAGTTGAAGCACTCCTGTGAATAGGATAGTACAAAATCATTTGCTGCACTGCAAAACTGCGGATAAGCAGTCAGGAAATCCGCCATTGTCTGATACCTGCCGTCCAGAATCATACTGAGATTTGAGGCATAGGTCGAAATGGCATTCTGCCCGGACTGAAACAGGACGGTGTAATTTCTGCCGCTTGTCAGGTTGTCGATTTGCTTTTGCAGGCTCTCCAAAGTACGTTCTGTCTTTTCTGAATAGACTGTAACCTTTGTGCTAAGCCCATTGATTTGTGTGCCGAAACCATCCCATTGTGCGATTTTAGCGGCAGTGATCTGATCCAATGCGGATTGATTTTCGTGGGTATGCGATTTATCTTCCAGGTGTGTGATGGAAAGTGTATGCTCCTGCAGGGTGTACGTCAGACTGTCGGACAATTCCTGCACTTTTTCATCCACATAAGTAACCTTAGCATAGGGTGTAAGGTCTACGGCTGCACCCTCTGTTAATGTCACTGTAGTTGTACCATTTTTATCTGTAATGGTGATTGTGATAACACTGCCATCCTTCACAACATTCGCAATCGGGGAAAAGCCGTCTTTACCAGCTACGCCAGCATCTCCCTTTTCACCCCTTTCGCCTCGCTCGCCCTGCAATCCGGTGTCGCCCTTTTCACCACGCTCACCAGTATCACCTTTTTCACCTTTCAAGGATAAAAGCCATTTTTCCTCGGAGTCTTCGTAGCCATGCTCCACTGCAATTGCATATGCTGATTTTCCATCTGCACCATCTTGACCGGGATTTCCTTTGGCTCCTGTATTGCCTTTTTCACCTTTATCGCCTTTCAAGGAAGAGAGCCAATCTGATTCAGAGCCTTGATAACCCTGTTCTACTGCAATTTGATATGCAGATTTACCGTCTGTACCTTTTTCTCCGTTTGCACCATGATGAAGCGTTGCAGAAGTTTCACCATCGGCATCGACAATGGTAATTACAACACCAGACTTCATTTGCTCCGCCCTTACTTTTGGAGAAAATCCATCTTTTCCATTTTGAAGTCCAGCAGCCTTTTCGTCCAGTTTTTTCAAAAGCTGCGTATATAAATCCAGAGTCGGCGGAATTGGCGTATCCCCATCTGCAACAAACCCAGATGGTCGAATGTGAAGAGTTACTGGTACGGTTGTTGCACGCAGTGTAGTATCGCTTTCCTCATCGTAACCAAACAAACTCATTTTCACCGCACCGGGATGCAGTTCGGCAGGCAGCAAGCAGGTTGTTCCCTCTGTGCCAAGTACCAAGTTGTATGTTTCTTCGCACTGGGTGAACTGCACCACCTTGTGCAGCGTTTTCCAAGCCCCATCGAATACGAACTTCACCGAAACAAATGCGATCTGGTCAGAGGCAATGACCTCTCGCTCCAGCACCTCGATTTTTTGCTGTTTCACTAAGAATTTCATCATCCGTTTTTCACCTCGTTCCACACATCATTTTCAAGATCATACTCCAAATAGCCGTCTATGCACTGGATCTTTTTCAGATAATTGTTGTAGGAATGTTCTCCGGAGGACATCCAGTTGACCGGTTTGGTGATGGCGTTCCACTGAGCAATCGTGCCCTCATAAGTGATAGTTTTTAGGCTCTCGCAATATGTCAGCATATTTTGTCCGAACGTCTTGCAATTTGCTGAAATCGTAAGGTTGGACAATGCTGTACATCTTGTAAACGCAAAAGCACCAATGGAATCACACGCAACACGGGCAGTCTTCAGCTTTGTACAATCGCTGAAAACATACTTTCCCCATGTTTCTACGCTGGCAGGCACAGTAACTTCTGCAATGGCGGTGTGATAAAAGGCATATGACTGAATCGCAGTAACTGCCTGCGGAATGGTAACAGAAGTCAGACCGGCGGTATAGCCGATTGCAGCATCTTCCTGTGCAAAAGCGGCATTCCCAATGCTGGTCAGTGTAGCCGGCAGAGATACCGTTTTCGCATTGGCACAATGATAAAATAGACGATCGCCCAAGCCGGTAATGCCATTACTGAGCACGATTTCCTTGATCTGATCGTTTTGATAGAACACAGAATCATGAGAAGTATAGTCATAGGTTGCACCCGTGCCACGCAGCAGCAGTTTGCCGTTGTCGTAGAGAACATAGTAGATGTTTTCACCGCATTGTCCGGTTGCTAAGATTTCGCCTGCGGTCAAATCATCTACCTTGGTTTGCAGTTCGGAAATCTGGATGTTCATTGCATCCAGCCGCTTTTGCAGTTCGTCCAGTGTGACATTTGTCTTTGCCATTTCGGCAAGCATCTCTGTTACTCTGCACTTACCAAGAATACACTTGCAGTAACCGCATTTGCTCTCGTCCGCACGGCAGTCTGTCAGATCGGAATCCAGAATAGCTGTTGTTCCAGCACGCAGTCTTACAACTGCTAAAGTCAGATAAGTCGTCACATTGTTGTTGGTAAAGGCGGGAATGTTTGGACTGGTGGCTGCTGTACCTGCCAGAATACGAATCCCACAGGTACGAGTAGAACAATCACAATAGATCCCGATTGCTACATAACGATTCAGAGATTCATCTACATAAGAAGAAAGGTCGATGGTATGCAGGGTATCACTGATAAAATAATGCCCATCGATCCACGCCTTGCCCGTGCCGAATGTAACGGACAAATTTTTGACTGTTGGTGCAAAACACTGCCGGTACGTATCCAGAATTCCATTGCAAATCAGGCTGGACAGATATGCCGTGAAATCCTCTGCGGTATACACCCGGTCAAGGTTTTGTGCGTTAAAAAATCCATAGGAAAATGCCATATGCTCACTCCGTTTCCTTAAATGTCGGGGTCAGACTTCTGCCGTTCTGATCGAAACTCTCCACCATGCCGATCAGCTGGATTCTAGGTTGAATCAAGCCGAATCTTCTCTGTTCCACGGTTACATAATCGCCCACAAAGTAATCCTTATTGTACTGATACTGGGTCGAAAAAGCAGCGATAGCAGATTCTGATGCCGTTTTTGGCTGCACCAGATGTTCTGCACCGCTGCTTTTCAAAATTTCTAAATATTCCGCATCGGTCACATCTTCTTCCTGTGCCGTGTTTCGTTCGTCTACATACACCTCATAGCGGTCAAGATAGGTCGGCTCTGCACTGGAACAGAAGGTCGTGCGTTTTCTGGCACTGCCCTCACCGCAGCCCAGCACATAGGCGAAGTTTTTCTGCACGGCATCGTCCGCTGCATAGGAAAAGGACAGCAGATTGTTGTACGCATCGGAGAATACGATGTGGGGATTTTCATCCTGCAACAAACTGCGGTCTGTTCCGGAAAACAGATCGCATTTCAGGGCATTTCCATCCAGCCGCACATTTGCCGAACCGCCGATGGTTTCACAAAGGCTGTACAGCCATTCTAAGATGTTGTCATAGCTGACTTGCATTCGTGCGGTTTTCTGCCAGCAGTCACCGGAAACCGTCCCCATGGAAAAACCGGGCAGATTGCGGATTCCGGCAGAAATCACATTGCGGGACAGCACCTTGCGGACAATGTCCTCATAGCTGCCGTTTGCGGTGATGGTGGGATAGATGATTCTTCGTTCCAGCAGGCTGGCAAGAAACCGTCCGGTGACAGTCAGATAATCGCCCTTTTCGGCATCGGTTTCCAATTGCAAAGATTCAATGATGCCAAAGTGCTGTGTATCATCGCTCCTCGCCACAATTCTGCCACGCTGAAAAGTTTTCACGTTCTGCGGACTTGCAGCGATATACACCTCAAAACAGCCGCACTGGTAGAATTCAATATCCCACAGAAGTGAAGAATAGCTGTCGCAGATGGCTTCCAAGGAAACAGAAATGCGGTTTCCTTCTGCGATAAGGTTGTAAATTTCCAACTGCATTTCTCATACCCCCAGATAGGAATTTCGGTGCATCAATGTCACACGCAGTTTTTTCACCCCACGAACTGCCTCGACCCGAAAGGTATTTGTGCCTTCCTTCAAGGTCAGCCAAGTCGAACCGGAAACCAGCCGGTTCAGGATATTGCTGTCCACGCCGTTTCTGGTTAAGGTGACGGTCTTGTTTCCGGTTTTCGTGGTAACCGTAATGACATCACCGGTCAGAATATCGCCTTTGATTTGCAGATATTCTCCGTTTTCGTTGTAGATGGTCGGAGTCACTGCCACCACTTCCTGCGGAATGTCGCTGGGCAGTGCCTCGATTCGCAGCGTGAATCCGCTTTCATCTCCGTCATTGACAATGGAAAAGGTATCGTTGGTGGCATACACACCCAAAGGAAACGGAGCATCGCTCTCCGGAAAGGGAAAGTGAAATGCTCCGATCACGCCGCTGTAATAGGCATAGAAAATATCCCGGCTGTACCAGTAAATGTCCGGACAGAGAATGGAGATCTGACCGCTGATCTGCTGCTCGAAATTTGATACTTCACAGGTTTCTACATACCCCTCGGCATAGACATCGATGTTCGCCGTCTTGTACCAGATCTTGATGTATCGGGACGGCTTGACCACATGATACAGCTGATGCCGCCGTTTCTCAATGCCAATGCCACGCATGGCAAAGGAAATGACTACGTTTCGTTTTTCAATGAAAGCGTTGTTCAGATAGCTGCCGTTCATGCCTGCGTAAGAAGAAGTGGAAATCGTTCCGGCAGGCGGATTCAGACCTTCGATTTTGGAGGTCATGTATTGGTTGGCGGTGGTGGACAGATTCACTTGTTCGCCAGATTCGTTTTCGAGGATAAGGGTGAAATACATGGGATACCTCCTTGCTTTTTCTGGTGGGGTGTGATATAATAAATGGCAAAAAGGATAATCATATCACAAATAAAATTATGAAAGTGCAGGATATTTATGAAACGTCCTATATTGATTATTTTGTTATTCTCAGTAATATCGCTATGTGGTTGCAATATTGAGGAAAACTTTTATGAAAACGCTATCGGCTCAAACGCTATAACTTCAGAAATAGAATATTCTGATGAAGAAAAGACGGCAATTGAAGTCGGCGAATACTTTTTGGAAAACTACAATAATCAAAACTTTTCAAAAGAAGATACTTATTACATTGATGCCAATGATAAAGACATACCATATGATTCCTCTATCATCAAAGAATGTACAGAAAATGAGTTCTATTGGGTTGCGTTTTATGATGAGCATACGGTATTCATATACAAAGGTGCATTTTTTCATACGGCAAGGGGTTATTTAGTTACTGACGGTACTACCCCAGAAGATGTCGCCGAAAAGTCTGAAAAATTGGGGTTTGATGAGAACAGTATGGAGATCGCAAAAACAATATCCGATAGATTATATTATGTCAGAGCGGGACTGTAACCATTTACACATTCAACGCATTCCGTGTCAACCGATAAATCTCCAACCGTGACAGTGCCTTCGGCGATTGATTGGTCTGATTCACCGTTTTCCGGTTGTCGGTATTGTAATAATTGTTCACCGTTCCACCGGAACTGTCGGGCAGCATTGCTCCGGAAATCCCATGCAAGCTGTAATTCAGATCAGAATCCATGGTCAGCTGCATGGCTTTCGCCACACCGCCCACGGCTTTTTCCACATACTTCTTGCTCTTGTCGATGCCGTCTGCCAGCCCTTTCATAAAGTCCGGCATCCAGCTCTCGTAGTCCGTCAGCGGTCCTTTGTCCGGTACAGAGAAGTGCAGGAAATCCCGAATGGTATCGGCAACATTGGTAACACAGTCCGCCAGCCAGCCGATGGCACTCTGAATGCCGTCAATGATTCCCTGAATGATATCCCGTCCCCAGTTCCAGGCATCGGAAGCCAGTCCTTTGATATATCCCACAGCGGCATCAAATCCATTCTGAATGGTGGATTTGATGCCGCTGATTTTGTCGGAAACCGCAGAACGAATGTTGTCCCAGATGCTGGACACCGTAGAAGAAATGCTCTGCATCACGTTGGAAATGGTGCTCTTGATGCTGTTCCAGATGTTAGATACCACCGATTGGATGGCGTTCAGAACATTGGAAACCGCAGAAGAAATCTGATTCCAGATAGACGATACCACAGAAAAAATAGCATTCATCACACTGGAAATCGTGCCGGAGATGCTGTTCCAGATGGAAGAAACCACATTCCAGATTGCTGACAAAACAGACGAAATGAAACCAGATACCGCATTCCAAACCGTAGTCACCACATCTTGAATCGCTGTCAAAACCGTGGAAATCGTATTGGAGATGGCATTCCAGATGGTTTCAAAGGTCGTTCGGATGCCCTCTAAAATGGGTGTTAAAAACGCCACGATTGCATTCCAAATGGCACTGATCTTCTCCGAGATCCAGTCCATCACTCTGCCCACAATGATTTGAATGGCTTCAAAAATCGTCTGAAACAGATAACCAAATGCTGTGATCAACGGTTCTAAGGTGGTGTAAATGGCATTCCAAACGGTCGTAATGACGTTATAAATTGCCTGAAAAACCGTAGAAACCACGTTGTAAATGGCATTGAAAATCGTGCTGAAAAAGTTGTAGATCGCTGTAAAAATGGTGGTGAAGAAGTCCCGAATCGCTGTAAATACGGTTGTTGCCACCGTCTGAATGGCAGTGACAATGGCAGTGAAGGTATTGGAAATGGACGTCCAGGTGTTGACGAAAAAGTCCCGGATTCCGGTAACGATTCCCGTGAAGAAGGAAGCGATGCTGTTCCATGTATCCACGAAAAATGTTTTGATGGAAGTCCAGACTTCGTTCCAGCTTGTTCCGAACCATCCCAGCACCACATCTGCAATGCCTTTCAGGGTATTCATAATATTGCGGAACGTGTTGACAATGAAATTCCAGATAGACGTAAAAATCCCCTTGATGCCGTCCCAGCACTGCTCCCAGTCACCAGTAAACAGACCGATCAGAACATCCAGCAGCCCCAGAAGAACGCCAGTAAACTCTGAAAAGATGTTGGAGATATTCTGAAAAACGCCTTCAAAAATAGGAGCCAGCAGATTGCACAGTCCATCCCATGCCGCTTTCAGCACATCGGTGAAACTCTCAAAGTCGAATCCCAGAGCGTTTAGTCGGTCAGTGATGCCCTGTGTCAATCCGGTAAAGGTGCTTTTGATCTGCTCCCAGATGGCGATGATGTTGCTTTTGAATTTGTCATTGGTTTTCCAGAGATGCACAAAGGCAGCCACCAAAGCGGCAACAGCTGCGATAATGGCGAGCAGCGGACCTAATGACACACCCAACGCTCCGGTAATGGCTCCAATGCCACTTTGCACAGCCGAGAAAAGGGCGGGCAGTTTGGATACTGCGGAAAAGACCGTCCCCACACTGGAAATGGTCTTTCCCAGCACCACCAGCATCGGACCCAGAGCAGCAGCCACCAGTGCAATTTTCGCAATGGTTTCTTTGGTCTGCGGATCCAGTTGATTCAGCTTGTCCACCAGTTCCTGAATGCGGGAAACAATGGAGCGAATGGTAGGCATCAGAATATCACTAAAACTGATTGCCAGTTCTTCCAGCTGGGACTTCAAGATGGTCACTTGTCCGGCAAGATTGTCCTGCATGACAGCTGCCATTTTTTCGGTCGTGCCATTGTAGCCATCTACTGTATCGGAACAGGTGTCAATGGCATTGGACAGTTTTTCAAAGTCCGCCGGAGAACCGTTGATGATTGCCAGCATACCGGACATGGCCTCTTTGCCAAACAGTGAGGCAGCCGCCTGTGCCTGTTCTGCCTCAGAAAGTCCGCCCAATTTCTGTCGGAGTTGTTCCATGAGTTCCCGCAGAGAATACATCTTGCCGGAACTATCCGTCAGAGAAATGCCGTACTGTTCCATGGCAGATGCCACCGTGTCTGTTGGCTTTGCCAGATTGGTAATGGCAGCACGCAGTGCTGTACCAGCCTGTGAGGATTTGATACCGGCGTTTGCCATCAGTCCGATGGCAATGGCAGAGTCTTCAGCAGAGTATCCCAAAGAACCCAGTACCGGAGCGGCATACTTGAAAGTTTCGCCCATCATGCTGACGTTGGTATTGGCATTGGAACTTGCAGCCGCCAGAATATCCGCAAAGTGTCCGCTGTCCGAAGCATACAAACCGAAAGCAGTCAGAGCGTCTGTAACAATGTCCGAAGTAGATGCCAAGTCCTCACCACTGGCGGCAGCAAGATTCATAATGCCTTCGATACCGCTGAGCATATCGTTGGTTTTCCAGCCTGCCATCGCCATATAGTTCATAGCATCCGCAGCCTCACTTGCAGAGAACTTCGTTTTACTGCCCATTTCACGAGCCTTTTCCCGGAGAGCATCCATTTCTGAACCGGTCGCCCCCGAAACAGCTGCAACCTTTGACATGGCGGAATCGAAATCTGCACCAGTTTTCACGGCAATGGTTCCCAGAGCCGTGACACCAGCGGTGACTGGCAGCAACTTTTGTCCCACACCGGAAATTTTGTCCCCGGCTGACTGCAGCGTTTCACCCAGAACGCCCATCTTTTCCAAGGCGGTGTGAGAATTGTTTGCTTCTGTGGTCAGGCGTTTCAGTTCGTTTTCGGTTTCGATGATCTCACGCTGTAGAGCATCATACTGCTGCTGGGAAATTTCACCATTTGCAAGAGCCGTATTTGCCTGTTCTGCAGCGGTTTTCAGCACTTCCAGCTTTTCCTTGGTAGCAGATACCGCATCTGCCAGCAACTTGTGTTTTTGGGATAGGAGTTCTGTGTTGGTGGGATCAAGCTTCAGCAGTTTCTGGACATCTTTCAACTGTGTCTGCGTACCCTTGATGTCTTTGTTGACACCTTCCAATGCTTTGGACAGCTTGGTGGTATCACCGCCGATTTCTACGGTAATGCCTTTGATGCGGTTTGCCATGCGGTTTCACCTCCTCCGTGAGGGCATGAAAAAAGCACCTGCCGAAGCAAGTGCAAATCATATCATTTATTTCTATGATTGAATTTTTTCTTTTGTTTCTTTTATGAGTTGGCTTAAAGTGATTTTAGCAAGTTCATTTTCCATTGCCGTTTGTATATTATCCAGTTTGCTGTCCAGTACACGGTGAACATTTCTTCCTACCGGACAATTTGAATTTGGATTTTCATGAAAATGAAAAAGAGCTTCTTCTTTTTCAACTGCCTTGAATACATCAAGCATTGTGATTTCATCAGGAGATTTTGCCAATGACGCACCGCCAATCCCAGCTTTAATTTCAACAATTCCAGCCGATGAAAGTAATCCTAATATATTTCTGACAATGACAGGATTCACATTGATGCTTCCGGCAAGAAAGTTTGAAGTAACCTTATAGTCATCTTTGAAAATCTCTATACATAATAAAATATGTGTTGCTATTGTTAATCGAGATGAAAATTGCATATTTGTTCCTCCATGTAATTTATACTTTTATTTTAGCACAATTTAGTTGTAATGTCAACTATTACAATAAAGTAAGTGAGAAATTGTGCAAATATACAAAATGTTGTTGTAACTATTGACATTACAACAAGAATGTGATAGAATTTAGTTGTAATCAAACAGGTTACAACAATTAAATTTTCGGAGGTAACGATAATGAATAATTTTACAAAGGTAAGTGTCGCACAGGATGCAAGAACAGAACTTCACGATAAGCTTTCTCTTACAGGTGCTGAAATCAGCGTGAACAACCTTCCGGCAGGTGCTGGTGTTCCGTTTGTTCATTCACACAAGAAGAATGAAGAAATCTACATCATTCTTTCAGGCAAAGGTAAGGCTGTTATTGATGATGAAACTGTTGAATTAAATGCGGGAGATTTTATGAGAATTGCTCCGTCAGCAAAAAGACAGTTCTTTGCAGAGGACGATTCTGAAATCAGTTTTGTATGTATTCAGGTTAAGGAAAATTCTCTTGAAGGATACACAGCAGATGATGCTGTAATTGCTGAATAAAATCAAAACGCATCAAAATCCGCCTGCCCAGCAACCTCATGCCAGCCGTCATATTCGTCATTCTCCCGTTCGGTGAACATATCATTCACCAGACCAATGGTCAAAGAATCCAAATCGCCCATTGACAAACCAAGCTGAACGCACCGCAACAAAAACAATGGTGTGGTCAGCGGTCGGTCAATCGGGCGATGTTTTTTTTAGACTTGACCTGTGTTTCTACATTCAAGCCCCAGAGGTCGATCAGCTGCGGCAAAATCTCATAGATGCTGAATGTGTTAAACTGCTCCAGCCACTCGTCCGGAGAAGCCGGAACGGCTGGGTCAGCGTGTTTTGCCATGATGTAGGCGATGTTCTCAAACACTTCAAGGCTTTCAATGTCCAGTGCAGAGGATTCCTCTGTATTTTCTCCCACAGACTTTTGCAGTGCTGCAAAATCCTGATAAATATCTCTGCGAAATTTCAGACGATACAGTCTGGGGACTGCCGCACTTGCCTTAAACGGCACATCAATACCGTCAATGGTGATGTTCTTCTGAATTGCCATACTGTCACCCCATTACGCTTTCACAGATGCTGCGGATGCCTTACCACTCTGTATAGCGGCAGCCAGATTTGGCATATATACCGCCTTGTACCAATTCTCATAAATCTCGGCATCCGTTTTCTCACAGGTTTTGGTTTTTACCAAACCACTGTTCAACGCCGTTGCGGTCAAAGACAGCGTTTCCGTTTTAACTTCCTTTTCGTCCTCGATGGTGCTGGATTCTGTTGCCGGACGAGAGGCAGAGCAGCAGAACAGACAGTGCCGAATTTTATTCTTATCGCCGCTGAATTCAAACAGCAGTGCAAACTGGGATACTTCTGCAGTATTGGTTTCCGTGAGAACGCCCTTTTCATCCAGCTTCTCACCGAGAATGTCTGTCGCAAACTCAAGCGGAACCAATGCGATTTCAAGATCTCCGGTGTAACCAGAGTTATTGTTGATCACATAGTACACACCATCGTCAGCGTAAAAATTGGATGCTTCACCTTCTGCATCGATAGACAGCGACACTGCACCGGGAATGCGAACCGGCTTTGCAAAAGTCGGCACACCCTCTTCGTCATAAGAAGTGATTTTTGCATAGTGAACTTTGTTCAGACCGAACTTTACCTTGTTTTTCTCCATTGCCATATATATACCAGCCTCCTAAAATCTAATGTCGGCATACCATTCGTCCTCGTGCAGCATCCTGCCTCGGACTCAGGCATCCATCTCATAGAGTACTTCATACAATTCTTCCGAATCAATGAATAGTTCTGTTTTTGTGTAATAAATTTCATGCTGGGCAAGCACTGCCTCCACTTGTTCTTCCAATTCCGGCAGTTTTTTATCCGTGTACAATTCAATGTCCAGCTGTTTGCAACTGAAATATGCCACATTATCTTGAAAAAGCAGAAGAAAATGAGTATAATATAATGTGTACACACTATTCAGGGATACCCAATTAGAGCTATGGAGGAAAAATGAAGCTATCATCCTTTTTTCACTTCGCTGCTTTTGGCGTAAAGACGATTCTGCTTAGAAAGAAATCACCAATCCTTGGAACTGTAATCCTAACAGACAAATGCAATTTGCATTGCAAGCACTGTTCCGTCAACAATATTACAGCAATCGTCCATCCATATGAACAGATCTGGCAAGAAATGCAGCGGCTATATGACATGGGAGTTCGCATTTTGTTCTTCTGCGGTGGCGAAACATTTCTTTGGAAAGATGGCGAACGCACTCTCAGAGATTTGGTTATAGAAGCAAAGAACATGGGTTTTCTCATCGTCAACGTAGTTACGAACGGAACGTTTCCCATTGATCTCCCAGAAGCAGATTTGATTCTTTTGAGCTTGGACGGAGATAAGCAGCGCCATAATGAAGTTCGTGGTGACACCTACGACACTATCATGAAGAACATCAGCAATGCTACCGCAGACAATATCTGTTTCTATATGGCAATCAATCAAATCAACAAAGATCATGTACGAGATGTCTGTCTAACGGCTCGTGACACTAAAAATGTCCGTGCAGTATCATTCAATTTCCATACACCATATCCTGACACAAAAAAATTAGCTCTGACTAAAGAGGAAAAAGCCAAGTGCTGTGATACGATAACTCAAATGATGAAAGAAGGCGCACCTGTATTCAACCTAAAAAGTGCGTTTCCATATCTTATTGAAAATCGTTTTCCTACGCCTTGCCATCAGTGCGTAGTGATGGAAAACGGAAAGTTGTCTACTTGCGGGCGCTGTATAGATGTTCCTGGCCTTTGCGACCAATGCGGATACTTTTTTGTTGCTGAATATACGCTTCTGTTCAGAGGCAATCCCAAAATAATCATTGAGATGCTTCATACATACTTGAAGTATATTTAGGAGTAATATGAGCTTCATTACAGG
>OKSC01002789.1_pt1 | contig 14194 bp, 12 predicted proteins | sample 1601161 | NCBI WGS metagenome assembly OKSC01 (sample SAMEA3541552, study PRJEB24748) | human gut metagenome | biome: human gut; feature: human-associated habitat; material: faeces | place: China | collected 2012
CTTGACAATACCTATATTGTTGACAGCAAGGGCAACAAGCGCAAGCTGCGCCAGTGATCAGCGGAACAGGAAATATAATATCGCGCACTGCGCCAGAAGCAGCAGCGGGACCGTGATGGTAAACAGCGGCTTTCTCGTCTTGTGGCGGCAGACATACATCCCCGCCAGCACACCGAGACTGCCGAAGCAGGCCGCAAACGCCAGCAGCAGCGCCTCCGGGACACGGCGGCAGTGACGGCGGGCAAGATTTTTATCCAGCAGCATAATTGCGAAGCCGGATGCATTCATTAGAAGCAGGAAAACAAGCATGGAACCATTCCTTTCTATTGGAGGCGATCTGGTATGAAGCGAATTCTGATCGGTTGGATGGCGGCGCTGAGCGCGCTGCTGTGCGCCTGCTCGGCGCAGACAGTCTGGGAAACGGTGGACGGCGGCTGTGTGCCGGCTGAAGGCGGCGCGGCCTATGCGATCCGCATTGCCCTGCCGCAGGACGCGGTCGAGGAGGTCTTTGCCGAGCGCGGTGCGCGGCAGATCTATACCCAGCCGGGCGGAGGCTATGAGATCACGACGGAAATTCTGGACGCCGCGCCCGCCGCCGCGATCGTCCGGCGGCTGTCGGGCTTCGATGCGTCCGCGCTGCACGTGTATAAGAGCGGCGGCAAGGACCGGCCCGTCTGGCAGTTTGCGTGGTACGCGGCCTCCGACGAGGGCGGGCGTATGTACCGCTGCAAGGTGATTTCCGACGGCAGCTACTGCTACGCGCTGACCGTCAGCGTGCCGGAGGGCGCCGGCACCAGCTATGATACCATGCTGACGGAGGTATTCTCAAGCATGGAATTGCAGCCGGTGTAGCCGCCAGTGAAAAAAGTTTCACGATTTAAAAAATTGTTCTTGACATTTGCCGAACTGGCCGTTATAATACACACGTCGCTGAGAGATGCGGCTTGATGGAACGGAAGGTTAGCTCAGCTGGGAGAGCACCTGCCTTACAAGCAGGGGGTCACAGGTTCGAGCCCTGTACTTTCCACCAATTTACCTGGCCCGGTGGTGCAGTCGGTTAGCACGCCAGCCTGTCACGCTGGAGGTCGACAGTTCGAGTCTGTTCCGGGTCGCCATAATGTATTGAGGCGAGAGTGATCTCGCCTCAATATGCCTCTGTAGCTCAGTAGGTAGAGCAGCGGACTGAAAATCCGCGTGTCGTTGGTTCAACTCCGACCGGAGGCACCATTATGCGGGTGTAGCTCATCCGGTAGAGCGCCACCTTGCCAAGGTGGAGGTAGCGAGTTCGAGCCTCGTCACCCGCTCCAAAATAAATAGGAATGCCTTCGCAGCATTCCTATTTTCATATCCGGTGCCGTGGCCAAGTGGTAAGGCAAAGGTCTGCAAAACCTTCACTCCCCAGTTCAAATCTGGGCGGCACCTCCATGATTGCCGAACACTATAGATGAAATGGCGAAAAAGCCAGTCATTTCAACGTGTTCGGCAATTTTTTATTCTCAAAATTCTTTGGTAACTCCATAGATGAAATCGTGGTTGGCAGAGGTTCAAACAGGATTTGAACCTCTGTTTTTCCATATTCAAGCGGATTTTCAGTGGCAGCGCCCTTTTTCAGAGGGCTGCGGCGGCGAGATTCCGGAAAAAACGAAGAAAAATCTTTCACAAAGTTATGGGCGCTGGATTGTTGGTTTTCACGAACCAATGACCAGCGCCTTTTTTGCGCTCAAAAAGGGCGCTACAGATTGGAGGGTGATATGAACGAAGAACTCACACCGCAGAAGGAAAGATTTCTGCGTGAGGTTGAACAACAGCTCCTGCGCAAGGAGCTGGACGCAAGGCTGCTGGAAAACGGTCTGCTCCACGTCAGTTGGAACGAGAAACCGCTCTGCTCGGTTGACAGAGACGGTATCGTCCGTTTCAGACCGGCAGATATCACAGGACCGGAAGTAGACCGACAGCTTCGAACGGTGATAGCAAAATGGCGGCATCCCATTGATACAATGAGATGCCGCCATCTTTAACAGCCCGACTCGGAATTCAGAGCCGGGCTGCTTGCTTATTCAGAAAAAATCAACGCTCCAAAGTACTTCGGAAGATGGAAATCGGGCCGTTCCGCGTCCACGCGGTTCCACGCAAGATAATGCTCCTGCACGGTCAGATCGCCGCATTTGTAGAAATTGCCCCGGATTGTTCCGGACGGAGCAAAATCCGGGAAGAACAGCCGCAGCAGCTGAAAAGGAAGCTCGTACGTCACATCCCAGCCACTGGGCGTTCTTTCGCTGGCTGCATGCAAGGTCTTTGCGCCGTCCGGAAGCAGGATCCGCATCAGATCCTCTCTTCCGGTCCCAAATCCGAAATAGATGCACAGGCTGGGGTTCAGCTCAATGTTGATATATCGCGCATCCTGCTCTGCGGCGCTGAAGAAAAACTCCAGGCAGCTGTCCTGACACGGCTGGTCAAGTATGCCGGTATTTTCTGCGCGGATCGTTGGTTCCTCCGCGTGAAGGCGCACATACAACCGGCTGTCATCGTACGCAAGCTGCGCGTAGGCGCTGATCTGCTCACAGGGTAGCCACAGTTTCCGGTCGATCGGCGCTTTTTCGATCTTATTCCAGTCCGGTTTCCCGGTGATTTTTTGAATCTGATATTGTCTGGTCATCTTTTTTCCTCTTTTTCCTTTCTTCGTTTTCCGTGTCAATGCTTCGAGAAGATTGCCTCAAGCGTCTGCAAAACAGCTTCCTTTCGGACATCCTCGTATTTGCAGTCAAATAACTGGAGATTCAGCGCTCCAGTGCTGGTCAGGATGTGAAATTTCTCCGCGAGTACACCATTTCTGCTCACGCCCCTGCGGGAGGGGCGACCCATGAGGTGGAGCGGCTTGCTGAGCATCACTATGTATTTCTACTCACGCCCCTGCGGGAGGGGCGACTATCTTGCATTGGAAGCGGAAGCCACGCAGATCATTATTTCTACTCACGCCCCTGCGGGAGGGGCGACCGCTGACACTCTATTTCGTGAGCTCTACGCTCAACATTTCTACTCACGCCCCTGCGGGAGGGGCGACGAAGCTGGACGCGGAAACAAATACGCTCTCCGTTATTTCTACTCACGCCCCTGCGGGAGGGGCGACTCTCCGACGGTATCCAGCAGCATGCCGAACGAGTCATTTCTACTCACGCCCCTGCGGGAGGGGCGACTTTGCAAAAACGGCAGTGTGATGCTGCCGTTTTCATTTCTACTCACGCCCCTGCGGGAGGGGCGACCTTAACCTCCTTTCTGCCAAGATGTTTAATCCACTTATTTCTACTCACGCCCCTGCGGGAGGGGCGACACTGCCGCCAAGCTCTGGCCGAACACAACCACGAATTTCTACTCACGCCCCTGCGGGAGGGGCGACGCGCTCGGCGCGGACGCTGTTGCCGAAAAGGGAAAATTTCTACTCACGCCCCTGCGGGAGGGGCGACCCGGCCCAGCTGCTTGCTGGTAAAGCGCAGCGGAAATTTCTACTCACGCCCCTGCGGGAGGGGCGACCGCCGCCATTCATTCGGCGTCAGCGCGCCTCGGTCATTTCTACTCACGCCCCTGCGGGAGGGGCGACGTTTTCAACGCGACGGAGGCGCCGGAGTCTACGTTATTTCTACTCACGCCCCTGCGGGAGGGGCGACCTTCGCCTGGTCGCGCTTGGTCGCGACGGCGTAATTTCTACTCACGCCCCTGCGGGAGGGGCGACTTGCAGAGTGTGTCATGAGGCTTCCGGCCTGCAGTGTATTTCTACTCACGCCCCTGCGGGAGGGGCGACGTCCCCGGCCTTTTTTTATTCCCGCGCCTATGTATTTCTACTCACGCCCCTGCGGGAGGGGCGACGTTGAACTGGATGTTCTCGCCCTTAGTCTGATAGATTTCTACTCACGCCCCTGCGGGAGGGGCGACAGCAATTTTCCACAAGTCCGTCATGAGGTTTTGCGGCAAATTGCCGAAAGATGATACAGTTTTATGTCTGGCTTCCTTTGGTTTTCCAAGAAGAGATCCAAAAGCTGTATATCTTGCATGGATTTCATGCGCCAACCTGCCGCAAAAATGTGTACGGCAGGGGTTGGCGTTAAAAGATCAAGGCACTTCCTGCTTCCACGAGGGGCTTGCGTCCCATGCTTTCGTTCCGGTTCTCGTATGAATTGCCGAGTCGATAAAAGCGGACAGAATCCTGCTCCATATCGATAGCTTTTCCCAGTTCCTGTTTCAGCACGACCAGCTGTGCAGCGTCCACGAGCACCTCAAACACGGAGTTTTGAACACGCATCCCGTGTCGTTCACAGATCTTTGCTACTTTCCGCAAGCGCTTTTGCCCGGCAGAATCCGATGTGTCCACATCATAGGTTACGACCAGCATCATATGTCATGACCTCCACACAAACGGCGGGTATCGATCCAGATCTCCGCGCAGCACACGGGCAAACAGCATAGACTGTACGTATGGGATCATCCCAATGGGAACTTTCTCCTTCAAAAACGGGTGCTGAATGGACTCGCGCTTTCTGGCCCGCCACTGTTCAAGAACCTTTCGCCGCCCTTTCTCGCTGAGGTATACCGCTTCAAAGTCTGTCGTAAAATCCTGCGTCTGAAACTGATCCCTGTTGAACATGGAAATGACCAGCCGGTCGCACAGGGGCGCACGCAGCTCCTCCATGATGTCCAGCGCAAAGGATAGCCGCCCCGGGCGAAGGGTGTGCAAATACCCGGCGGCAGGGTCCAGCCCCACAGCTTCCATCGAAGATCGAACGTCATGTGCCAACAGCGTATAGACAAAAGACAGCACCGCATTGACTTCGTTCAGCGGCGGACGCCGACTTCTCGTCTCAAAGCGGTATCCCTTCGGACTGGAGAGCAGATCGTCAAAGCGAGAGAAGTAGACAGACGCAGCTGCTCCCTCGATTCCGCGCATGGAATCAATGTCCGTACAGTCATCCAGACGATTTGCGATTGCGGTCAAATCAGCTGCCGCCGCAGCAACGCCGCTCTTTTCTGCTTCATCAGAGGCAGTACGGGCATACCGCACCAACACAGATCTGCTGTTTCGCAGCTTACAGAACAGCAGATCCTTGACAAACCGGTTTGCAAAGGCTGTATCTGCCAGTGTTTCATACTGGCGCTTTCTTAACAGCACATTTCCGCTGACCGGGCCGCATAGCCGCCACAGAAAAAAGCCGTTCTCGCTGAGAAATGTAATCGTCACGTCGTTTTTGGAGCAAAATGAGAGCAACGCAGTTGAGAGTGTGTTCTTTCCGAACAGAACGATGGAGTTCACCTGTGTGATTGGAACAGCGGCCTTTTCTGCACCTCCGATGGAGATGCAGATATTCCCGTTCCGCTCAAACAGATAGCTTTCAGGCGTTGTAATATAGAGCGTCTCCAGCAGCTTTTTCATGGGACATCCTCCTCGTGCATGGCCTCTTTGCGCAGCTGCATACAGTAGCCGGACGCGGATCGCTGCACGCTGGGAAGGCAGTGCTCCCGCAGGGAGCACGCCTTGCATTTCGCCCCGTATTCCGCCGGCGGGATCGAAAAGCTTCGGCGAAACGCCTCGATCCTTTCGATTGTTTCCTTTACAAGGCTGCGGAGCTCCGCTGTAAAAGAGACCGGATAGCGGCGGTGCGACGTGATGTAGTAGATGGCGCCCTCCGGGATCTGTGTCTGGAACATTTCTTCCAGACACATGGCCTGCGCGCACAGCTGAACCTCATATTCCTGTTCTGCGCGGAGTTTTCCGTGCTTGTACTCAACCGGATACAGCCTGACCGGGAAATCCAGCGCAGGGATCATGCAGCCCTGGGCGGATGCTTCCGCTTCTATGCAGTCGCATTTCCCGGAAACTCCCATAGCTTTGGAGAATACAGGGAACTCATACAGCTTTGCTGAATCGCCCCGGCGTTCTATCCGCTGCATATGGACCCGCTCATGCTCAGAACGTCCTTTTGCGGTATCCGCACTTTCCGCCCAGACCTGCTCATTGGTCAGCAGTGCAGCCCGACGCAGGCAGAACCCTGCGTGAGACAGTCGGGAAAGAGGAATCGGCTCCCACTCATCCATGGCAGAACCAGTCTTCGTCTGCGGGAAGCGCGTCCCAGACTACCGGCTCAAAGGCGCTTGGCTTGAACCCGATCTGCACGCCCTTGGGAACCCTGTCCAGAGAGACAAGCGCGTCATAATCCCGATAGCTTCTGGGATAGGAAACGGAAGCTTTTTTCGTGACCTTGACCAGATCAAAGAGCTTGTGGGCCGGGGCGCAGCCCAGTTTGGCCTGACGGATTCTCTGTGCCGCGTCGGTATCCGTGCCAACGTGCCTGAAAATAATCAGCGGAGAAACGACGGCCATTTCGCCCTTGCTGGCGGAGTGGTCATGCTCGTACATATTCAGAATGGCTTCAAACAGGACATTCAAATCTTCGTCATCAAACCCGGTCTCTTCAGCCAGGTTGGCGCTGACGAAGCCGCGAACCTCGTACAGGCCGAAGGGGATGATCTGCTTGCGGCCCATTGTGCGAAGCTTGTCCTCCGGCTGCTCCTGCTCCCATGCCGCGTAATCCTCTACTGTAGCGCCATCCTTTACCTTGTCGGCAACCGCCATACGGGTGATGGAAATGTCCAGCGGAAGAACGGCGTCCAGACTTTTTCCGTAGGTGATCTGCACCGGCCCGCGCACCTGCCCCGCGTTGGGGCCAGTGGACATGACTGCGCCGAAGGTACGTACATCGTAGAACAGCTCACAGGCCTTTTTTCTGCCCGCGTAAACGGCTTCCTTTGCCTTTGCGCAGTCTTCAACACCGGCTGCCCGCTTGGCCTCCGCGATATGGCGGTTGATGTTGGTTGCCTGCTGGATGATGATGTTCATGCCGGGCTCGCCCTGATGGGCCAGCTCCACGTAATTTCGAATGCGGCGCTTGGTTGCAGCGTCGGTGATGAAGCCCTGCATGGTCTGCGGATCGAGCCGGGGCATATTGCCCATGTCAGGGTCTCCGTTCGGGTTACAATTTGTGCACGCAACGTAATACATGAACTCATATCGGTTCTGAATTGCCATAAGATACTCCTCCTCTTATTCTTCTGCCGCGCCGGTCTTTTCTCTGGCGGCGGCGACGTTTCTGTTTCTCTCCTGATTGAGCTTCGCGCCCATCTGATAGTAGCCCAGCGCAAAATAGGACTGCTGTTCCAGATTCAGCGTAGCAGGAATGGACGTCCCCAGCGCGACGGAAATTTCCTGCAGCTTCTCGCGGTATTTATCGGCGAGCCATCCGTTTTCGATCTTTTCCAGATGGTGATTTGAGCGGCTGCTGAGCTGGCCGATGACCAGCGCGGGCATCTGAATGGCGGAGGCGTAGTACCGCTCCACAATGCCGGTATTGACGTCCGGCATGGCCGTCCTCTGGATCGCCGCATATACGGCCATCAATCCGCCGCAGTGATATGCGGCATTGCGAAGATGCAGATTGTATGCTTCCAAAATTGTTCCCTCCTGATGATGGATTCGATTTTTCCGGAGCAGCCAGACCTTCAGCCATTGACAGGCCAGACTGTTGGGCAGGGTGCTTCGCGTGTCGCTGTCGTCGTTCGACAGCAGCTCCGAGCGAATATAGGCCAGCGCCTTTGCCGCGACGGCATCCGGCAGGCATCCGCCTGACAAAATCGCCTGCACGACCGCCGGGGTGATCCCGGCCAGCTCCTTTGACAGCCGTTCAAAGGGTCGGCTGTCGGTTTTCTGGAATTTTAAAAGACGAAGCAGACGAGCGGCCAGCTTCACAGGCCTGATGTTTCCGGTACCGCCCTGATTGGTCAGTGCCAGATCGGCATACCATTGTCCCAGATTGCGGCGAAGATCCGGATAGCTGCCTCTGTCATATCTGCGGATCATAACGCGGCTGTTTGCGCCGGACAGCAGCAGAATATAGTAGGATACGTTGTCCAAATCGGGAACAGGCTGCCCGGAATAGACGCTTTCCGGAATTTGATTCGCCTGATTTCGCGCTGTCAGCTCGTTGACGGCGGCTTCCGGTTCTGCTTCCTCGTCCGTTTCATCCTCCGGCAGATCATAACCAAAGTCCACAGTATAAAGCGGATCATCCTCCTGTGGAATCTCGCGGTCAAACCAGTGGACAAATTTCATTCCTGCAAGGATCGGCGCATCCTTCAAAAGATCATCCAGCGCAGCCTTCACGACGCTGAAAGCCTCTTCCGAAACAGGTGCGTTCGCCGCTTTTTTCTGGTTATAGGAGCAGAATGCCGTCTTGTCAAAGCAAATCAGCGCATCCCCGCTCGCGTGCCCTCCGACGACTCGCAGGCCCTGTATCGGCGTGGTCGTCGTCATGGGAACCGTCGGTTCGCCGGTGATCAGGCACAGGGCGGATGGGCGTTCGTCCGCCGCAGAAAACTGCTTTCGGTAGGACTTCCACCATGTACGAAGTTTTTCCGATTGCAGGATAGACTGCCCGTTGACCCGAAATGAGATCCGATCTCCCGGCTTGATTTTGGCCCGATCCAGCTCTGCGCGAACGGCCGCCGCAAGTTCAGGCGTTTCCAGTGCACGGACGCAGACCTTCAGCAGCGGTTCTTCCTCTGCCGCGCTGCGGAGTGCCTCCAAAAAGAATGTGCTTTTGCTTCCGGGCTCCTCGGGAATGACGACGGAGCGCTTCTCTGCAAGAACATTGCTCTTATCCTTGCCGTTGGCCAGACTGCCGATATCCGGGCACGGAACAGGCTCGTCTCCCCCCAGATAGACGCTGACATGGTCATCGCTTTCAGAGAGGGAAATATATGCCTTCATGGTTTTCCCCGCGAATCCCGGCGGCAAAGCCAGCTGGCGGCGTACTCCGTAGTCATATAGTGCTTTCAACATAGGCCTTCCCCCTTCAGAACCTCCGGACTGTCATAGGGCGGGATCAGAATCACGCCGTTCTCCATGACCGCGTGGAACAGGGACATTTTGATCTTCGTCTTTTTCGTGACCTCCACATCATCCGGCGCAAACAGGTCGTAGACCATCAGCCCTGCGTCCATCGACTGCTGGATAGGCGAACGCGTCCCGTCGCTCTCCTCAAAATAGCAGACAAACTCGCGCATTCCAAGCTCCGGTTGATGGAAACATTTTCCTGTTCGGATGCGCCGCAGCGCCTGCTCATACAGTTGGAGCTCTTTTCCCGCAAAAGCCGGGCGGGGAATGATCGACGCCGCGATCCGGTAGCGGACGTCCTGCAGCGCCGTCGTCTGCCGCTGCGTTCGCTCCTCCTCGGTGGAGATCGACTCCGAACCGACGGTACATTTGACCTCGTTGCGCTTGAAGCTGATATAGCGGATGGGGTTCAATACCTCAATGCGGTTGATCTGCCAGCGGAACTCCTTCGGTTTCATGTAAATCGCAGAAAAAATCCCTCTGGCGGCGGATGGGGTTGGGAATGGGTAGGTCAGCCGTTCTACTTTTGCATAAGGGGCAGAGAAACAGGCGAAATCTCCCCAGACCTCGATCGTGATTTCTTTCAAATACGCTTCACCTCCGTAATTTGTTCGTCCTGATTCGGACTGTGAACAGGACGTCCATAGCACGTGTCTGTTAGAAGAATGAAATATCTGACAAAATAAGTATGAAATATAACGGGTAATTTGTCAAGTATCCACGAAAAATAGAATAGCACACCAGCTGTCCAATAATCCGGACAACCAGTGTGCTTTTTTTCAAAATATAGAATCAAATCGCTCTTCCTGCGGAAAATGCAGGCCCAGCTGCTCCGAATACAGGTCCTCATACTGCGGGCACAGCAGATAGACATTGCTGCCTGCGGCCTGTTCGGCAGACTGTTCTCTGCCCCGGCGGGCAAACGGAATCTGCTCGGCATACAGGGCCAGATTTTTTGCAAAACAGGTCAGGGTGATCGGCGCTGCCTGCTTCAGCAGCGCGCCGGTGACGCCCTGCGTTCGCAGCTGCTCTGCGATCTGTTCATACAGCTTCCGCTCTGCGGCATAGGGAACAATGACCTGCGCACCGGCGCTGGAGATCAGCTTGTATTGCGCCGCCGTTTCTGCAAAGGCCCGTGCGTCGATTGCCTTCGTCAGCTCCGGTTTATCGGCTGTGCCGTCAAACAGCCGCCGGTAGTATTCCCGGATGTTCTCCGGGTCATGGATGGAAAACGGCGGATTCATTTCCTGTACTGTGACCGCAGCATTGTTGTACCAGTCGTCAGGATACGGTATACGGCTGTCTTCCGGGCGAAATACGATCACTTGCCCCATAGAATCGCAGCCGTTCCGGTTGCAGCGTCCGGCAGCCTGAATGATGGAATCCAGCGGCGCCAGCGCGCGATACAGCGTTTCAAAGTCAAGGTCTACCCCAGCCTCGATGCACTGGGTCGCCACGACCCGGCAGGGCAGCTTCTGCTTCAGCCGCTGACGGATGATCTCAATTTGCCGGCTCCGGTGCGCGGGGCACAGGTCCGTGGTAAGAAAGAAAACCGTGTCTTCGGGGCAAAGCCGTGACAGTACGTCAGCGATCTGCCGGGCGTGACGGCGCAGATTGACGATGGCGCAGACCCGCGCACAGCCCGCCATTTCCTCCGCAATGGCTTCGAGGGGCGTTTCATTCCCGATCCGCCATTCCACATTCACCCGCTTCAGAGCCTCGAACAATTTTCTGTGCTCCGGAAGGATCTCACAGGGCGTCCAATTCAGATCCTTTCGCGCGGCAAAATCCGGCTGCGTCGCTGTGGAGAATACCATGGTCGTGTGATAGCGGCTGCACAGCGCATTCACTGCGCGAAGCGTGGCGGAGGTCAGACTGGCAGGCAGGCTCTGGGCCTCGTCAAATACCACAACGCTGCCTGCAATGTTGTGGAGCTTTCGGCAAACGGTCGGGCGGTCTGAAAACAGAGCTTCAAAAAAACGGACAGACGTGGTGATGATGACCGGAGCGCTCCATCTGGCGGCCAGCTCCCGGGCCTCCTCCGGTAAATCACTTTGGCTATGGTCGACCAGCACGTTTGGAATGATTTTAGCATACGTATCTGCATTCTGTTCCGCCAACGTCAAAAACGGGAGGACAATAATGATCCGCTTTTTCCCATGCTTCAGGCAGTGCCGCAGCGCAAAGTGCAGCAGCGCCAGCGTTTTTCCGGTTCCGGTAGGCGCCGTCAGCGTATATAATCCCTCCGGCTTATCACCCATCTTCCCACACTGTTCAAAGACCTGATCCCGGTACTGATTCAGGGTTTTGTCCGCAGTGGAGGCTTGCCGGATGCTGCCGCAATAGGCGTACAGTGTTTCCAGAAGCGCCTGCGGGTCAAAATAGCAGTCCTCCGCACGATCAAGGTATGTACTGTCGTCATTCATTGCAGAGGCCGTGTAGTCTGCATCCACCAGACAGGAAAACAGCAATCTGGTATACAGCATGGATTCCAGTTCATCGGCAGGAGGTATCGGAAGCTTTGGCAGTCTGAAATCAGGAAAATCCTTTTGAAACGCGGCGTTTGCCTCTTTCAGCTGCGCTGCGTTTTCAATCGAGGGCGTTTTTCCGGCGTTTCCGTGGGCTTTCTTACGATCATCTGCAATCGCGTGCAGCTCCGCCTTTATCATATCGTAGGCCACAAGACCGGCATGGTGTCCATTGACCGCCTCTATCACAGGACGGCTGCCGGGTCTTCCCCTATAGCAGCATTCCAGAAAGCAGGCCCCGCTTATCGCATGGTCAACGCCTGTTCGTTTGCCTTTCCACACATCCTGAAACGCCTCGGTATACTTTCCAAAATCATGTACCAGCCCTTCCAGTCCTGCGGCATCTGCAAGGCCAAGCGCCTCCCCGTACTCCCGCGCAAGCGCAGCGACCTTTTGTAAATGCTCCTTCACAGTTTCCTGATGCCCCTGCAGATTTTCGGATTTCGCATAGTATTCCATAGCTGCCTCCCCGGCTACCGGTTTTATCCATTCCATTATACCAAGCGCACGCACCCATGCCAACAGTTATTACGGAAAACGGAATAATTGCCTTCGCCGTGCAGGCGTGGTTGGCCGTTTGGATAGAACAGTATTCTTTGCGCCAATGGCAACGGGTACTGAGCGCAATGTGGAGTTCCTGGCTGCGTGCGTTCAAAGTGGTCCCTTGTTCATATCGGCGGACGACTTCCTTTTTAAAGGAAGGGATGTATTCTTTTGGCATGATTGTACTTCCATTATACCCAATCCGCAAATAGTTTCAAGTAAAACACGTTATTCGGATAACACTGCGGATTTTCCGCTCCAGCGACGCACGACGAAGCAAGAGGTGAAGAAACAGGAATCTGAAAGAAGCGTTCTGTTTCTCCATCCTCGCCAGACGTCCTTCCGCCAGAACCGCCCTTTCCATATCACGCGCTTTCCCGCATTCAAACGGACGCCTCCATATGTAAGGCAAGCGAGCGTACTTGCTGATTACAAGAGCAATCACGATCAAATGCTGATCTTTTTCCGCAAGCAGTATGGGCGGTATCGGAATTTCCCCGTCCGGTGCATGATTTCTTACGATTTTCTGAAAATATACAGTTTGTTGATAAATTTTGCCGCAGATGTGATATGATATCAGCAACTACTTGGAGGAGGACGGCATTTGTGGCAGCGTCATTCCTGAAACGAAAACCGAAGGAGCCGGACGGGCCGCAGCGGCGGGATATCCCCGTTTTGGAGGCGGACGCCGAGACGGGCTTAAGCGCCGCGCAGGCGCAGGAGCGGCTGGACGGCGGCTGGGGCAACGCGCCGGTGGAGTCTCCCGGCGCGTCGGTCCGGGAGATCATCGCAAAAAACGTTTTTACGTACTTTAACTTCCTGTTCTTCCTGCTGGCAGGCTGTGTGATCGCCGTGCGGCAGTGGCTGAATTTGACGTTCCTCGGCCCCGTGTTCTGCAATATGTTCATCGGCATCGTGCAGGATCTGCGGGTGAAGAAAAAGGTCGACGGGCTGAAGATCATGGCCGCGCCGAAATGCCGCGCCGTGCGGGACGGGCAGACCGTCGAGCTGGACGCGGCCCAGCTCGTGCGGGACGATATCGCCGTCTTTTCCCCCGGCGACCAGATCCCGGCGGACGCCGTCGTTGCGGCGGGTGAATGCCGCGTCAACGAGGCGCTCGTCACCGGCGAGGCCGATGAGATCGTTAAAAAGCCGGGCGAGCGGCTGCTCTCCGGCAGCTTTGTCGTGTCCGGCAGCTGCCGCGCACGGCTGACCGCCGTGGGCGCGGACAGCTTCGTCTCCCGGCTCACGCTGGAGGCCAAGCAGACCGGATCGCAGCCGCAGTCAGAGATGATGCATTCGCTGACGAGTCTCATCAAATGGATCGGCTTCCTTGTCATTCCGCTGGGCGCGGTGATGTTCATCAAGGAATATCTGTGGCTGAAAAGCCCCATCACGGACGCGGTGACGAGCACGGTCGGCTCCATCGTCGGCATGATCCCGGAGGGGCTGTATCTGCTGACAAGTCTTGCGCTGGTGGCCAGCGTCATCCGGCTGGCAAACCGGCGCACGCTCGTGCACGACATGGGCTGCATTGAGACGCTTGCGCGCGTCGACACGCTCTGCGTCGACAAGACCGGCACGATCACAGAGCCGAAAATGACCGTCGACGACATTGTTCCCTTACAGCCGGAGCGCTATATCGCCGACGATATCCGCATGATCATGGCCGACTACGTCTGCGCCATGCAGGACGACAACGACACCATGGCCGCGCTGCGGCGATATTTTACCGGACAATCCATGCAGACGGCGATTGACGCCATGCCGTTCCGGTCGGCGAAAAAATACGGCGGCGTATCCTTCCATGAGGATGAGACGTATCTGCTGGGCGCGCCGGAAATTCTGCTGGCGAACTGCCCGGAAAAGGAGCAGTATCTGCCGCTGGCGGAGGAATGGTCGGCGAAGGGCTGCCGCGTGCTGCTGCTGGCGCTGTATGACGGGAAGCTGTCGGACGAAGCGCTGGACGCGGAAATGATGCCGCTGGCGCTGATCCTGCTGAGCAACAAGATCCGGCCCGAAGCGCCGCAGACGTTCTCCTATTTTGCGCAGCAGGGCGTGCGCACGAAGGTCATTTCCGGCGACAATCCCCTGACTGTTTCGGAGGTCGCGCGGCGTGCCGGGATCCCGGACGCGGAGAAATTCGTCGATGCACGAACGCTCAAGACAGACGTTGACATTGCGAAGG
>OKSC01002790.1_pt1 | contig 14194 bp, 11 predicted proteins | sample 1601161 | NCBI WGS metagenome assembly OKSC01 (sample SAMEA3541552, study PRJEB24748) | human gut metagenome | biome: human gut; feature: human-associated habitat; material: faeces | place: China | collected 2012
TATACAGGTAAATCCACGAAGTTACAAAGTGGAGGTCATTACATATTGTCTAAAATTATTGATAATGGGAAATTTCAAAATAATGAAGTCTCTGGTAATGATACGATATATCAGGGAACCAATTGGTATTATGACCGCACGAAGAATCAACTTGTATTGGACGGTGCATCTGTTTCTGGTACCATTTCGAGTTTTAACGGTAATCTTGCGATTATCTTATCCGGAACAAATACTATGGGGATGATTCAAAGTAGCTTAACGGATGGTCAGATTGAGCAAACACTAGAAATAAATGGTAGCAATTATAACGGAAGTTTAAGTTGTGGAACAATTAGTACAGTAGGTAATCCGACTAATAGTAATTTAAATATTATAGGAGCAACGCTGAAGCCTTCCCTAATTGATTGTAACGGTAGCGTAACGATTAAAAATAGTCATGTGGTAGCCAATAATATGGATGATTCAAACTTAATTCGTGGTGATGAAATTAATATAGTAGACAGTTATGTTGAAGCGAAAGCAACAACAGATCGATACGAAGGTGAGGTAATTAGATCAAATCAACGAATTAATGTATCAGGAAGCCAGATTGTGGTTAGTCGTGCTTTAGACTGTCAGAAACCTGTATTAACGGATGCTTCCTTCAGCAACTCTGTCATCACAAAGCAATGGAAAGATGCTGATACCAAAGAGACTGTAACGAAAACATATGTATATGGTAAAGCCACTTTAAAAGAAGATTTAACGATTGCAAGTGGGGAAAGCATTGAATTTGAGAGTGGTGCGAGTATTACTAATCCGGAGAAACTCACTTTGGCAGATGGTGCGAGCCTTTTGGTAGATGGAGAAGAGCATACACATAACAAAGACGGTGATGTTACATACACTTGGAAAGATGACAAGGAACATATAAAAAACGTGGCATGTAAAGACTGTCCGATCGGATATGTGACGAAGGAAACAGAAACTCACAGCATCGGCGAGAATGGTTTCTGCGCATGTAATGAGGTATACCAGCCGGCAGATCTCACCACAGACAAGTATGATATGGATGGGGACGGTAGCAAGGATGCGGTTTACGAGATCAGTAATGCAGGTCAGCTTTACTGGTTTGCAGGACTTGTAAATGGTACACTTTCGGGCGAGACGCAGAATGCATCGGCGAATGCAGTCCTGACCGCGGATATTGTTGTGAATAAAAATGTTCTGAAGTCGGATGGAACAGTAAATGAGGGAACATTCAAGGAATGGACACCGATTGGAAATACTTGTAATGGTTCGTATAGTCCATACACACTGGTATATTTGAAGGTCAAAACCACACAATCAGTGGATTGTATTTTAAGCAAGAGAATACATCTGAGGTAGGCTTCTTTGGTTATAACGGAGGTAAGATTTCAAATGTAGGAATTTTAAATTCTTATTTCTGTGGTTTTAGCCGGGTTGGAGGCGTGTGTGGATATAATAGTTCAACAATTACCAATTGTTATAATAAAGGCGTAGTTGATGGAACAGCAGATGGTGCCAGTTCTTTTGGAGGTGTGTGTGGATGCAATTTAGGAATCCTTACAAACTGCTATAACACAGGGATTATTAAAGGTCAATCATTTGTAGGAGGAGTGAGCGGAGATAATAACAAAACAATTACAAACTGCTATAACACCGGGATTGTCAGTGGCCAATCATATGTAGGAGGAATTGACGGAGATAATAGCGGAACAATTACAAACTGTAATAACGAAGGCAAAGTCAGTGGAACAGAAGATTCTGTAGGAGGAGTGAGCGGAGATAATAACAAAACAATTACAAACTGCTATAATACAGGGATTGTCAGTGGTCAATCATATGTAGGAGGAGTGAACGGATATAATAAAAACGGGACCATCATAAACTGTTATACCACAAGCGAGGTCAATGGAACAGGCTCACATGTTGGTGGTGTGATTGGAATGAATTTAAGTAATGGAACCATCACAAACTGTTATTATGACAGCACCATTTATACTGGAAATGCGATAGGCGCGAATAGCGGAACGGCCACAAAAGTCGAAGGCAAAACGACAGATGAGTTTAAGACCGGTGAAGTTGCGTATCTCTTACAGCTTGACCAGTCCGATGAAGTCTGGGGACAGACCATCGGAACAGATACCTATCCGACCTTAGGTGGAGCTAAAGTTTACAAGAATGCTATTTATGAAGGATGTGAGGGCAAACCGGGAGAGCCGGTATCTTATGCGTATTCGAATACAGAGAAGAATACCTATGGTGACCATCCGGATGCGGATAATGATGGAAAATGTGATGACTGTGGTGCGATCATAGATGGCATCGGCGCTAAGCTTGCCGGTTATTCCTTAAGTCTTACCGGTAATATCGGCGTTAACTTCTACATGGAGTTGTCGGATCAGATTATTGCAGATAAGGATGCGTATATGCAGTTTACTCTTCCGAATGGAACTGTTACGAAGGTGCCTGTTTCCGCGGCACAGACGAACGCCACAATTGAAGAAGGAACAACCTATTACAGATTTCCATGCGAAGTAGCATCCTATGAGATGACACAGGATATCAAGGCACAGATGTTTGATGGAAATGGAAAGTGCGGCAAAGAATATACCTATACCGTCAGAGACTATGCACAATATTTAATTGATCATGTTGATTTGTATCAGGATGCCTATCCCTTTGCTGTGGCTATGCTGAATTATGGTGCCTGCTCACAGAAGTATTTTAATAAGGCGGTGGATGAGCTGGCAAATAAGTATTTAAATGATAATGAGTTGGAAATACTGGATCGATTTGAGGGTTATATTGATAATTTTGTTGCAAATAAGGCTGAAAATAAAGTGCTTGGACAATTTGCCGGACTTAGCATGGTATTGAAATCGGAAACTACATTGAATATCTTCTATGAACCGAAGGAAGGAATCGATGTGTCAAAGCTGAATTTTATCGTAGACGGAAAAGAAATCACACCGGTGAAACGAGGTCAGTATTATATTCTGTCTCTGGAAAACATCAAGGCAAATGAGTTAGGAAATTCAAAAACGTTTACCGTAACCGATGGCACGAACACATTGAGCGGAGAGTACAGTGCAATGATGTACTGCTATCAGGTATTACAAGCTAAGGAAGGAACTTATGCGGATGATCTGGTGACACTGGTGAAAGCATTTTCCAATTATGCATATACCGCGCAGTCTATATGCCAATCCAATTAGTAAGTGAACGATCAAGGTAACCGAATAGCAAGAGTACATAGATATTAACACAGAATTTATTTGAAAATGAAAGGAGTATCAGATTATGAAAGAGAGATATGAAGTACCGGAGATGGAGATTGTAGAGTTTGAAACAGAGGATATTATTACAACAAGTGGTGATCCGGAGACGCCTTTTGTACCGTTTTCCGAAAAATAATGAAGATAATGTTAGGAGACCGGCTATGAAAAATAAGAAAAAAACAATGTTTATTACGGCGATTGGTCTTGTGGTTATGCTGGCAGTCATTGTCGCTGCGGTAGTGATGAGGCAGTCTGGTCAAAATACTGCAAAGGAATCGGATAGGTCAGAACAGACAGCAACAGATCCGACATCTTTGGATGACAATATGCCATCCAAAGCTTCATCCGATCAGAAGGATGAGACGAGCAGGGATAGCGGTAAGAATGATTCAGATAACAAAAATTCCGGTAACAAGGATTCTGACAGCAAGGATTCCGTCAGTAAAAATAACGATAGCATAGATTCCGGCAACAAGGATTCCGGCAGTAAGGATTCTGACAGCAAAAATAACGATAGCATAGATTCTGACAGCAAGGATTCCGTCAGTAAAAATAACGATAGCATAGATTCTGGCAGTAAGGATAACGGTGAGAAAGATTCGGATACGATTGAGCTTCCGTTTGTTCCGGCAGAATAGAATGGTGTCGCGAAAGGTGGCATTGTGAGGAAGGATCGGAGGGGATCGGTGAAAGAAAAAAGTACACTTACATGGCTTAGAAAAGTGACAAAGAAATACCGTTCCTTTGTTGTACTGTTGACCATATTTGAAATTTGTATCCCATAGGTTGCCTGCGTTGGAGATCTGCAGCAAACGGCTTCATTTTGAAGAGGGAATTACGCTAGATCATTCCTTTCGTCCGTAGATTTCACGGTATTGACGCAGAGTGTATCCGGTGTGCTTTTTGAATTGGGTTCCCAAGTGGCTTTGCGATGAAAATCCCAGATAAGTTGCGATCTCTATATAGGAATAATCGGAATAGATCAGTAGATTTTTGGCACGGTTGATCTTCTCCTGAAGAATGTAACCGGATATACTGATCCCTTCGCATTCCTTGAATAGCTGGGAGAGGTAGTTGGGGTTACAGTCTGCTTCAGCAGCCAAATCTTCCAGTGTGATCCGGTCATGTAAATGAGAAAAGATAAAATCCTTGCATTTATTAATGCGGGGATTTTTCTGTTTTTTCAAAATGCCTTTCTGCTTCTCTTTGATCTCATGAACCATTTCAGCATATTGGAATTCTGCTTTGTGGGCAAGGGGAGTGACAAGGGCAAGATCCTTGCACTCTTCAATCTGTTGGATGTAGGAATCGCTCAGAGAAAAGGAAATTTCAGGAGAGAGGCCTCCGCGGATCGCAGCCCGGCTTGCGAGAGTGACCAGAACAATACCGAGATTTTTGAGATTGCGCAGGGGATCTTTTGCAAGAGTGCCGATTGTTCCGTCATAATCCTCTTGCATGCTTTTTTCTAGTTGGATCAGATCACCGTTTTCGATGCTGCCAAATTCCCGCATCTCCTGATCGTAGGGATTGTGATGGATATTATTTTCATTGTTTTCAAATAGTATATCGTTAAAGTGTTTTTGTACTTTTACCGTATGGTCATGATTGAGGCAGTTAGTCTCTATGATCTGCTCGGTTGTTGATTCTACTCCGGTGATCATATGGTTCAGAAACAATATATCTTCCAGGTAGTCATCCGGATTGACCTGTGGAACGTATTTTTCAATTTCTTCTTCTAATATTAGTTCGTTGTAGTCGCAGTTCAGATAAACAGGAGAGGCAAAACTGACAGGACCGACAATATAAATAGCATTGCGGCCTGTAACGATGCCGTAAATATCTTTTTGCCGGATGGATCTTAGACAAGGAACTCCCTGTGGCAGTGATTCCAGTAAAAAGCCCAGAAACTCCTTGTCTTTGATATAGGTATCCTGAAAAGCAAGGACTTTGCAGCAGGAAAAAGTAATTTCCCCGTCGATGGTTAATTTATATGCATGAGTGTGCAATTTTTTGGAAAGATATTGAAGTAAAATGGTATCTTGCATCATGGTTTCCTCCTATTCTGTCATGTTATAGATGAAGTATATCATATTATCTGATAATTATGTTAAAAATCTAATATTTTTAATATAAATGAGCCCGTTTCCATCATAAAATATGGTCACAAGTTAAGAAACAACCGAAACGGAATATCTAAAAAGAAAGAAAGGTAGGGTGAACATTTATGAAAGTGAAGGGTGTTAATTTAGGAAACTGGCTTGTTCTGGAAAAGTGGATGAATCCGGCATTGTTTGAAGGAACCACGGCAGAGGATGAGTATTGGCTTCCAAGACAGTTGTCAAAAGAAGTGTATGAGGCAAGGATCAAGATCCATCGCAGTGAGTACATTACGGAGCGTGATTTTGTAACGATTAAATCATGGGGATTGGATGCGGTTCGTATTCCGGTACCATATTTTATCTTTGGAGACAGAGAGCCATTTATTGGATGCATTGAGGATCTGGACAAGGCATTCAACTGGGCTGAAAAATATGGTTTGAAGATACTGATCGATCTGCACACTGCACCGGACGGACAGAATGGATCTGATAACGGCGGAATCTGCGGCGTGTGTAAATGGGCACAGAATCCGGAAGAGGTGGAATTTGTTCATACCGTATTGGAACGACTGGCACAAAGATACGGACACAGAGAAGGACTTTGGGGGATTGAGCTGATCAATGAGCCGGCATTGCAGGGAGCATGGGAGCTTCTCAATATCCAGAAGAGATATCCACCGGTAGACGAGGAGATGGCGAAAGGAAGCGCTCCGATCACCGTGGAATTCATCCGGAAGTTTTATCTGGATGCGTATGACCGCATTGAAAAATATCTGTCAGAGGATAAATATATCGTTATTCACGACGGATTCGAACTTACTATTTGGAAAGATTTTATGCGGGAAGAAAAGTATAAAAATGTCGTTCTGGATACCCATCAATATTTGATGATGGCAGAAATGATGGGATGTGAGCAGACAGTAGAAGGATACGAAAAATATGTGAAAGAGCACTTCATGAAGGAGATCGAGGAAATGCAGCAGTATTTCCCGGTTATCTGCGGTGAGTGGTGTCTGTTTAATTCTCTTGCCTGTGGTTGGGATACTAAGGGAGGACAGACCGTTCTTAACGGACTGGAAGGTGCTTCTGTGGAGACATATACTCCGGAGCAGAAAAAGGAAATCTATCAGGCGGTTGCAAAAATGCAGAAAGAGGCCTGGGATAAGGGATCTGGATATTTTTACTGGAGTTATAAGTTGCTTACAGATACAGTCAACACAGATGGCTGGGTCGGCTGGGACAGCTGGGATCTGGGACGTTGTGTTGATTTTGGATGGTTTCCGTTAGATAAATAAATTACAAAATAGGAGGTAACAAGTATGAATGATAATAAGATGAATCCAAATGCAAGACTTACCTTTTTAGAGCGTTTTGCTTATGGTATAGGAGATTATGCAGGAAATTTAGTATATTCTGCAATTAGTGCATTTTTGTTGGTATATTACACGAATGTGGTGGGAGCCAGTGCAGCAGCAGCCGCTTCGATCATTGCAATTTCAAAAATATTTGATGGTATTTCAGATCTGGTAATGGGATATATTATTGATCATACCCATAGTAAATGGGGAAAAGCCCGTCCATGGATCGCCAGATTATGTATTCCGCTGGCTGTGTGTACGGTTCTGATGTTTACCGTTCCGGCATCATTTGTTGGCAAGACACAGTTAGCTTATATGTTCCTAACATATAACTTGGTATCCACGATCTTCTATACAGGAATCAATGTTCCGTATGCTACGCTTAACGGATTGATGACAACCAACCAGTATGAGAGAGGTCTTCTTGGCAACTTCCGTAACCTTTTGGCAACGGCAGGTACGATGACGATCAACACGGTCGTATTAAAGATGACAGCAGCTTTTGGTGGTGGAGATGTTTATTCCCAGAAGGGTTGGACGCTGACATTTATCGTTTTGATGATCGTATTTGTAATCTTGAATATGTTCACATTCTTTATGTGTAAAGAACGTGTCGTAGAGAGTGGTTCCGATCAGAAAGAAACAAAGGAGAATCGGATTTCTTTCTTCAAGGGGATCAAGGGATTATTTGTAAATAAGTACTGGGTACTGCTTGTAATCGCAATCTTTGCAATGTACTTTATGATGTCCTGTTTTTTCGGATCAGCTGTATATTTTGCGCAATATAATGTTGGAAATGCCGGAAAATATGCAATTATTTCGAACTGTCTGTCCATGGCACAGATCGCATTTCTGTTTGTGACACCGTTTATCATGAAAAAGGTTTCCAAGAAAAATCTGTTTATGTGTGGAATGGCTGTTTCCGGAATCGGATTCCTTCTCTCCGGTTTTACAACAAATGTAACACTTACCTGTGTATTATCTGTTGTAAAGGGTATGGGATTTGCTTGTGGAGGAGCATCCATGTTTGGTCTTTTGCAGGATGCGATCACTTATGGAGAGTGGTACAACGGTTATGGTACTGCCGGCATGGGCAACGCAGCTTCCTCTTTCTGTATGAAAGTTGGATCCGGTATCGGTACTGCGGCACTGGGCTGGGTTTTAGGTTTCGGTGGATTTGATGCAAAGAATGCAGTACAGTCGGCAAAAGCATTGGCTGCGATCAACTGGTCCTTTGCTTGGATCCCATTTATAATGGTTGTGATCGTCGTAATCTGCATGGTATTCTTTGATCTGGATAAGAAATACGATCAGGTTATCGCAGATCTGGAGCAGGGAAAGCATCGTAACGATCAGTAGTAATTTGTAATCTGACAGAAAGTGTGCATTCACTGTACAATGTAAAAGTAAAAAAGACCTTCCGAGATCATTATGGTTTTGGAAGGTCTGTCTTATATGAAGCTATGCGTGATGGAGGAATGTTATGAAAGATTTAGAAAGAAATGATATAATGTTTGGCGCAGCATATTATCCGGAGTATATGCCCTACGAACGTTTACAGGAGGATATTGCCATGATGCAGGAGGCGGGCATGAATACTGTCCGCATTGCCGAGTCGACATGGAGCACGTTGGAACCGGTCGAGGGGAAATTCGATTTTTCTTATATTGACAAGGTTCTTGCAGCGGTAGAAAAAGCCGGGATGTATGCAGTGATCGGGACACCTACTTATGCTATTCCTTCCTGGCTGGAAAAGAAATGCCCTGAGGTGATGGTATTTGATGGTTATACCAGGGCAAAATATGGACGGCGCCAGATCATGGATATTGTTCATCCGGTGTTTCGGCAGTGTGCTGAAAATGTAATTTGTAAATTGCTCGAACATACAGCGAAGAATCCTTGTGTCATCGGCTTTCAGATTGATAACGAAACAAAACATTACGGCACTGCTTCTCCTGAGGTACAGGCAATGTTCGTGGAGTATCTTAAAGAGCAGTTTCATACGACAGAGCGGTTAAATGATGTGTTTGGACTGCGTTATTGGAGTAATTCAATCCATGACTGGTCAGATTTTCCGGATATGGCCGGATGTATTCACGGTGGGCTTGCCAGTGAATTTGCCAAATTTCAGAGGAGTCTGGCGGCGGAATATCTGATGTGGCAGTCCGAGATCGTAAAGAAATATAAGAGGCAGGATCAGTTCATTACGCATAATTTTGATTTCGAATGGAAGAAATTCGGAGCGGATATTGCACAGGATGGATATTCTTATGGGGTGCAGCCGGACATAAATCATTATGAAGCGTCTAAGGCAGTAACGATTGCAGGAACGGATATTTACCATCCGACACAAGATGATCTGACTGGGGCAGAAATTGCATTTGGCGGCGATGCTATCCGCACTTTGAAGGATAGCTCCTATTTGGTGTTGGAATGCCAGGCACAGGCATTTAAATACTGGACGCCGTATCCGGGGCAGCTGCGACTGCAGGGATACAGCCATCTGGCAAGTGGTGCCGAAGGGATCATGTACTGGAACTGGCACTCCATTCATAACGGATATGAGACATACTGGAAAGGCGTTTTAAGCCATGATCTTGCTGTAAATCCTACTTATGAAGAAGCCGGAATGTTTGGAAGAGAGATAGCAGGAATCGGAAAGGATGTCCTGTGCATTTCAAGAAAAAGCCCGGTGGCATTGGTAGTAGATAATCAATCATTAACAAGTTTCCGGTGGTTTCCAATTGACAAGGATTTAAGCTATAACGATGTGGTACGCCGGATGTATGACTGCCTGTATGAAATGAATATTCCGTGTGATGTGATAGATATTCATCAGATGGAAGAACGCTTTGAGCAGAAGGATAAGCCATATCAGATGATCGTTACTCCTGCGTTATACAGTGTTTCAGATACCTTTATACAGAAACTAAAGAAATATGTACAGTCAGGGGGTGTGCTTGTCAGCTCCTTTAAGTCCTTTGTGTCAGATCGTCATTTAAGCGTGTATCCGGATGCGCAGCCTCATGGTATGACCGAGTGCTTCGGTATGAGCTATAACCAGTTTACTGAGCCTGGGCGGATCAAGGTTGCCGGAGAACAGGTTTTATATTTTGCAGAATTGCTAAAACCGGACAGTGCTCAAGTAATGGAACAATATGAGCATAAATACTGGGGAAAATATGCGGCGGTTACAAAGAATTCTTTTGGTCAGGGATATGGATATTATATCGGTTGTTACGTAACAAAGGACAAGCTGAAAGAAATATTGAAGGATGCCATAGCATGTGCCCACATTGACAATTATTTTAAGGATAATATTATGTGGCCGGTGATCGTTCGCAGTGGGATCAATGATAAACATGAGAAGATCCACTATATTCTTCACTACAGCGAAGATGAGAAAGAGATTCCATGTCCTTTTGAAATGGTGGAAGATATTCTTACCGGACAGTGTTATAAAAAGGAGCAGAGTCTGCCGTTGAAAGACTGGGGTGTTATGATTCTGCGGGAGAAGGAAGGAGGAAAAGAATGAAGCTGACTTATGTAGAAAGTGTTGGAGTAAAAAAGCTTGAACAATATGAAAAAACAGTAGAATTTGTTGATGATGACGGTGTGGAGGATCAGGTGATAAACGTTTATCCGCAGGTGAAATACCAGAGCTTTGAAGGATTTGGCGGAGCTATTACGGATGCGGCAGGTTATGTGTTTCAACAGTTGGATCCGGAGCAGCAAGAAAGACTTCTTACGATGTATTTTCATCCGGACCATATGAATTACCGGAAGGTGAGGATCCATATGGACAGCTGTGATTTTTCAACACATTTGTATTCTGCCATATGCGATCCGCTGGATCAGGATCTGGAATCATTCGATTTTTCGGACACAGAGAAATATATTCTTCCGCTTCTTGCTGCCGCGCAGAAGATGGCACAAAAACCATTAAAGATCATGTTGTCTCCATGGTCACCGCCTGAATTTATGAAGACAAATGATTCGCGAAAAAATGGTGGAAGCTTAAAAAAGGAATATTATCCGTTATGGGCAAAATGTATCTGCCGTTATATCACAGAGTTTGAAAAACGTGGCTATGAGGTGGAGCGTATATCAATACAAAATGAACCAAAGGCTGTCCAGCTCTGGGACTCCTGCGTGTATTCTGCAGAGCAGGAAAAAGAATTTCTTACGGATCATTTATACCCGGCGATGAAGCAGGCCGGTCTGGAGCATGTAGAGATCTTTATATGGGATCACAACAAGGAACGTGTTTTTGAAAGAGCCTGCGATCTGATCGATGCGACAACAGATGGCATGATTGCCGGAACGGCATTTCATTGGTACAGTGGGGATCATTTTGAGGCATTGGATCTGGTACGACAGCAGTTCCCGGATAAAAAGCTTATTTTGTCTGAAAGCTGCCTGGAATACAACAAGTTTGATTCTGCTGCAGAATCGGTCAATGCCGGTCGACTCGCTCATGATATGATTGGAAATTTGAATCATGGTCTGAATGCATTTTATGACTGGAACATCCTCTTAAATAAAGAGGGGGGACCAAATCATGTGGGAAACTATTGTGATGCACCGTTCTTGTTTGATGAGGAACGCAAGGAATTGCTGCAGAGGATGAGTGCGGATTACTACTGGCATTTTGCGCATTTTATCCAACCTGGTGCAGTGCGTCTTGGCTTTAGCAGATATACCGATGGGATAGATGTCACTGCATGGGAAAATCCGGATGGAAGAATTGTATTGATCCTGTTAAACCGTGGAGAAGAAGCAGTACCGGTTCATATACGGATTTCCGGAAAAGAAACAGAAATTGTTCTGTCTGCCCACAGTATAGTCAGTGGTGTGATCAGTAGGGAGTAAATGCATTGATCATTTTTATGCAGCCGAAATGACTCGTTTTGAGAAGATAACGAGAGTACATTTTTTATGAAATGGAGGAAACAAATATGCTTAGAAATCCAATATTAAAAGGTTTTAATCCGGATCCTTGTATCTGTCGGAAAGGGGAAGATTATTATATTGCCGTATCTACCTTTGAATGGTTTCCGGGGATTCCGATCTATCATTCTCGCGATATGAAAAACTGGGAGCTTTATACCCATGTGCTGACAGATGACAGCAATCCGGATCTAAAAAAACTTCCATCAGCGAAAGGAATTTGGGCACCATGCCTGACTTACTGCGAGACAGAGGATATGTTTTATGTGATCTATGGTGTGATGAATTCCATGAATGCACGTTATTTTGATGTGGATAATTTCCTGATCACCGCTAAGGATATTAAGGGACCATGGAGTGAGCCTGTATATTTGCATTCCTCCGGTTTCGATGCATCTATTCTTCACGATGATGATGGGCGAAAATATATTGTATCTTTGGATTGGGAGACAAGAGAAGGCTATGAGAAACCAGGAGTGATTGCTGTTTCTGAGTATGATCCGGAGAAAAAGGAGATTATTGGGTATCCAAAACGGATCTGGAAGGGTGGAACAGACAGAGGCTGTATTGAAGCACCACATCTGACCAAACGAAATGGATATTATTATATTATGTGTGCCGAGGGAGGAACCGGATATAATCATTGTGTAACCATGGGGCGTTCCAAAAATGTATGGGGACCTTATGAAGGAGATCCACAGAATCCAATCGTTACGTCTAATCCGATAGAGTCCAACGAAAGACATGATCCGGACCATTTAAAGCCAAAGTATTTCAACCCAGATGTGGTATTGCAGAAAGCCGGTCATGGAAGCTATGTGGAGACGCAGCTTGGAGAGGTATATCTGGTACATCTTTGCTCCAGACCATTCCGCCCGGAGCTTCGTTGTACGCTTGGCAGGGAGACTGCCATCCAGAAAATGAAATGGACCGAGGATGGGTGGCTTCGCATGGCAGACGGAAGCAATATTGCCAAGGAATACTGCGAAGAAAGTGAATTGCCGGAATATAAGGTGTCCGAAATACCGGACTTTGATGATTTTGACGGAACGGAGCTTGGCAACTTTTATTATGCACCTCGTCTCATGCCTCAGAGCTTTGCAGACATTCATGCTAGAAAAGGATATGTCCGATTAAGGGGACAGGAGTCAAGAACTTCTCTAAATAAGGTGAGTATTCTGGCAAGGAAACTCACAAGTGTTTATGCAACGATAACGACAAAGATGGAGTTTGTGCCGGAGGTACATCAACATTCGGCAGGTCTTATCATTTATTATGATAATATGAATTATATCAATCTGCGGAAATATTACAGCGAAACGCTGGGACAGAGTGCAATTTCCATTATTGCTCTGGAAAATGGAGAGAAGACAGAATTTGTCAATACAAGAAAAGCAGTGGATGATGTACCGATCTATTTCCGATTGGAAATCCGAGGGAAACATTCACAGTTTTATTGGGGGTATGATGGGGAACATTATGAAAAGATCGGCATCCCATTTGATACCACAAAGTTTTCTGATGAGTATTGTAAATATGGAGAGTTTACCGGAACAATGGTGGGCATCACCTGTGCGGATCGTGTTAAACACAAGCATTACGCCGATTTCGATTTCTTTGAATATGTGGCAAAGGAAGACTGCCCGGTGGAGTAGAAATACTTTAATTGTTTTAAGATATATAATGATGGCAGTGATTCAGAACTGTAATTATATGCCTTGCCATACGATTAGTCATGGATGATGATTAATCGTATGACGGCAAAGCATTGGTAAAAATGATTATGAGATAATCTTATTCTATAGTTATCTTACTTTTTTCAAAGGCCTTGATCAGTATAGTGCCAAGGATCAGACCAACAATTCCTTGAATGGCATTGGCCGGGATGTTGACTGCAGAAGCAATAAAGCCATACATAAACCCTTCAAATACATAATAACCAAGTACCATTATGATCTCAGCTAAGATACCGCTGACAATGCGTGCAGGAAGATTATGACCTAAAGATTTGCGTATCAACTTAAAGGTATAGCAGGCGATCAGAGCCATAAGACCTTTAATAATAAAGGTGGCCGGGGCATAGACGAGATAACCGGATAATAGATCGGCTAATCCGGAACCAAGACCGGCTGCAACAAAACCGTATACCGGAGATAACATCCAGCCACAAAGCAATACGATGCAGTCACCAATATTTAAGTAGCCCTTTAAGGGTGATGGGAATTTGATGATCATTGTTGCAACGCAGGCGAGTGCTGCGAAGAGTGCTGCGGTTACTAATTTCTTTGTTTTCGTTTCCATAATTTTTACTCCTTTGTTTTTATTCATGTGACAGTATACAATAAAATTGATCGGATAACAATATAAAGCAGAGAACTCTGAAATCGAAAGTCAATTGACAAGTACGCGTTTCAGGGTATAATGTAATAGGATTGTTTGTGTTGGAATTGTTGTGATATAACATAGTTGTAACAGCCCGACCTAATAAGATATAATCTTAGGA
>OKSC01002797.1_pt1 | contig 14177 bp, 10 predicted proteins | sample 1601161 | NCBI WGS metagenome assembly OKSC01 (sample SAMEA3541552, study PRJEB24748) | human gut metagenome | biome: human gut; feature: human-associated habitat; material: faeces | place: China | collected 2012
CGGACGAATACATCGTGGTGGTGCTGTACGGATAAACCAACTGAATACCCGACCAGAAGACCGACAGCGTGAGCTGCCGGTCTTTTGCGTTGGGAGAAAGGACGAGAATGAAGAGAACAATTCCTAAGCTGTTGACGCTGGTATGCCTTTTAGTAGCAATCATGGGTCTGTCCATCGTGACCGCCCACGCAGCCACAGTCACAGGCACGGTCAGCGGCGGTAACGAGTATCGGTATCATGAGGATAAGTCGCCCGTGCCGCAATGGGGTGCATTTACCAGTACAAAGCTGAAATACTTTACCAGAGACGATACGGGCGTAACGGTGCCTGCCTACTGTATGGAGCCATCCGTTCGATCTGCCAGCGGCGATCTGAGCTACTCCTCCACCAGTTGGAGCAGCTTGAGCTGGAATCAGCGGTACGCTGTGACGCTGGCACTCTCCTACGGCTACGGCGGCAACTATGATTTTTATGGTATCCATCCCGACTGCGCGCAGCTGGCGACGCAGGCGGTGATTTGGGAGTTCGTGTGCGGCTACCGCGGCACGACCTATCCCTACACCCTGTATGATACCACCTGCGCCAACCTGTTCCACTACGCCGGCGACGGCGTGCAGGAGGCGTATGACATCCTTATTGACCGCATTATGGGTCATGGCGTGATCCCCAGCTTTGCTGTGAAGTACCGCAATCAGCTTTCGGACGCCAATGCCATTACGCTGACATGGGACGGCAGTCAGTATGTGGGTACAGCCACCGATACCAATGGTGTGCTGTCGCAGTACTATTTCCGGACCAATATCAGCGGCGTAACCGTCAGCCAGCGGCGTAATGTACTGACCGTGACGGCCACAAAGGACGCTGCAGCGAAGCTGAACGGCTATATCAGCAGCGACTACGGCTACGCACTGGATGTGGAGGGTACGGAGGCTGTGCTGCTGGAGCCCAGCAATGGCAGCAATTATCAGGCTTGCGCCGCGTTGACCTCACTGCCCGACCCGGTGTGGGCGTACATTCATTTTAAGGTCAAAATTGTGGAGGAGAAAGGCAGCCTGACCATCAATAAGGTGGACGCGGAAACCGGCAAGGCACTGGCAGGCGTGACCTATCGGCTATTTGATGCCAATGGTAAAAAGGTGGCTGACATGACCACCGGTGCAGACGGTAAGGCAGTGTTCAAGGATCTTCCACAGGGCAAGTATAGCTATCAGGAGATCAGCACGCCCGGCGGCTATGTGGCGGACAACACCAAGTATCAGATCACCATTACGGCCACGGCACTGAACATTACGCAAAAGAGAACCAACACACCTGCCAAGGCCAGTATTGAGATCGTCAAGGTGGACGCTGATCACAAGACACCGCTGCAAGGCGCGGGCTTCCGACTGTACGATGCTTCCGGTAAGCAGGTCACGGAGGGCTACACAGACGTCAATGGTAAGCTGACCTTCTCCAACCTACGGTTGGGCAGCTATACCTACAAGGAATTCAAGGTACCGGACGGATATGTTTTGGATACCACGGCGTACTCCGCTGTGCTGAACCAAAACGGGCAGGTGCTGAAGGTCACTCGCGAGAATATACCGGTCAAAGGCAGCATTGAGGTCTTGAAGGTGGACGCAGAAACCAAGCAGCCGCTGGCCGGTGTGGTGTATCGTCTTTTCGACGCCGATGGCAACAAGGTCGCGGATGGCACGACCGATGCCACCGGCAAGGTGACATTCTCCGGCCTGCGACTTGGCAAATACGCCTATCAGGAGATCAGCACCGTGGACGGCTATGTGCTGGACGAGACCAAATACGATTTCAGCCTAACCACAGCAAACCTCAATATCAAGGTCACCCGCGAGAACGCACCCGCCAAGGGCAGCATCACCGTCCGTAAGGTAGATGTGACGGGCAGCCCGCTTGCTGGCGCGGAGCTACGGCTGGAGACTTCCGCAGACGGTAAGACGTGGACGGAGGTGGGCAAAATCACCACCGACAGCACAGGCGTTGCCAAGTGGGAGAATCTTAAAATCGGTGCGCAGTACCGCGTGACGGAGACCAAGGCCCCAGCAGGGTACACGCTGCTGACTGAGCCGCTGTTCGCCGGAGTATTGGATAGCAGCAACCGTGATGTTACCATCACTGCCTGCAACAATGCGGGATTTGCCCTGCCGTTTACAGGCGGCACGGGATTTACAACCTATTTCCTGTTTGCAGTACTCGCAGCATTTGCGGGTGTTTATTTTTACAAAAAAATCGAAATGAAGGAGAACACCAAATGAAAAAGATCCACCGCGTACTGGCCGTGCTCATGGCCGTTGTTATGGCTCTGAGCCTCATCACCACAGCGTTCGCAGAGCCTACCATCGACCCCGGCAAGAAAGCATCCCTGAGCATCTATAAATACGACATCACCAAGGCCAGCAACGACGGTGCGTGGGATGCCGAGTCCTACGTTTCCACCGGCCTGCATGACGACGCGGTTATTGACAAGCTGAGCAAGTACGCCATTCAGGGCGTGGAGTTCACATACCTCCGCGTGGCCGACATCGCCATGAACAATGAACTGGTGGACGGTCAGCGTCAGGTGGGTGTGCTGTATGGCTTCGACAGCTCTGAACGATCCAATGCCGTGCTGTCCGCTATCGGATTGCCTGCCGCAGACGCCCACAAGACCGCCAATGGCATCAACTACTTCACCAGCGATATGCTCAACAACAAGCTGTCCACCGCGCTGACTGCCAATGCCACCACCATGAAAAATGCACTGGAGGCCGCCGTGAAGAACGGCGGCGTGACTATGACGGAGACCGATGCCACCGGACACACCTCCGCTTCCAATATGGAGCAGGGGCTTTATCTGGTGGTGGAAACCCGCGTCCCTGAAAACGTGACCTCCACCTGCAATCCCTTCTTCGTGTCCTTGCCCATGACCACCATTGATGGTGCGGCATGGAACTACGATGTCACCGTCTGCCCCAAGAATCAGACCGGCAATCCTACGTTGGATAAGACCGTCCGTGAGAGTAAAAACTCCACCGGCAAGAATACCGGCAGCCTGACCGACATCAAGGACGGTTACGCCCACACCGCCACCGCCTCCGTGGGCGACACCGTGGACTACCAGGTCATCAGCACACTGCCCACCATCACCTCCAAGGCATCAGCTCTGAGCGAGTACACCTATGTGGATACGCTGAGCAAGGGCATCCGCTACAACAAGAACGACGTGGTCATCGAGTTCTTCAAGGACGCTGGCTGCACCGACAAGATCGCCACCTGGGCGGAAAACTCCGGCAAGTTCGCCGTGGCCTATGATGACGCAGCCAACATCATGACCATCCGCATGACCGATACCGGCCTGAGCGAGATCAATGAGGTGGCCACCGTGTATACCGACAGCGTAAAGCGCGGTTATTCCGACTGCACCATGCGTATCACCTACGCTGCCACCCTGACCGCCGATGCCAAGATGGGCGACAAGGATAATCCCAACACTGTGACCCTGACGTGGAAGCGCACCAACACTACGTACTATGACACGCTGGAGGATTGCTGCCATGTGTTTACTTACGGCATTGATGTGCTGAAGCAGTTCAGCGATGGCAAGAGTGACATCCAGGACGTCAAGTTCCTGCTGCATAATGACAGTGACGACTGCTACATCATCGCCGACCTGAAAGATGGCATCTACTACGCCAAGGGTATCACCACCAAGAAGTCCGACGCTACCACCTTTGTCCCCAACAGTAGCGGCCACATCATCGTGAAAGGGCTGGAGGATGATAGCTACAGCCTGACTGAAACCGCCACGGATAAGGGCTATGTTCTCCTCAAGGATGCGGTCAAGATCATCATTAAGGCCGCTGAGAACGGGCAGTGTGAGAAGTGCGGCGCCAAGCTGCTGACCGCCTCCGCCACCGTCAACGGCAAGGATGTCACAATGAGCGACGGCAACGCCATTGTGCCGCTGACTGTGGTCAATAATCCCGGCTTCGACCTGCCCAAGACCGGCGGCTATGGCACGTGGATGTTCACCATCGCCGGCGTGGCACTGTTGGGCGCGGCGGCGTTTATCGTGATCCGCAGCCGCAAGCACAAGAACGAGCGGTGAAACGCTGGATACTGGCGGCGGTTTGCGGTGCTGTGGCGTTGGGGCTTCTGTTTTACCCATTGGTGGGAGAACTCTTGAATGAAAAGTATCATTCCGATGTGGAAACCACCTACACCGCAGTTATCGCGGACACCGATGACGCCGAGCTGACCGTTCAGCGTGAAGCCGCGCAGCAGTACAACGCCATGTTGTCCGGCGCGGCGACCATTACCGAGGGAGGGGCATCCGCCCCTCCCTTGGCCTATGCCCAGCAGCTCACGGTGGGCGGCGTCATGGCCTATGTGGACATCCCCAAAATCAACGTATATCTGCCGGTGCAGCACGGCACGGACGCGGACACGCTGGAAAAGTCAGTTGGCCATGTGGTCGGCACATCTCTGCCGGTAGGCGGCAGCAGCACCCACGCGGTGCTGTCGGCACACAGCGGCATGGCAAGTTCCAAGCTGTTTTCGGACATAGACCAGCTTGCAGTGGGCGATATGTTCTATATCCATGTGCTGGGCGAGGTGTTAGCATACAAGGTGGATGCCATCCACACGGTATTGCCTACGGACACATCGCGGCTCCAAATCGAAGACGGCAAAGACTATATAACATTGGTGACCTGCACCCCGTTCGGCATCAACACTCACCGGCTACTGGTGCGAGGGCATCGTGTGCCGTATGTGCCGGAGCAGGAAGTGCCTGCCGCCACAGAAAAACCTGTGGCATCCTCGTGGACGCAGCATTACCTTATAGGTCTTGGCATCGGCCTTGGCGCGGTGGCCGCAGTCGGCGGCGGATACTTTTTAGTGAGGAGGCATCGCCATGCGTAAGACCGCCCTTGTGTTGGCGGCGCTGCTGGCTGTGGCAGGCATCTGCGTCATACTGTGGCCGGTGTTCACGGGACAAAGGCTGCAAGCCGATACAGATGCAGCGGTGCAGGAGTTCTTGGTCGAGCGTAATGAGCCAGAGCAGCAATACCCCGAACTGCTGGCAGACCTGCAAGCCTACAACCAGCGTATCTATGCCGAAAAGCAATCCGGCCTTGTTGATTTGGAAGCCTGTGAAGTGCCTGCCGCCGACCTAACCGCCTACGGTGTTGAGGACGAAATCATAGGCGTGTTGGAGATACCCGCTATGGAGCTGACCATGCCTGTCTACTTAGGCGCATCCGACGCTCACCTTGCCGCAGGCGCGGCGGTGCTGGGCAACACGTCCGCGCCCATCGGTGGGGATAACACCAACTGCGTCATTGCCGGACACCGGGGCTGGCGCGGCGCGGATTATTTTCGGCACATCGACCGTTTGGCGGTGGGCGATACCGTTACGCTGACAAACCTGTGGGAAACACTGACCTATACCGTGGCCGACATCCAGATCATCCAGCCCCACGAGGTAGAGAAAATCAAAATTCAACCGAACCGCGACCTGCTGACGCTGCTGACCTGCCATCCCTACGCCAGCGGCGGGAGGCAGCGGTATGTGGTGTGTTGCGAAAGAACTGCCCCCACGCTGCGATAAGCCAAGCGCAGTGAGTGCTTTTTTCAAAATAGACCTGCTTTGCTGAAATGTTCGCGAGTAAATCCGAAAACCTTTCAATGGAATAGGAGTTGTTGAGCACATTGGTTCAGTCCACAGTGGATATGAAAGACAAATCGACGAAAATCCTTCGCAGCGACGAGAGGCCTCGTTGTGATACCCGGTTTCCACCTGTACGCTCTGCTTTCACCGCGGTACAATAAACCTGTACTTTAGGTGAAAGCATAAAGGACGGAGCAGAGCAGGCACGGGCGAGAAAGGAGGTAGGTTTTCCTTCTTCGTTCTGACTAAGACTTGAAGTATGTAAAAATATAGGACATCAAGAAGACCGTAATTGCCTTTTGGGGCAGTTACGGTCTTTTTTCATTGTCCGGAAGAAAGGAGATTTCAAAATGAATGGCACCCATAAGAAGTAAGCTGATGGAAATCAGCTACAGTGACCCCAAATTTCAGATCCGGCTGACCGGCTATGCGGATACCGTTATCATCGACAGCGGCGCGCAGCAGACGATCAGCGCCATTCGCTTCGGCGGTTATCCCGAAGTCGTTCGGGCTCTATCGGACGCCATATACGGCGGCGCGTCGGTGGAGCTGAAACAGGACGATACGACCCTATATCTGGATTGCAGGCCCAAAGGTTACCGACGGCTGCTGTCCCACGACGGGATATATGCCGTTGCGACCCTGATGGCCAACGATGACAGCCAGACGGAGGAGAATACTGCCGACAACTGCGATGAGGACGCCCCTGAAAACCCACGCAAATGTTATATCTTTTGCCCGCCCGGAGACCGTGCGAGTCTGTTTGCTGAGGTAGACCGGAAAACCGCCGCACCGCTGATCCCTGAGTTTCAGGACTATGTGCTGGATTCTCTCATTACAAGCGGCGATCTGCGGCAGATGGAGGTACACTCCTTTACCGAGCGCATGGAAGCATGGTCGTTGACGCTGCTGCCGGAGGATCAAAACGTAACAGACATTCTGGAACAGGGCCTCAAAGATGGGCGTATCACCATTCCTGGTGCTATCCCAGATGCGGCAGACGGCTTTGCGGAGGTAAACAGCGTAACCAGCTATCTGAACACCTTTGGCGTTACTGTGGCTGACCGTATCCGCAGCCAGTTCGTTCCCAAGTTCGATCCGGCGTCGGAGCCGCTTTCGGAAGAAATACTGGAGGTCAACGATTATATCCACGAAAAAGCCGGCTATTCCCTCTATGACGCCCAGCTTGCAGTGGCAGAGGCTGTCAAACGGCAGCTTTGCCAACAAAAAATGGCGCTCATTGTGGCGGAATGCGGCAGCGGCAAGACCAAGCTGAGCGCTGCTGCAGCGGGAGCGTTGAACGCACTAAAAAGACTCGGAACCCGTAAATCCTTCAACCTTGTCATGTGCCCCTCGCACGTCACAGGCAAGTGGGTACGGGAGATCGCAGAAACACTGCCGGATACCTATGGCATGGTGGTCAAAAGTATCACCGATGTGGATCGGCTCTTTGACCTGTACCAGCGCGGGGATAAAAACGTATACGCCGTTTTCAGTAAAGAGCGTGCCAGAGACGGTTATATGCGTTATCCCGCCGTGTTATGGAGCCGCAGAAAGCGCGGCTTTGTCTGCCCGGACTGTCTGGAGCTCATTGAGATGGAGACCAGCGGCGACGGCACAAGATACATGGTACCCTCAGATCAGTTTTTCTTCCAGAAGGAGCATCTGGCGAACCACCTATGTCCTCATTGCGGCACACCGCTTTGGGCGCCGGTCAATGACCGGCGTCAAATGCCGTGGATAAAAATCGGCGGGTATGGCTGGGTGTTCCGGCCGCAGGCTGCCATGCACCTCAACCGCACGAAAAACGAGCACATTCTGGATCAGCTGCAGCAGCTCGTGGAGCATCCGGAACGCCCGTATTGCATCAAGGGCGCGCACCGCCGCTTTCCGCTGAGTACCTACCTCAAGAAAAAGTACCGCGGACGGATCAGCAGCTTTCTCTGTGATGAGCTGCACGAGTACAACAATGACAGCGGCCAGGGCGATGCCATGGCGGAGCTTTACGGCATCAGCCGGAAATTCATCGGCATGACCGCAACGCTAATCAACGGTTACAGCTCCGGCATTTTTCACCTTCTGTATCGGATCGTCCCCGGACTGATGCAAAAGGATGGAAAGTCCCACGATGCACCTTCCCGGTTCGATGCGGAATACGGCGTGGTGGAAAACACCTATGAGATCACCGACGCGGACTATAACTCCAACCGCCGCAGTGCCAAAAGCAAAAAACGCTCAAGGCAGCTCCCCGGTGTTTCTCCGCTGGTATTCTCCCGCTTCTTGCTGGAGTGTACGGCATTCCTGTCGCTGTCCGATATGGGCAAGGATCTTCCTGATTACGAGGAAATTCCCATACCACTGACGATGCCGAAGCCAATCGAAGAGGCATACAAAGAAGTGGAACGGGAACTGACGTCAGTCCTGAGAAATGACCGTAAGGCGGCCAATAAGATATTGTCCGCCTATCTCAATCTGTTGACGGTGTATCCGGATCAGCCCTATGACCAGCCGGAGATCATCCACCCTATCAACGGCTGTACCATCGTGAAGCCGGAGGACATGGCAGACTTCCAGACCGTCCTCCCGAAAGAGGAGAAGGTGCTGGAGATCGTGCGGGCCAAGATCGCCGCAGGCGAGAGGGTAATGATCTACACCAGCTGGACACGGACAGATACCCAGCGAAAGCTGCTGGGACTGCTGCGTGAGGAAGGTATCCGAACGGAGATCCTGAGCACACAGATCGTCCCGGAAAAGCGGGAGGATTGGCTCAGCAAGAGGCTGTCCGCAGGCACACAGGTCATTATCACCAACCCCAAATGTGTGGAGACCGGCCTTGACCTGAACGCCTTTACGACATTGATCTTCTACTCCATGGGCTATAACCTGTTCACCTTGCGGCAGGCGTCGCGCCGGTCATGGCGCATTAACCAGACAGCACCGAGAGTCGAGGTCTATATGCTCTACTACGCCGACACCATGCAGGCGAAGGCGATGAAGCTGATGGCCTCCAAGCTGGCTGTGGCCGGACTGATCGAGGGGACTTTCTCCGAGGAAGGACTGGCGGCCATGAGTGACGTGCAGGACATGACCTCGCAGATGGCAAGGGAACTGATGCTGGGCATTAAGGACAACGTGGAGGATATTGCCGCCACCTTCAAGAAGATGGCCATTATCAACCCGCACCGCGCAGTAAAGCAGCTTCCGGAGCCGGTCACTGTTCAGAAAGAAAGGGTGGTCGAAGTACCGCAGCCCGAAAGTGTCCGTGCCGCAGATACCGCAGCGCGGCAGGTGCTCTATGATGGCTTGCTGCAAGCATCGAGAACCGGCAGGAAACTGAAACATACCGAACTGGAGGACCAGCTCAGCATGTTCGATACTGCCGCGTAAAGGAGGAATATTTTTGAATTTTACCATTGAAAGGGCGGCGTTTCTGACTGCCGCCAAGCGTGCCGCGCAGCTGGCGCCGTCCGCATCACCGTTAGAGGTGCTGAAGTGTGCGCTGCTGGAGATCGACACAGGGACGCGCTGCCTGCACATGACCGCCACCAATATGGAGGTGACGCTGCGGCAGGACGTGCCGCTGCTGGCCTATGAGGGCGGTGATACCACATTCGCCATTGATGCCAAGCTGCTCTCCGCCATGCTCGCCAATCTTCCGGGGAATACGGTGGAGTGCTGCAAGGGAGACAAGGATACGCTGGCACTATCCAGTGACCATGCGTACTATCAGGTACCAACAGCCAGCGGCAAAGGTTTCCCACGCATGAACATCACTGCTCCTGAAAGCATGGTGAAGCTCAGCGGTGTTCCGTCCATGGTACGCCGTGCGGCATTTGCCACAGACCCGAACAACAGCAATATGCCCCTGCTGCGCTGCGTAAACCTCCGCCTGACCTCTGATGGCCTGCGCGCCGTTGGCAGCGATGGCGTCTGCATTGTTTCCGCAAAGGGAGATAAGCAATGTACCGGAGATCAGACGTTTCTTATCCCCGCTGCCAACCTGGAAAAGCTGGCCCAGCTTTGCGAGGAAAAGGATACATTTTCCGTTGGCATGGCCGACAGGCAGCTCGTCTTTGTGAAAGAGGGCTTTCAGTTTGCCGCACGGCTCATGCACGGCAGCTATGTGGATACGGACAGTCTCATTGCGGGGACACAAAACACATTTACGGTGCTGAGCGATTCCGAGGAGCTGCGCCGCACATTGCAGACGGCTACGGCCGCGTGTATGGACAACAGAACGATCCTGCACTTTGACGGGAATCGGCTGACCCTTCGCTGCACCGGTGAGGTCGGTTCCTCCAACGCGGCGTTGACGGTCATTCCTCTGACGGGACAGCCTTTCGGTGACTACTGCTTTGCGGTGGATCGGCTGGAACGCTGCCTGCGGGCACTGCGCGGCACCGTTACGCTGGGTATCGCCCAGACGGGAATGCTGACGCTCTCCACGGAGGACGCGTTCTATATGCAGACGCAGCTCCGCATGACCGCGCCGAAAGCAAAATCGCCCCGCAAAAAAGCCGCAAAGGCTGCGTAAGGGGGCGTGCGATTGGAGATACCCCATATTTGCCGATACTGCGGCGGTATTGTCCGCCTTGTGCCGGCAGAAAGCGTCTACGGCGATTCTGCCGTGCGGCTGGGTCTGAAGGGCGAAAAGCTGTATCAATGTCAGAACTGCAATGCCAGGGTAGGTTGTCACAGGGGGACGATTCGCCCCCTTGGTGATCTGGCCAATGAGGTGCTGCGTCTCAAGCGTATCGAAACCCATCAGGTTTTCGACACCTATTGGACAGAGCGCGGCATGAGCCGGACACAGGCGTATCGCTGGCTGGCAAAGAAAATGCACCTTCCCGAACGGAAGGCGCATATCGGCGGTTTTGAGATGCACCAGTGCCAGAAGCTTATTGATCTGTGCCGCGGAAACAATGAAACGAAGGAGGATGTTACGATAGTATGACACTGCGAGATAAAATGCTGGCCGTAATGCAGGATGTCAACAGTCAGGTGGCGGAGCGTGAAGAGCTGGTTGAGCTGATCGCCATTGCGCTGCTGACGCGGAATAACCTGTTCATTCTCGGAAAGCCCGGTCAGGCCAAGAGTTTGTCCATCAACCTGTTCCGCCAACGGATCACCGGTGCGCGGCAGTTTGAACGGCTGCTTTCCAAACAGACCGATGAAGATCAGCTTTTTGGCCGCATCGACCTGTCCAGCCTGATACCCGGCAGTGTGCCGGATGCTGTGCTGCAGGACGATGACGTGCATAAAAACCTGCGCGTTGATCTTCAATGTATGGTGGACGGTCTCGGCGCGAGAAAAGATACGCCGGACAGCTTTACCATGCTGGAAAAGGCGACAGATAAGCTGCTCAGCTACCGAAAGGCCGTGGCCGCGCTGCATCAGAATGAGCCTGTGGTACAAACCGCCGGCAAAATACCGGAGGCGGATATCGTGTTTCTGGATGAGATATTCAAGGCCAATGATGGCGTGCTGAACTCTCTGCTGACAGCACTCAACGAACGAAAGTATACCAACGAGGGGCGTACCTATCCCATTCCGGCAATTTCCTTCTTTGCCGCGTCCAACGAGATACCCAACTTTGCCGATCCGCAGGAACAGATCCTCGCGCCGCTGTATGACCGTTTGCAGATCAAAGTGGTGACAGAGGATATTGCTGACCGCGATAAGCGTCTGGCCGTCCTCAAGAGCAAACAGAGCGGCGGCGATGGATCGGTAAATGCCACGATCTCGCTGTCCGAGTTATATGCCATGCAGCAGGAGGTGGCCACTATCCATGTGCCGGATGCCATCAACGAACTGGCTGACGATGTACTTTGTGAACTGCGGAACAGTGGGATCGAGGTGTCAGACCGTAAATATCTCAACTACTACCCTCTGGTGCAGGCCAAGGCATGGCTGGAAGGGCACGACAAGGTGGAGTCTCAAGACCTGCTGATCCTCAAGTGCTATCTCTGGCAGGCACCCAGCGACCGACCCACGGTAGAAAACACACTGACCCGCCTGTGCGTCAATCCCTTGCAGGATAAGGTAAACAGTATCCTTGCCATGGCGGTGGAGGCGCAGGAGGATTTCAACACCGTTGTTGTGGATGGCGGCAATCCCAAGGCTGGCAGCAAGGCACTGCTGAAGCTGCGTGGTGAACTGCTCCAGCTGTATAAGCGGCAGCAGGAGCTATGTGCCGCCGCACAGTCCGACAGTGAAAAGGACATGGTGAATAAGCTCCTGAACGATCTGGAGGCTATCAGCATGGCTGCCCACAACGCGGTGAATTTCACCTACATCCCGCTGGAGCAGATGGCTGCTCTGCAATAACTACATTTTTGGAGGAACGATTTATGTTGAACAAAATCATTGTGATGGGTCGCTTGACCCATGATCCTGAGCTGCGCCGCACCGGCAGCGGTACACCGGTATGCAGCTTCTCTATTGCCTGTGACCGCGATTTCAAATCGCAGTCCGGAGAAAAGGAGACCGACTTCTTTGATGTGGTGGCATGGCGCGCCACCGGAGAATTTGTCAACAAGTATTTTACCAAAGGCCGCATGGTCGTGGTAGAGGGGCGGCTCCAGATCCGCGAGTGGCAGGATAAGGAGGGCAACAAGCGCCGCAGCGCGGAGATCAACGCTGATAATGTCTACTTCGGCGATTCCCGTCCGGCGCAGGCCGAAGGATCGTCTGGGCACGGTGAGGCAGACGCTTTTAAGGATTTCCCACCGCTGGATGATTTCCCATCCGCTGCGGGCAGTTCTGACAAAGAGCTGCCGTTTTGATCCTATGGGATAATGAATTAGCAGGGGGGAGGCTCACACCTCCCCTCTGCGGATAGGAGATGCTTTATGAATACCAATAGGCGAAAAGCCTTTCGGACAATAACGGATGTACTGCATTCCCCCATTGCGGAGCTTGCGGCACTTCGGAGAAAACCGGCACAGAAAACCGACCGGGTGATGCGCTCCAGCAAACTGGAAGACAGTATATACGCCGAGCTGCGCGAGGATGATACAGAAATGGATATGACGGAGAACGCCGCGGCGCAGAAGCTCAAGTCTTTCCCCGCTCTCTCACGCGATGTGTTTCAATCCCTGTATTCGTTGGCCCCGCGCAAAAACGGCACGGATATGCTCACCGCTGCGGCGCAGAAATTCAACGCGCCCATCCTCGACCACATCTCTCAACAGGACGACTATCCCACGCTGAAAAACATCTGCGAGGGACGTAGTCTACCCGCCTATGAGGCGGCGGCGGAGTTCACCAGTCGAGCCGCCGAAGAGTTGGACGGACTGTTGTCTGAGTTGGGCGGTGACAAAGGTGCATTAAATACCCTCGAAAAGCTGGAAACAGCGCGTGATACCGCAGCAGAAGAGCTCGCCAAGCTGCTTGATGCCCAAGCTACAGGAGAAGTGACCGAGACGGATAAGCAGGCGCTGATAAATGCTGCCAATCGGCTGGACAGCAAGCAGCGGCAGGTGGAGGCTGTATCTCAGATGCTGGACACGACCATGCTGTGCCAAACGAAGACGGTTGATCTGGCGGTATCCGCCGCTGTGCAGGCTGCCACAGAGCGGGCGCAGGAGGTTCAGAGCATCATCGGCGCATGGAGCGATGAACCCTCGGATATGCGCCGCACGCCTGAGAATCTTGCACTGCTGGAAAAGGTACGGCAGAGTCCGGCGCTAAGGGATGTTTCCAAGTATCTGGGTCGCTTCCGTGAACTTCTCGCGCAGGCCAAGAAAAACAGCTACGCCTATGGGCGGGGTGAAACCTACTCTCTGGAGTTAGGTAATAACCTGTCCCGTGCGCTGACTTCGGAGCTTGCCATGCTGGCCACGCCGGAGACTATCCCGCTATTCCTGCGGAAGTATCAGCAAAAGCAGATCAAACAGTATCGTCGGCGTGAACCTATTTATAAGGGTATGGGCGACATTATCTGCTGTCTGGATGAGTCCGGTTCCACCGAAGGCGAAGCTGCGGCCTGGGGCAAGGCGGTAGCCATGACCCTGCTGGAAATTGCCGCTGAGAGCCACAGAAGCTTTGCGCTGATCCATTTTGCCGGAGGAAGCAGTTGCCAAGTGGACATATTCCGCCCGGGTGAATACACGCTGGAGGATAAATTGTCCGCTGCGGAAACATTCCTCGGCGGCGGCACCAACTTTGAACGCCCCGTCCGTGAAGCGATCCGATTGATGGACACTGAGGGCTTTGAAAAGGCCGATGTGGTTTTCATCACGGATGGTGAATGTGAGTTGCCCGATGCCTGCCGGCAAGAATTGCAGGCAGCACAGGCCGCGTATCATTTCACGGTAACGGGTATTTTGCTGGATAAAGGGCAGGCAGGTATGGATTTCAGCCTGAAACCCTTTTGTCAGAAGATTTACCGAACCAGTGAACTGACGGATAATGCTGTTGTGGAATCGGTGATAGGCTTGCTGGTGTAGCGCATGACATTACACTCTATAACCGATTGCTGTCCAAGATTCGTGCCGACCATGATCTGCTG
>OKSC01002810.1_pt1 | contig 14128 bp, 11 predicted proteins | sample 1601161 | NCBI WGS metagenome assembly OKSC01 (sample SAMEA3541552, study PRJEB24748) | human gut metagenome | biome: human gut; feature: human-associated habitat; material: faeces | place: China | collected 2012
TTTATCTAACGGCGAAGTTTTCTGATTTTTGTAACACATCATTGACAAACCTACATGCTCCGGGGCAGAGCCTTTTAATATCCGCAACGCTGCCTCCCATTCCGCTGCCCTCATGGGTGCAGAACGGCTTTATTGTTTTACCAGTGAAATCAAAATGCTCCAAAAAGGTAAACACCGCCATGGGCATTGTGCTCCAGTAATTCGGAAATCCCAAATAGATTACATCATAATTATCCAATGAATCGGGATATGCCAAAAGCTCCGGGCGCGCGTCCCTCTGCTGATCCGCACGCGCCTCCTCAATGCAGTCGTTATACCCCTTTGAATAGGGCTTCGACTGCTCTATTTTGAACATATCCGCTCCCGTCAGCTCTTTTATTATTCCCGCCGCAATTTCGGTATTTCCGACCGTCAGCATTTTAAGAGTACCGTTAACATAATTTTCATCCGCTCTTGAATAAAAAGCAATAAGCGCTTTTGACATATTAAACCCGCCTTTCATGCCTTTATTATAACCCTAAAGGCATTGACACGGAATAGCCGATATGTTATCATAGTATAAACTAAAAGTTTACAGAGGTGCGTTATGTATAATCCGTTGCTTGATACATTTTTGGCTGTGGCAGATTGCGGCAGCTTTACAAAAGCGGCAGACAAGCTTTTTATCTCGCCTACCGCCGTTATGAAAAAGATGAATGTTTTTGAGGAGCATCTGAACCTTAAATTGATAGACAGAACGCCCGCCGGCATAAAGCTGACGCCAGCGGGCAAGGTGATATACCGCGACGCTAAATTTATTATGGATTATTCAAAAAAATCCATTGCCGCCGCAAATGCCGCCACGCTCGATTACGATACGACCTTCTGCGTAGGCACATCACTATTAAATCCCGCAAAGCCGTTTATGGATTTGTGGTACAAGGTGAATGCGTCATTCCCGAATTATAAGCTGCATTTAGTGCCGTTTGAGGATAATCACGAGGGTATTTTATCCGAAATAAAAAAGCTCGGTGAAAAGTTTGATTTTTTAATCGGCGTGTGCGATTCGAGAGCGTGGCTTTCCCTTTGCAATTTTCTGCCGCTGGGCAGATACAAGAAGATGATTGCAGTATCCCGCAGCCACCGTTTGGCAGGAAAGAAACAGGTGGATATCGAGGATTTGTACGGTGAAACGCTTATGATGGTAAGCCGCGGGGATTCGGGCGTTAATGATTTTATCCGCAACAATCTGGAGAAAAACCATCCGCAGATACACATTGAGGATACAACGCAGTTTTATGATTTGTCGGTCTTCAACCGCTGTGCGGATACCGGCAATATTCTTCTCACAATAGAATGCTGGCGCGATGTTCACCCGGGGCTTGTATCGATTCCCGTTAATTGGGATTACAGCATTCCATATGGTCTGCTTTACAGCATAAACGCCGATAAGGATGTTTTGAAATTGGTTGAAAAGGCAAAGGAGCTTGCTTAGGAAGCCTTTTTCAGCTTTGAATCTGATGCGGTGCTTTCCGCCTCCTTAAGCATATTCTCGGCGAAAATGGCATAGCCGGTCGTCGGGTCGTCAATCAAAACATGAGTCACCGCGCCTATCAGCTTTCCATTTTGCAAAATAGGGCTTCCGCTCACGAGTGTGTCAAGTATGGAACAACAATTTTTTTAAATTTTTAAAAAATCCTTTATTTATGCAGGTTTGCGGGCATTTTTGCAAAATTTGAAATATTAAGCCAACGGCTCAAATTTATGTTATATTTGGGACAACCGCACCCTGAAAATGCGTGTAAACCCTTTATTTATGCGGGTTTGACGAAATTTAAGTGTTGTCCCAATTATAACACACTCCTATATATATTTTGTGTTGTATTTGGGACAACAATTTAATAAGACAAACCGTGAAATATCAACAGCCGTTAGAATAAGAAAAGCACCCCTCAGAGTGCTTTTCTTTGCCGTATTTAAAATTATCAGACTTTTCAGTTCATAATTGGAATAAGGCACTTGCTTGTTTATGAAAATCTGCATTTGATTGCATATTTTCATAAAATTTCAAATTTGTCAAGATAAATACAAGACTATACGGCTTTATTTTCGGAACCAGGCTGCATCTCAATAATATTTGCCGTTTCATCCGCAAAATTCCATTTAATTCTCACCGTGCCGTTCGGAAAGACAATAATGCTATCAATCAGCTCTTTTGCAAGTTCGGGCGTTAAATCGGTGATTTCGGAATACTTTGAGAATGCTTCACTCTCGGATATACGAGCAGCGTTTTGTTTTAACCTTTCCCCTATCTCGGCGAGCCTGCATTCGGCTGTTTTCAGTTTAAGCTGTAAATCGTCAGTGCTCCTTAAAAGCTCGTTTTTTTGGCTTTTATAATCCTCAACATTCAAAATGCCGTCCGCATAATCTTCGTATAAACGGATTTTCGCATCCTTTGCCTGCTCTATTTTACTGCGGTATGAGGATATTTCCTTTTTTAAAAAGTATTCATCCGACCCGACAGAGCTGCTCTCTTTTTTAATTTTTGTCAGTCTTATGTCAAGCATTTTGCATTGCATGGTTACAGCTCTCAAAATAATATTTTTTAAAGCAGATTCCTCAATTTTAACATTTTTACAATCCGTTTCGGTTGTGTATCTTGAATTTGCGCACCGCCAGTATTTATTTTGCGCTTTGCCCTTTGAAAGGCGGTTTCCGCAGCAGCCGCACACCAAAAGAGAGGTAAATAAATTTTTCCGCGGCTCAGATTTATTTTTATGAACCGACCTTTTTGCCGTTCGCGCCAAGTAAAATAAATCCCTTGTTATAATAGGCTCGTGCGTGTTCGGAATTACCGTTTGCAGTTCTGTCGGAATTTGTTTCACACGGTTGCTGCCGACCTTTATAACATGCGATTTAAAGGGAACGGTGTCACCCGTATATATTCTGTTTTCTAAAATATTGCGAATGGAATCAAAGGTCCAAAAGGAGCGGGTTTTATATTTTCCCCGCACATTCGCAAGGTATACCGAGGGCGTCACAACATTCATAGCGTTTAATTTTCGGGCTATGCATGTAACGGTCATACCCGAGGCCGCCCACTCAAAAATATTTTTCACAACGGGGGCTGCCTCTTTATCGGGCACAATAGTATTCTTTTTCTCGCCCTTTTTATAGCCGTAGGGCGCCGTGCCGTATACATATTCCCCGTTCAGTTTTTTCATATCAACCGCGCTTTTTATTTTCCGCGAAATATCCATGCTGTACATTTGATTTATAAGGTTGTGAATCGCAAGCCCCAAGCCGCCTGTGGTCTCGCCTGTCAAAAGGCTGTCATAACCGTCGTTTACGGAAATAAACCGCACACCGTACATGGGAAATATAAATTCAAGATAATGCCCCGCCTCAAGATAATTTCTTGCAAAGCGGGAAAGATCGCGGACAATTATTGTTTTGACATTCCCCGATTCTGCCATTTTAAGTATTTTTTGAATACCGGGTCTGTGCATATTCGTTCCCGAATAACCGTCGTCGGATACCTCGGTAAAATCCTCGCAATTCATACCGTTTTCCTCAATATAACGCCGAATACACACTCTTTGCGAGCTTATACTGTTGCTTTCCGTCTCGCTTCCGCTTTCAACATCTCCGTCTTCTCTGGAAAGTCGAAGATAATAGATATTCTGCCTTTCGTCAAGCCGCATTTTCTATCACCCCGCTTTTTCAATATATTTTTTAAGCTGACGGCACGGATCTTCAAAGTTTAATACTATCTTTATATTTCCGTCCCCCGAAACATAAATTTTATTTACCAACAAATCAACCGTTTCGCGGTCTAATTCCGACAGTCCGTTATAGTTTCTTAAAGCCTTTAACCGGCTCTCGGCTTTTTCAACAGTGTTTTTAAACTCTTTAATTCTCTCCGCGGCGTTTTTTTCTTCCGTCGATAATTCAGCCCGCATATTCGAATACCTTTTCTTCATAAGCATATATTCCTCGCGGTCAATAAGCCCGTCTGTGAGGTCTAACAGCAGTTGCTCTGTTTTCAGCTCCAAATTCTTTCTTTGAGCGGCAAGCTCCTTTTGCTTTTTTTCGGCGTCTGTATAAAACGGCAAGGTTATACGGCGGGCAGTAATATCCGAAATCAGCCTTTCGGCATTTACGACTATTTGCAGTTGCTTATCAAGAGCATTTTTCAATACGCTCATTACGGTATTTTGATTTATATAATGGCACGAGCACAAAAGCCGCTGCGACTCTCTGTAAGAATTACAGTCATAATATATCCAGCTTTTAGCCTTTCCGCCCTTTCTTGCGCAGCCCTTCATTCCGCTCATTACCGAGCCGCAATCGGCGCAAAAAATTTTATTTCTGAAAATATCTCTGCTGTCCCACCCGATTTCGGTTGCCGCATCGTGCATATTTCGCGACTCCTTTTCCTCCGAAATTAAATTCCGAACCTTTTCAAAAAGCTCGTCTGATATAATAGCCGGATGTGCGTTTTTAACGGTTATCCATTCACTGTCAGGGCGAGAGCTTTTATCAAGACCAACCCTTTCGCGCCCGATTTTTCCGTGTATTCTGTTTCCCAAATATACGGGGTCGCTTAAAATTTTTCTTACGGTCTTTCGCGACCATAAAGCGTTTGCGAATTTAGGATTATCCGTCATTTTGCGCTCATATCTCAATTTTCCAGGGGAGAAAATACCGTCCTTATTTAATTCCTTGCAAATTGCATTTATACTTATACCCGCCGCCCGCATTTCAAAAATTCTTTTAACTGTCGGCGCGGTTTCCGTATCAATATCAAAGGTGTTTTTTTCGGAATTGCGCAAATACCCGTAAGGAATACTCCCGCTTGCAGGCAAAAAATCACCGTTTTTCATTTTAGCCCCTATACTTGCCTTGATTTTTTTGGAAATATCCTTAACATAATAATCGTTCATTACCATTTTTAAAGGCAAAGTAAGACTTGATAAATCGGCGTCCTTTTTTATGCTGTCGTAACCGTCGTTAATGCTTATAAGGCGCACATTCATTTCAGGCAGTATTTTTTCCGCAAGCTCGCTTGTTAAAACAAAATGTCTGCCTAACCGTGAAATATCCTTGACAATTACGCAGTTGATAACGCCGTCACGAATGTCGGAAAGCATACGCCTGAATCCGGGTCGGCTGAAGTTCATTCCGGTAAAGCCGTTATCGGAATATATATCCACCGCCTCAATATCGGGGTGCGCCTTTAAAAAGTGCATTGCTATCTTTTCCTGATTACCGATAGAGTTATACTCTGTGTTGTCCCCGTCTTCGTCGGAAAGGCGGCAATAAATTCCGCAGCGATACACCGCAGCGCTTTCATCCGTTTCATTTAATACGGATACATATTTTGATTTACGCGCCATCCTTTATTGCCTCCTTTGCTTTTTGTTCTAATAATTCCTGCATATTTGACAGCTCGTTACGGTAATTGAAATCAATTTTAATCCGCTTATTTTCGTAAATATAAATTCGGTCAATAAATGTTACAACAAGCTCTCTTGTAAGCTCCTCAGCACCGTTAAACCTGATAAATTCATTTATCCATGCATTGTTATCCGCCGTATCCGAAATAAATTCCGAACGCTCCCTTTTAAGATTTTCAACAGACTGCTCGGTATCATAAATCAGCTTTGAATATTTTGCTCGCATTGCTTCGTACTCGTCGCGGTCTATAAGTCCGTCGTTCAATGCTTCGTATAATTTGGCGCGCATACCGTTATATCTGTCCGATTCCGAATTTTTCTGTGCTATCATCATATCAAAACGCTTTATCTTTATTTTGGTGAGACTGCTCTCCCCTATTTCTTTAAGCATTTCGTTTATTTCAATAACTAAATTTATTTGATTTGTAATAGCGTTTAAAATTATTTTTTCCAACTTTTTTTGCTCAAAATTATGTGAAGAACAGCTTTTTCGGTACTTGTACGAGGAACATATATAATAGTAAAATTTCTTATTGCCGCGCGTCACTGAGCGCTGTGCCATTGTTCTTTCGCAGTCGCCGCAAAAAAGCACACCCGATAACGGGCTGACCGTTTCATCATTGGGAGATTTCCTTGTGTCTCTTGCAAGCATACGCCCTACCACCGAGAATATTGTTTCGTCGATAATCGGCGGATGATTATTTTTAACCACCGACCAATCATCCTCATCCCGAACGCGCATTTTTTTAATTTTATAATTCGGAGTTCCGCGCTTGCCCTGAATAAGCGTGCCTATATAAATCGGATTTTGCAAGATCCTCCCTACCGTAACCGCACTCCATTTTGCTTTTGAAAGACCTTTAAACCCGCTTTTGTAATTAAGTCCGATGCTCTTTTTATATTCGGCGGGCGGCAGTATTCGCTCTTTATTCAAAAAATCGGCTATACCCTGCCCGCTGTATCCTCTTATTTTCAATAAAAATATTCCGCGCACAATTTCGGCAGCATATTCGTCGATAATAATTTTATGCTTATTATCGGGCGACTTTAAATAGCCGTAGCTTGCGAAAGCGCCCAAAAATTCCCCGTTTGCGCGCTGAATCTGAAACTGTTTACGAAGTTTTTTTGAAAGCTCGCGGCAATAGCTTTCGTTCATTATGTTTTTTATGGGAATTATTATATCGTCGGAATCGTTGCTTTGGCTGCTGTCTACATCGTCGTTTATTGCTATAAACCGCACGCCTAAAGACGGGAAAACCGTCTCGATATATCTTCCCATTTCGATATATTCTCTTCCGAGTCTCGAAAGATCCTTAACTATAACGCAATTAACATTTCTTTCCTTAATTGCCGCCATAACAGCACGAAAACCGGGACGATCAAAGTTCGTTCCGGTATATCCGTCGTCATAATGCTCCTCAACCAGCTTGATATTTGAATGTGAATCCACGTAGGAAGAAATAAGCTTTCGTTGATTTGCAATGCTGTCACTTTCGGATTTTGCCTTGTCATCCTTTGAAAGCCGATAATAAGCAACAGCAAAATATTCATTTTTATCAGCGTTTGCCGCTGTATATTTTGTGTTCATAATAAGAAAACAAACCTCCGAAGTAAAATCAGGAAATTTGTTTCCGGTATTTGTTCCGACAGCCGTGTATGCCGCCGTCATTGACCTTATATAAAGTATGCCTCAGATTTGATAAATTGTCAATAGCTTATCCGGTATTACCACCAATTTCCTGTGCCTTTATCAATATTGGTCGCATATGAAAGAAGTCGGTCGTGCAGACTTATATTTGTATCTGCGTACTCAATTTCCACAATTACTCCCTTGTCAATATAGCGATAAGGATTTCCTATCTGCTCAACATAACTCCTTATTCTCTCATCGCACGGCTTTGTAGTATCAATTTTAACAGTGCTTATATCCTTTAACGGCAGCTGCACTAAATCATCATTATTTGTGTTACGCATATTTTCTCCTTTCATTCTAATTATTGCCATTTGTAAATTTTGTATACAAGTTTTATTGTCGCTCCGATGTCTGCGGCAAACAGATCCATAGGAATTTCACCTTCCCGCTTTCATTATAGCCGGACCGCGAGTTACGGAAGTACCATTATACCCTTGCCGAGTAATCGCGTAATTCGGTTGCCACCCGAATTTAAGTGCTCTTGGCTCTGCTCGCTTTAACAGATGGATAGCCGCTGTTCGACAAGGAATGTATCGGAGTTAGACTGTTAAGTTTTCAAGGTACATAACCGGTTTTTAATCCGTACAATTATAAAAACGGGAAATATTCTGTTTTTTCTTCAATTAATAATAATTTTTTTAAAATCAAATTATATATAAGGTAATTCAAGCCTTGACAACCACAATATATTGTGGTAATATACTTTTGTAATTGATTTTTGTGCAAGCCCCTGCGGGCAAGGGATATTTTTTAATATCACATCGCACACCTATGTTGAGTTTGTATTAAATGACAGTGGTATTATCGCATTATGCGGTTTATTACTGTCTTTTTTTAAGTAAAAAAAGGATTTTTTCCTATGCGGGAATGGTATTTGACTGTATTATATATACGGCGGTCATTCCCGCTTTTTTTATTTTACCCAAAACACCGCAAGGTGATTGGAATAAATTGAAAGGCGGAAAACCAATGAGCAAAAGAAACCGTATGCGTTCTAACCGCAGGCACACACGCCCTGCAAGGATTAGAGAGCAAATGAAAAGAAAGGAGGCACGAAAGCGTGCAAAGCACCGAAAAATAATATATTACCGGCGTGCGCCTGTTCTGCGCTGCCGATGTAAAGGGGCTTAAAATATGCCGAACGGAAATTACACCCCGTCAGTTCTTGTAGATACAAGTAACCTTACAAGGGATGAATGGCTCGACTGGCGGCGAAAAGGAATCGGCGGCAGCGATGCGGCGGCTGTAATAGGGGTATCACCCTACTCTACGGCAAGAGACCTTTATTACGAAAAGCTGAATATAGTAACAGCCGGCGACAACGAGGATAACTGGGTGCAAAAAAAAATAGGGCATTTGCTTGAGGATTTGGTCGCTGAAATATTCAGTAAAAAGACCGGCTTCCCTGTTTATCAGGTAAAGAAAATGTTTTACCACCCGAATCACCCGTATATGTTAGCCGATGTGGATTATTTCGTAACTCTGCCGGAAAACAAAACCGCTATTCTTGAAATTAAAACTACCAATTACAACGCAAAGGATAACTGGTGGCTTGACGGCAAGGAAAGCGTTCCGGTGAATTATGAAATACAGGGGCGGCATTATATGGCTGTTACCAATATCGACAAGGTATATTTCTGCTGCCTTTACGGGAATACCGAAAATGAGGTTATTATTCGCAGTATCGAACGGGATTTAAACTACGAGGAACTGATAATCGCGTTTGAGGAAGATTTCTGGGTGAACAATGTGCTGAAAAAAGTGCCGCCGCCCTACAGTGAGGACGGGGATTTGGTACTTGAAAGCATAAAAAAACATCCCGGAATGTCCCACGCGGCGATACCCGAATCATTACTCGGTATTAAAATCTCGGCGGATGTGCAGAGATACCTTGAATTGCAGGAGGAAAAGAAAAAGATAAAATCAGAGGAAAACAGAATCGACAGCGAGCTTAAAAGGATAAGGGGCTGTATTCTCGATGTTATGGGAAAAAACCGTAACGCGGGCTGTACCGTGGGGGACACCGACTACACCGTGGAATACAATTCAACCTTTAAGCCTACCATAGACAAGGATAACCTGTTCAGACTGAAAGAGCAGTACCCGAATATCTATGATAAGTTTGTAACCCTGTTCGAAACTCGCAGGTTTTATGTTAAAAGGTCGCAGAATACTGCGGCTTGATTTTTTTATAAAGGAGTTTTGTTATGAAAAGAAAATGTGAGCGGGAGGTTATAAAGCGTGAGCTACTCCTGCGTATATGAAAGCACCCTTTTTTATAACCCCGCAGACAAGCACTCGGTAATACGCGTAAGAACGCGGGATAAAACCGTACCCGACAAAGCGCGCAAAGCCGCAAACGGCAGGGACGATTTTATCCGCTTTATCGCTAAAGGGTATAATTTGCCGCAAACAGATAAAATCTCCATGATTTTAGAGGGCGAATGGCAGACAGGCAAATACGGCACGCAGTTAAGCGTTGAAGACTGTGAAGAAATAGTACCGTACACGGACGAGGGCTTGAAGGGCTACCTATCCTCCTGCCTTGTAAAAGGTATAGGCGAAAAAACCGCCGACGATATTATAAAGCGTTTCGGTGCGGATACCCTTAACATTATTGAAAACAGCCCCGAAAAGCTGCTTGAAATAAAGGGAATATCCGAGCAGAAGCTGGAGGATATAAAAAGAACCTTTAACAAGAGCTATTCGGTAAGAAGTCTTATGATGCTGCTGTCCCCTTTTAACATAAGCGTTACGGCGGCAACGCATATCTACGATTATTTCGGAGCGAAAAGCATAGATATTCTGACAGATAACCCCTATGAGCTTTGCAATATTCCGGGCTTCGGCTTTAAGCGTGTTGACGCAATAGTTAAAAAGGGTGATACGCCGCTTAACTCCCCTATGCGTATACGCGGCGCGGTTATTACCGCACTTGAAACGCAAAAGCAGGATAACGGTCACCTTTTTATTGACGAAAGAACCTTGGTGCAGACAACCGCCGAAATGCTGAATGAGGCGCTGCCCTCAACAGATCTGCTTGTCAAGACTGCCGAAATTGATTCGGTTATTGACAATATGATTTTAAAGGGCGATATAGTATCAAGCGAGGGGCGGATATACAGCACCAAAAGCTTTGTTTTGGAAAACGAAACAGCCGAAAGAATAGGAAGGCTTTTAGCTATGCCTCCTAAAAAAATAGATATTTCGGCTATTCTTGAGCATGTGCGGAAAAACCTCGGCATAGCGCTTTCAGATAAGCAAAGCGAGGCGGTATATATGGCGTTCAGCAGTAATCTTTCAATTATCACGGGTTCTCCGGGTACAGGTAAGACTACCGTTTTGAAAGCCATTATTGAGGTATATAAGGCGCTTTACCCAAAGGAAAAAATCAAGCTTGCCGCGCCTACGGGCAGAGCGAGCAGACGAATGGCGGAAAGCACCGGCGAAACCGACGCCTCAACGCTTCACAGTATGCTGGGACTTCAAAACGAGGATGGATATTTTAAAAAGGATAAGGAATTTGAACCTATCGGCGCCGGACTTATTATTGTGGACGAAAGCTCCATGATAGATATGTGGCTTGCGCGGCAGTTTTTTATGAGAATCGGTAATAATACAAAGATTGTTCTTGTAGGCGACCCCGATCAGCTGCAAAGCGTGGGCGCGGGCGATGTATTCCGTCAGCTTATAAACAGCGGACTTATTCCCGTTACCGTGCTGGATAAAATATTCCGCCAAAAGGACGGTAGCAGAATAGCGCTTAACGCAAGGGCTATAAATAACGACCAAACCAAATTATCCTACGGAGAAGACTTTTGTTTTTACAAATGCCAAACGCAGGATCAGGCGGCGGATATTATTAAAAGAGCCTTTTGCGACCTTACGGAAAAATACGGTATAGAGAATGTTCAGATACTTTCCCCTTACCGTAAAAAGGGTGCGGCCGCGGCAAACGAATTGAATCTTGCCATTCGCGAGATTGTTAATCCGTATAAAGGCGGCTTGCCCGACCTTAGAATAGGCGCTGATTATTTCCGCGTAGGAGATAAGGTTATGCAAAACAAGAACAACAGCAAGGCTTCCAACGGAGATATAGGCTTTATACGCGATATAGGCACGGATAAGGACAACAAAGCCGTTATTACAATTGAGTTTTCCGCCGACCGCAAAGCCGAATACACGCTTGAGGATATGAAAAATATTGAATTAGCCTATGCCACAACCGTTCATAAGGCAATGGGTTCGGAGTACGACATTGTTATAATGCCGATTATAAAAAGCCACTACAATATGCTGAACAGAAACCTCGTTTATACGGGAATTACCCGAGCAAAGCACCGTGTTATTCTTGTGGGACAGCCCGGTATGCTTTGCATGTCTATTCACCGTAACGAAACCGGAAACCGCAACACGGCTTTAGCCGAACGCATAGGAAATTACAAAAAGGTATACGACATTAAAATGAAAAAAGCGGGATGAGCTGAAGAAAAAGCTTACTTATTCCCGTCTTTAATTCTGAAAGGAGAAAAAATCAAATGAAATCAGACAACAGCGCCGTTGTTTACAACGCCGAAAGCACCGCCGCGGGTCTTAACCGCGTAAAGGGCTTTGACCCGTTAAAATATGTCCGCAGCACCGAAAACGGAGCGGTACTTGATCTGCCCTACCAAAAGCTTTGGTTCAGACTCAGACACCCCAACGGCAAGATCCGTATATTTATTAAAAACTTATCGGAGAAAATTGCCGCGGTTGAGGCAAGGGTATATTTTGACCGCGCCGACAGCGAGCCTGCGGCAAACTGTATTATTTCGGGGGTTGATGCCGAGGACAAGGTGTCCGTGGCGAAAGCCCAGCACGACGCTATGGAAAAAGCGCTCTCGGACGCAGGCTTCGGCTTGCAGTTTATTTCCGTCAATCCCTCTGCCGTAAAAGCCGAGGAAAAGGCGGTTACCAAGAAAGCCGAAAAGCCTAAACAGCCTGTGAAAGAAGTAAAGCCCGAAAAAGCGGAAGAACCCGTCAAGGCAGAGATAAAAACGGAGACTGTGAAAGCAGAACCCGAAACCGCACCTGCAAAGGCGGAAACAGAAGAAGCTCCGCCCGTTACAGACCCGCTGCTGTCGGTTGTAAACAATATTGAAAACAGCAGCATTAAAGTAGACGAGCAAACGGGCGAAGTAATAGAGCAGCATGCGGCAGCCGAAGATGAGCCGACTCCTGTTTCCTATGACAAGACTACGCCGATTGACGAAATATGCGCTGTGATGACTTTAGAGGACGCGAAGAATTATGTTATTGACGGCGGACCGTATAACGGCTGGAAGGTGGGAACCTTAGCCGAGCGCCGCCCCGTTAAGGTATTGGAAATGATTATTGAAAAATACCCGACCGAGGATAACATTCTCCGCGCCGCAACAAAGCTTATTCTTGATTCAATGAAGTGAGGTTAAAGTATGGGGTCAACCGGAGATTTTCCGTTCGACATTGAACAGGTGGCAAGCCTGCTGCCCATAAAGATTCGCAGACCGGTGGCAAACGGCGTATATACCGATTGCCCTTTTTGCGGAGACGACCGCGGCAAGCTTAAAATAAACTACGAAAACAACACCTGGAGATGTAATTACTGCGGAGAAAAAGGCGGTATGCTGGCGTTATACAGCAAATTAAACGGCAACATTTCAAATTCGGAGGCTTACAGAAGAATTTGCGATGAATTACTGCTTCGTCTTGAAACGGACACCGATTTTGACCACTGTAAAACAAAGGTGTGCAAAGCTGCTCCGACTGTAAAACGCGCGGAAGCTCCCGTTATTAACCGAACACTCTCGGCATTGCTCGGCTTGCTTAAACTGAGCGATAAGCACCGAGAGCACTTAAAGAATGTGAGATGTCTTACCGACAGTCAGATAGATAAAATAGGCTTTAAAAGCACGCCCCCGTTTTATATGTGCGAGAAATTAGCAAGGACGCTTATTAAAAACGGCTTCACCGTAGAGGGCGTGCCGGGGTTTTACAAAAGAAACGGCGTATGGACGGTAATGTTCTGCTCATATACAAACGGAATTTTAATACCAATAAGAGAAATTGACGGTATGATACACGATCTGCAAATACGGCTTGATACTCCGCTTAAAAACGAGGGTTCGGATAAGCCGGGCGCTAAATACATATGGTTTTCTTCATCAAGTAAGCCATACGGCACAGGCCCCGGCAGCCCCATACAGTTTTTAGGCGACAGAAATGCCGGGCAGGTATATATTACCGAGGGGTATTTAAAGTCATATATTGCACACGCTCTGTCGGGTAAAACCTTTATCGCACTGGCTTCGGCAAACGCGGCAGCGGGTCTTGAAGAATTATTGCAGAGTTTAGCGCCATGCGGCACAAGAACCGTTATTGACGCCTTAGACATTGATAAATTCCGAAACAAAAATGTGGCGGCCGGCGCAGTACGCGTGCGGCAAACGGCGGCAGAGTGCGGTATGAAATGTGAAATTGCCTGTTGGAACCCGAATTACAACGGTATAGACGACCCTATTATAGCTTTAAAGCGACCGGAGGGCAGTGAAAAGATTATACAAAAGCCCGAAACAGATAAAAGACAAGGCTACCGTATTTACCAGTTGGATATAAGCGGTGCGGCTGTCAGAAGCTACGCCTTTGCGGGTATTGAAAAGCTGCTTGAAGCAGGCTTTACAGAACCTCCGGCGGAAGAATACTGTCTTGTGAGCGATAGTGAGGTTGCCTATTTTGACGACGATTTTACCTGCCTTAATTACATACGGGAAAAATACGGCTTAAAGCTGCCTGACGGTTACGCCGGGCGAGCCGTAGCTCCGTCTGATGTTATTGAGCTGTACAGCGAAAAAGGCAGCCGATTCTTTTACTGTAACGAAGAGGGTTTTTATCCCGTTGCATTTGCGGCGGAAAAAGCAAAAATTAAAGGTTTTTATTAAAAGGCGCGGTATGGGGCTTTCCCGTACCGCGTTTCAAATTT
>OKSC01002814.1_pt1 | contig 14104 bp, 10 predicted proteins | sample 1601161 | NCBI WGS metagenome assembly OKSC01 (sample SAMEA3541552, study PRJEB24748) | human gut metagenome | biome: human gut; feature: human-associated habitat; material: faeces | place: China | collected 2012
TTAGGCGATGCCTTCCTGATTAAAATCAAAGATTTTAATCAGGAAATAGTATTAGAATTCGCCCGCGTCGTACATGACCGCAGACAGAGCGCACAGCGGCGCCGTTTCGCACCGCAAAATCCGTTTTCCCAGCGTGCAGACCTGCAATCCGGCTTCCCTTGCCTGCCGGACTTCCTTTTCTTCCAGCCCGCCCTCCGGGCCGGTGAGCAGACTGACGGTCCGGTATTCGCCGCTGAGAGCCATTTTCAGCGTCACAGCCTGCTCGTTTTCGTAGAACATCAGCGCCTTGTCGGCTTCGGACGCCCGGGTCAGCGCGGCGGAGAAGCTGTCCAGCACCAGCACCCGGGGAATCCTCCCCCGCCCGGACTGTTCCGCCGCGGATGCCGCAATTTTCTGCCAGCGTTCCAGCTTCTTTTTGAGGCTTTTTTCATCGGGTCTGGACACGCACCGGGCGGAAGGAAACGCTACGATCTCGTAAGCTCCCAACTCGGTGGCCTTCTGGATCACATGCTCCAGCTTGTCCGCCTTGGGAAAGGCCATGTACACACTGACCTGCACCGCCGCTTCCGACGTGGATTCCCGCTGCTTAAGCACATTCAGCTTCATTTCCCCGGCGTCCGTCACTTCGCAAAGGCACTCCGTCCCCTGCCCGTCGCACACCAGAACCGTCTCCCCGGCCTTCAGCCGCAACACCTTCGCGTGCTGGGCATTCTCCCCGGTCAGCACGACGGTATCGGCTCGCAGTTCCTCGCCGTCCGCAAAAAAGCGCACCATACGCCCATCCCTCCTTTTTATAATATAGTGTAGCAGAGCGGGCGCAAAGTTGCAAGGCTTTTGCGGAAAAACTATTGACAAATCCCGCTGTCAAGGTTATAATATTCAGGCAAGTTTGCGAGAGTGTTGGAATGGTAGACAAGCACGTTTGAGGTGCGTGTGGTTACGCCGTGGGGGTTCGAGTCCCCTCTCTCGCACCAAAAAACAGGCTGCCCAGCAGGGCAGTCTGTTTTTTGATACGAGGCGGGGACTCGAAAGGCCGTTAAAAAAACGTGCCGGTGGCACGTTTTTAGGCCGTGGGAGAGTCCTTTCCGATTTCAGGCGCATCCTGTAGGGATGTGAATGAAATCGGAACATTTCCCCTGCAGTTGTTTCCAAAACCGTGCCGCACAGAAAAACCCCGGATTGATTTCTGGGGCTTTCCCTACTTTTTAGGGTACAAATTGGCAACGGATTGGCAACGCGTCAGCAGCGTTTTCGCGCAGCCATGCTTATTGATTTTCCTTCCGCTCGGAATAGTACTCCGGCACGGGCGGGATCTGATTAATGGCATTCACGATCTCGTGCATGGTCTGCGAGAGCTTCAGGGGATTGACCTTCGGCAGGTCGCTGACCTCGATCTTGTCCTTGCCGAGCAATGTCTTGAGCGCCACGTTGACCATACGAATGTCGTACTGCCCCTGAAACAGCGGCGTGATAGGACGGTCAAGGTGCAGCATCCGGTAGACGGCGATCATCGCCGTGCGGACAGAGGTTTCCACAGTGAACACCACATCACCCTCCAGCTCCACGAACTGGCCGATGAACGCGAGGTTCCTGTTGCCCGCGGGAATGACCTCCGGGCGGTCTTTCAGCTTACGGGGCATGAACTGGCTGGTGATATAGGGCATGACCACGGGGATTGCTGTAATGCTGGGCATGATCTCGTCGATCTTGTCCTCCAGACCGCAGTAATACAGGAACTCTCGCATGATCTCTTCGCCGGAGCACTGGGTCATGGGCTTTTTCACACAGGTGCCGCAGTTATTCGCGTGCAGGCCGTAGAACCACATGAACTGGACGTTCTCCGGCTGGTCAGGAGCCACGGGCTGGAGCGGCACATTGTACGCTGAACGATATTGCTTTGGAAGTCAGCAAACTGCTTCAGCTGGAAGCTCAGGAGTTGTTCGGTGTCCGGTAAGCACTCGGTCAAACAACTTTTTCCAAAAAACACAGGAAATCCTGCACCCCGGAGGCGCATAATGAATCGAGATCTGACAAAAGGCTCCGTCACCAAATCCATGCTGCTGTTCGCGATCCCCATGATTCTGGGCGACCTGCTCCAGCAGTGCTATAACATTGCCGACACCCTGATCGTCGGGCAGTTTCTGGGGCGCAATGCTCTCGCGGCGGTGGGGTCGTCCTTTACCCTGATGACCTTCCTTACCTCCATCCTGCTTGGATTGTGCATGGGAAGCGGCGCGCTGTTTTCCATCCGCTTCGGCCAGCGGGACGAGACCGGCCTTTGTGAGGATATCTGTGCGTCCTTTTACTCCATCGCAGCCGCGACGGTGCTTCTGAACATCCTCGCCTACCTCTGTCTGGATGCGCTTCGTGTATTTCTCCACGTCCCTGACGAGGTGTGGGGGGATATGCGCGCCTATCTGTTCGTGATTTTTATGGGAATCCCCGGGATTTTCCTGTACAATTTCTTTGCTTCTTTCCTGCGGTCGGTGGGAAATTCTGTGGTGCCGCTGGTATTTCTGGCCGTTTCCGCCGTGGTGAATATCGTTCTGGATCTGTGGTTCATCATTGGGCTAAAGCGGGGCGTCGGGGGCGCTGCGGAGGCGACGGTGATTGCCCAGTACCTTTCCGGCATCGGCATTGCGGTCTACGCCCTTCTGCGCTGCCCTCAGGTGCGCTCCATCCGGCGTCTTCGCAGTCTGCGGTGGGCGCGCATTTCCGAAATTCTCTCCTTCTCCACCCTGACCTGCGTTCAGCAGTCGGTCATGAATCTGGGCATTCTCACGGTGCAGGGACTGGTCAACAGCTTCGGCACGGTGGTCATGGCCGCGTTCGCCGCTGCCGTGAAGATTGACGCCTTTGCCTATATGCCGGTGCAGGACTTCGGCAACGCCTTTTCCACGTTCATCGCCCAGAACTATGGCGCAAGGGAGGCCGGTCGAATCCGCTCCGGCCTGAAAAGCGCCGTGTGCATCTCCATGGCCTTCTGTCTGGTCATATCCGCCCTTGTCTTCGTTTTTGCCCGTCCGCTTATGACGATTTTCGTGGAAGCCGGGGAGACAGAGATCATTCAGGCGGGCGTACAGTATCTGCGCATTGAAGGCGCGTTCTACTGCGGCATCGGCTGCCTGTTCCTGCTCTACGGGCTGTACCGGGCGCTGGAAAAGCCGGGGATGAGCGTGGTGCTGACCGTCATTTCTCTGGGCACCCGGGTGGCTCTGGCGTATCTTCTTTCCGCCATCCCCGCCATCGGCGTGGTGGGCATCTGGTGGTCTGTTCCCATCGGCTGGTTTCTGGCGGATATGACAGGTCTGCTCTATTTCAAAATCCGGAAAAACAAGCTGCTGCCCTTGGACAAAGCATCCATCCGCTGAGCAGCAGACGAGGCGGGCAAGTGCATGAAGCACTTGCCCGCCTGCAATTATTTACGCTTTCACGAGAATATCGCTTATATCGGTCTGCTGTCCGCCTACGGTAAAGGCTGCTGTCTTGCCATCATGGGTGAGCTTGTAGGTTTCCCCCGCCGCGCCCTTTTCCAGCAAATCAGCGAGCCGGAACGCGGAGGTCGCATCCTTGGTGACAAAGACGATTTTTTCCACGCCCTGCGCCTTGAGGGTGCCGATGCCGCTGAGCTTTCCCGTCAGCACGGCAAAGTCGGCGTCCACGGTGACGGTCAGCACGCCGTCCTTCTGCTCGGCAGTGTAGGCAATGTCCTTGCCGTCCTTATCGGTCACGCGGTAGAGGGGACTTTGCGGGGTATCCGCGTCGTCGGATTTCCCTTCCGGCACCACAAGCGTTCCAATCTGAAATTCGATCGTCTCGCCGCCCAGCCGCAGGACGCAGGTGACGGGGTAGGTACCCGGCGCGGCGGGAACGGTCTCACTGCCGCCGTAGAGAATTTTTTCTACAGTACCCTCGCCGGACGCTGTCACGGTGAACTTGCCGTTTTCGCTGCGGATGTCCAGAGCGGTCAGGTTTTCCGGGTCGCCGTCGTGATTTTCGCCGCTCAGGCGCATGTTGATGTAGTCCTTCAGCTTCTCAATATCGCTGCCGTTCAAGCCGTTGATGGTCACATCCGGCCCGAGGACATAGTGCCCTTCGAGGCTCTTGTGGTTGCTGTCCTGCCCGTCGCCGATGCGGCCGATGGCATCTTCATCCAGCGTGTATTCGATTTTCTTTGTCTTATAATCAAAGTGGATATCGTCGTCCAAAAGCATACCCGTGGTAATGCGGGCGTTGCCGAGGATAAGAATGGTTCCGCGCATATCATCTTCGTCTTCGCTGCCGATGGCAGCGGAACGATCGCCCGCTATGGCGGTGACCTGCGCATTGTCCTGGATGATGATCAGTCCGGCCATGTGTCCATCATCACCGGCACCGATGCCCGTACCTTCATCCTCGCCGATCGCCGTCACCTTTGCGCTGTCCCGGAGGATGATTCTGCCGGTGGAGGTAATGGAGCCATACGTTCCCGCGCCGATGCCCGCACCGTCGTCGTCGCTTCCTGAGGTTACCTGCGCGCTGCCGCCGATGGTGATGGTGCCGGATACGTCCCCATCCTCTCCAGAGCCGATACCGGCGCCGTCGTCTTCACTCCACGCGGTTACCTTTGCGTTGCCGCCAATCGTAATCGTGCCGGACATCTCGCTCTTTGGGGGGTCATCATCTGACTCGCCAGCGCCAATTCCTGCACCGTCCCAGCCGCTTCCGGCCGTAACCTGCGCATTGCCGCTGATGGTGATGCTGCCGGACATATTGCCGTCTTCGCCGGAGCCGATACCCGCACCGTCCTCCTGGCTGAAGGCGTTGACCTTTGCGTTTTCGTCAATGGTGATGCTGCCGGACATATTGCCGTTATAGCCGGAACCGATGCCTGCACCGTCACCATAGAAATCATCTTCCCCGTCATCTTCCGTGGTGACGGTGGCGCTGCCGGTAATATGGATATTACCGGACATGTCTTCATCCTCGTGGCTGCCGATCTTGGCGTTATCGTTATAATTATCTTTATTATCGCCGATCTCGGCCTTCAGAGAGCCGCTGCCGGTGATGGTCACATCGCCGTCGGAGACATGCAGGGCAGAGCCGCTTTCGGAGAAAATCTTGTTGTCTCCCTCCAGTGTGATGTTCGCGCTGGAGCTGCCCACGTCGATGGCGTCGCCTGTGCTGCTGATGTTGATATCCTGAATGGTGACATTTGCCGTTGCATTGTCAGAGGTGGATATGGTGATGGTGCTGTCCGTTGTCTTAGAGCTGTCGCGCTGCTTGATGACAGGCGCATTATCCGCAACGTCTGTGCTGCTTCCCTGGGACACCGTCTGGCCGCTGTCTCCGGCGCTGACGGTAATGTCGCCGTCCTCCAGATACCATTCCGCCGCAAACGCGGTCACAGACAGGTTCACGACCAGCAGCAGCGCGATGATCGCGGAAATCAGTCTTCTCATTTTCATTGGATGTACGTTCTCCTTCCTTGTCCTGACCCGTACCCGTCGGGCAGGCAGCCGGGGGATTGCATCGGGAGATATCCCGATGCAATGGGGTACCCCATTGCGAATTTTCCAAAGGCTATTAGACCATAGGTGCATACACCAATGATAGCAGATAACGTTCTACCTGTCAAGCATCTTCCCGGCGGATATTTTTTCTTTGCCCTGTCTATGCCGTTGAATAAACCGCCGGACTATGCTATAATGCTGCCAAAGAAGTCCGACAACCGCCCAAAAATCTGTCAGGCAAACAGGAGGAAGCAACCGTGACCGTGCAAAAAGCGCAAAAAAGTGACATCGACGGCATCGAGAAAATTTACGACCGCATTCATGACAGCGAGGAACAGGGGCTTTCCACCATCGGCTGGATTCGGGGCGTCTACCCCACCCGAAAAACGGCAGAAGCCGCTCTGGAGCGAGGTGATCTGTTCGTCATGTTGGATGACGGAAATGTAGTTGCCGCCGCCGTCATCAACCAGGCGCAGGTGTACGAGTACAAAGACGCAACATGGAAGCACGCCGCGGAAGACCGTGAGGCCATGGTGCTGCACTGCCTTGTGGTTGACCCACTGAAAGGCGGAAAGGGATGTGGCCGCGCTTTCGTCGCATACTATGAGGATTACGCAAAACAGCACGGCTGCCCCGCTCTGCGCATGGACACCAACGTGAAAAATAAGCGGGCGCGAAAGCTGTATCACACGCTGGGATACGAGGAAGTCGGCATCGTGAAGTGCGTCTTCAACGGCATTCCCAATGTGCAGCTTGTGTGTCTGGAAAAATATCTGGGATAAGAAAAAGCTCCCTTCCGACAGTCTTTCACCTGTCGGAAGGGAGCCTGTTTTTAGTTTGCCGCCGTGTTGTCCTTATAGTAGTCCGTATCCAGAATCAGATTGTTGATCCGCACGAACTGCTGCACCTTTTGGGCCATTGCGTCAAGGGTTTCGCTGCTGGCCTCCGCTTCACCGCCGGTGATGCTGAGAACACGCTTTGTCCCAGCGTCGTAGGCGATATCTCCGGATATCCAGCTGCCGTCGGAGAACAGCGCGTAGCCCTCATAGGTGGGGTCAAAGGCGTCCCGGCCTATGTAATCATAGGGGCTGTCCACGCCCAGAAGATTCAGCATCGTGGGCAGGAGGTCAGAGGTGTTCAGCGTCTTGTCCACCTTCATGGGCTGCAAATCCGCGCTCCAGATGAAGCAGGGCGTCTTTTCCAGCAGCAGGGCGTCGTCCACCCCTGAAAGGGCGTACAGGGATGCTTCGTCCTTGTAGCCGTAGGTGTAGTGGTCAGTGACACCGATGATAACGGTGTTGTCAAGCTGCCCCTTGTCCTCCAGCTCCTGAAGCAGTCGGGCAAACAGATCGTCCACCAGCTTGGCCTTGAGATAGGCGCAGTCCGTTTCCTCGTTGCCGGTAAGCCCCCGGAATTCCGGGTACTTTTTCAGCGCCCAATAGCTCAGGACTTCATTGTACTTGTAGCTCAGATGGGCAGAACGGGTGATGATGAAGTTCAGGGTTGGCTGTCCCTCCCGGAAGAATTCGGCATTCAGACCGGGATTGTCAAACAGCAACTGATCGTCATACAGAAGGTCTTCCTCGTCCGCACCGATGTAGTCCCCGTAGCAGACGTACTCGGAATACCCCATGGCGGGAGAGAACACGCCGCGGCTGTAGAAGCTGGGATCGTTATAGTGGAAGGTCTTGGCAGAATACCCCTCCTGCGTCAGCAGGCTGGCGAGGGACTGGCGGTAGGTGTTCGTGATGTAGTCGAAAGCATAGCCGCCCTGACTGCTCAGGAACGAGCCGGTATTCACGCAGAACTCCGAATTGAAGGTGCGGATGCCGCCGTAGCCCGGCGTGTAGAAGTGGGTGAAGGAAATGCCCTCGGACATGAGCCGGTTCAGTGTGGGGGTGTACTCCCCGATCATCCAGTCGTCCATGGATTCCATGAGCACCAGAACCACGTTTTTCCCTTCCAGCAGGCCGGTCATTTCGTTGTCGCCGCCCACAGTCCGACCCGCAAAATAGGCGTTGATCTCCGCTTTCCCTGCCTTCTGCGCCGCGGCGTAGCTTGGCGTCAGGGGGTAGATGCCGTTTTTGTAGATGTCCTTTTCCAGCGTCTGGTACAGGCCGCAGACCTGATACAGCCGGTGGGTGTTGAACATGTTGTCATAGGCCGCCTCAGCGGACTGGACTCTGCCGTAATCGGAGGAGGCGTACCGGATGTCGCCGTCCTGCACAAACACCGCCTGCGGCAGGCAGGCCGCTCCTACCGACGCGGCGATGACCACCGCCGCAGCCGCGATTCCGGTTGACCATTTCTGCTTCCACCTTGGGAATTTCACCAGAATCACGATACCCTGCACCGCCAGCGCCGCCAGTCCCAGCCACCAGCCGATGGGGTAGCTCAGCAGGACGGAAAAATAGTCCGACCCCTCAGACGCATAGCGGAAATCCGACAGCCACATCATCTCGGAAAACAGATAAAAATACCCTGTCTGCACAGCGGCGTAGATTGCGGCGACGAAATACAAAATACCGTACACCACTCTCCCCGCCTTGGCCGGGAACAGCCTGACAAAGCAGCTCAGAATCGCCGCCCACAAAGCGCCGAAAGCCAGCGGCCAGAGCTGCGCCAACCGGAACTCCTCCGTATTCAGGGATAAAAAGAGAAAGGCAAACACTTCCACCAGAAAGAAGGACAGCGGCAGGAAAAGAAAATGTATACGCCGCCGCGTTTTTTGTTTGCCCGAGGTCATGCCCACGAATCATCCGCTCCTTTATCGAAACTCATGGTATTGTATCACAAAATGCCGCAAATGTACACTTAAGAATTCCTTGTATCGATATTTTTCACAAAAAATTTATTTTCCTCTTGTAAAATCTTCCTAATTGACGTATACTTAATGCAACTTCGAAGAAATCGGCGATTGCTTTCGGTGATTTCTTCCTTATACTTTCTGCGAGAAAAGAGGACACCCATATGGATTTGATTACCGTCCGCGATCTGTTCAAAAACACCGAAAAATATGCCGGCGTCGAAGTGAACGTCGGCGGCTGGGTGCGAAACCGCCGGGGCAGCAAGCAGTTTGGCTTTATCGTCCTGAACGACGGTACTTATTTCACCCCCGTGCAGGTGGTGTATAACGACACTCTGGAAAATTTCCAGGAAATTTCCAAAATCAACATCGGCGCCGCTCTGATCATTCGCGGCACGCTGGTTCTCACCCCGGACTCCAAGCAGCCCTTTGAGATTCAGGCCGAGAGCATTACCGTGGAAGGCCCCTCCACCGGCGACTACCCCCTCCAGCCCAAGCGCCACTCCATGGAGTTCCTGCGCACCATCAACCATCTGCGTCCCCGCACCAACACCTTCCAGGCGGTGTTCCGCGTCCGCAGCCTTGCCGCTATGGCCATCCACCAGTTCTTCCAGGATCGGGACTTTGTGTATGTCCACACGCCCCTGATCACCGGCTCCGACTGCGAGGGCGCGGGCGAAATGTTCCAGGTCACCACCCTTGACCTGAACAACGTCCCCAAGACCGAGGACGGCAAGGTCGATTATACGCAGGACTTCTTCGGCAAGCCCACCAACCTGACCGTTTCCGGCCAGCTTAACGGCGAAACTTTTGCCATGGCTTTCCGCAACATCTACACCTTCGGCCCCACCTTCCGGGCGGAGAACTCCAACACCACCCGCCATGCCGCAGAATTCTGGATGATCGAGCCGGAGATCGCCTTCGCCGATCTGGAGGATGATATGGAGCTGGCCGAGGACATGATCAAGTATATCATCTCTTACGTTCTGGAGCACGCCCCCGAAGAAATGAACTTCTTCAACGAGTTCATCGACAAGGGACTGCTTGACCGTCTTCACAACGTCCTGCACAACGAATTCGGCCGCATCACCTACACCGACGCCGTGGCGCTGCTGGAAAAGCACAACGATGAATTTGAGTACCCCGTCCACTGGGGCAGCGACCTGCAGACCGAACACGAGCGCTTCCTAACGGAAAAGGTGTTCAAGAAGCCCGTCTTCGTTACGGATTACCCCAAGGAGATCAAGGCGTTCTACATGAAGCTGAATCCCGACGGCAAGACCGTGGCCGCTATGGACTGTCTGGTTCCCGGCATCGGCGAGATCATCGGCGGCAGCCAGCGTGAGGACAACTTCGACATCCTGAAGAATCGCATCGAAGAACTTGGCATGAAGCCTGAGGACTATGCCTTCTATCTCGACCTGCGCAAGTACGGCTCCGCCCGTCACGCGGGCTACGGTCTGGGCTTTGAGCGCTGCGTCATGTACCTCACCGGCATGGGCAACATCCGGGACGTGCTTCCCTTCCCCAGAACCGTGGGCAACTGCGACCTGTAATTGCAGCGGCTTTAAAAGGCGAACCGTTTGGAACGGTTCGCCTTTTTTGATAGTGATTATCCCAGACGGAAAACCGCCCGAAAGAAGCAAGCTTCTTTCGGGCGGAAATTCATTTTTGCATTCTTAATTACACAGCCAGGAAGAACTTCACTAGGAACAGAGCGGAGATCACGTAGGTCAGGACGGAAACTTCCTTGGCCTTGCCGCCGAAGATCTTCATGATGGTGTAGGAAATCAGACCCAGGCCGATGGCGTGGCCGATGGAGCCGGAGATGGGCATACCGATGAGCATCAGCGCCACGGGAACCATCTGATCCATATCGTCGAAGTCGACCCGCTTCAGACCCTGGAGCATCAGGATGCCCACGTAGATCAGAGCAGCGGAGGTGGCAGCGGCGGGGATGATGGCGGCGATGGGGGCGATGAAGATGCAGGCCAGGAACAGCAGGCCGGTGACGACAGCAGTCAGACCGGTGCGGCCGCCGGCCTCAACGCCGGAAGCGGACTCGATGAAGGTGGTGATGGTGGAAGTACCGGTGCAGGCGCCGGCGATGGTGCCGATGGCGTCAGACAGCAGGGCTTCCTTCATGTTGGGCATATCGCCCTTCTCGTCCACCATGCCGGCGCGGGAGGCGGTGCCGACCAGGGTGCCGATGGTGTCGAACATGTCAATGATGCAGAAGGTGATGATCAGGGTGATGGCGGTGAACCAGCCGATTTCCATGAAGCCGGCGAAGTTGAACTTGAACAGGGTAACCTTGGCCATATCGGCGAAGGGAGGCAGGAAGGAAGCGGTAGCCAGGGAGGCGAAGGGGTTGGTGTGCAGGAAGGCGAAGGAGCCGATCCAGTAAATCACGGAAGCGACGAGCATACCGTACAGCACGGAGCCCTTGATGCCCTTCTTGGACATCGCCAGGATGACAAACAGGCCGACAAACATGGTCACGACGGTCAGGATCATGGTGGCGAAACCGGTGTCGCCCATGTTATTCTGCAGGTAGCTGGGAGTCAGTGCGCCAAAGAAGTCGCGCATGACATAGAAGGGAGTGGTGAAGCCGTTGCCCTCTGCATAGACACCCACGTTGGAGCCAAGGCCGATATTCATCAGCATCAGGCCGATAGCGGGAGAGATGCCCAGACGGATGCCGAGGGGAATGGCCTCCACGATCTTCTCGCGGACGTTGAAGATGGACAGGACAACGAAGACGATGCCCTCCAGCAGGATGATGACCAGAGCGGCCTGGAAGGAAGCCACGTAGGTCATGCCGGTCATGGCAACGATGTTGCCGACGACCACGGCAAAGAAGCTGTTCAGACCCATACCGGGAGCCATTGCGAAGGGCTTGTTGGCCAGGAACGCCATGCAGAACGTACCGATGGCAGACGCGATGCAGGTTGCCAGGAACACGCCGTTCCACAGATCCTGTCCGGCGGCGCCGAAGCCGGTGAGCAGGTTCGGGTTCAACGCGATGATGTAGGCCATCGTCATGAACGTCGTGAGGCCAGCCACGACCTCAGTCTTGACGGTGGTCTTGTTCTCGGAGAGCTTGAAAACTTTCTCTAACATAGTATCGACCTTTCTTTTTAGTTTTCCGGCAGCGCCGGTGGAAAAGTACAAGTTCATTGTAACATTTTCCAAAAATAATACAATACAGAAGACAACACAAACTTGTGAATAAATTATGTCCTGTTTTCGTCGTTTTGACAAATCGCCGCTTTTCCCGGTGTTTTCTGCGGCGATTCCTTTGGATTTTCACCCGTTTGGGAAACGTATCTATGAACATCGCTCTGAATCGTACCGGAATAAGTATCGATATTTAAGGGGCTTCCTCAATTTTGGGAGGAAGCCCCTTGTTGTTAAGATTCTGTTTTTGATTGCTTTTACTGCTTCGGCGCGCGTTTCCGGCAGAGATAGATGTCCAGCTTTTCCTTCATGTTCTCCGGCATCTCCCGGGCTACGGGGCACCGGGCAGCGTTCGCCATGCGCTCCGCAAAGGCAATGAGAAAATCCGTATCCAGCACCATCTGCTCGCCCTTTATCAGCGCCATGGTGTCATAGCGGTTGTGAATGGTGGCAGTATTGGGGGGCGCGATGCGGGCGAAGGACACCGCCGGGACGCCCTTGTCGGCGAAGGGCGTGGAGTCGCTGGAATACACGTCCTGCTTCACCTCCACCGGGAAGCCCAGCTCGTCGCCCAGATAGGAAATATAATGGCACAGCTTTTCCTCGCCGGTGACGCAGGAGATAAACTTGCCCATAATGCAGCCGATCATGTCCAGATTGATGTTCAGCACGCAGTTTTTGAGCTTCTCCTCGTCGGCGCAGTACGCCTTGGAGCCCAGCAGTCCCCGCTCCTCACTGCCGCACCAGATGAAGCGCAGGCCGTAACGGTGGGGGTGCGCCGCGAAATGCTCCGCGATACCCAGAATTCCCAGAGAGCCGGACATATTGTCATAAGCGCCCTGTGACAGGGACGTGGAATCGTAGTGGGCGGTGAAGGCAATATACTCGTCCACCTGTCCCGGCATATCCAGAACGACGTCGTGGGACTGGCCGGTATACTCCTCCTGCTTCAGCGTGATCTTCGCCGTGGAAGCCCCCTTGCGGATCAGCTCCACCGCATCTTTTGCGTTGATGTTCACGCCGGGAATTCGGTTTCCGTTGTGGACGTGAGAGCGCAGCTCCCGCTGGTCGATGTCCCGGTCGGCGTAATTGGTGTTTCCGTCATAGGTGACGAAGCCCACCGCGCCGTTTTCCAGCAGATCGTGGTAGACCCAGTAGCCCAGATAGCCGTCGATCATCACGATTTTCCCCCGGCACTGGCTCAGCGCGTAGGGGCTGGAATCCCGCAGATAATAGAAAGGCGCTTCCACCTCCCCGCTTCCTGCGCACAGGTAGCCCTTGCAGGTCACTTCCACGCCGTCCACCTGCAAAACCGCCTCCTGTATTCTGGACATCGGCACGTCGAACGGCACGATCTCGGCTTTCAGCCCCAGCCCGGCAATCTTATCCTGCAAATACTGTGCCGTGCGCAGCTCCTCCGGGCTGCCGCCGGTGCGGATATAGGCCGTATCCGCAAATATTTTCATAATCTGTTCCGCGTTCATGGCGTTTCCTCCCTTTTTATATTTTATATATAGTAATCCATCCGTGCCAAATTTGCAAGTCCCGGACGGCAGCAATATTTTGCTCCACTTTCCAAAGAAATCGCTTGACATGCGTCTGGTTCGATGCTATAATATCACCCGTGGTGATTGAATGCACCCGTGATTTTCATGGGCCTTTAGCTCAGTTGGTCAGAGCCTCCGGCTCATAACCGGATCGTCCCGGGTTCAAATCCCTGAAGGCCCACCAGATTTTTCAGGTCTTCCGCCTTCAAATATAAATACATAGGGGTATAGCTCAATTGGTAGAGCGGCGGTCTCCAAAACCGTAGGCTCTGGGTTCAAGTCCTAGTGCCCCTGCCAGGAATGGGAATTCTCAGTGTCTGCTGAGAATTCCCATTCTTTTTGTATTCAGTTGATTTTTCGGGGTTATTCCCGGTATTTGCGGGATTCCGTGATCCAGTCATCCAGAAACCGCATCTGCTCGTCCGTGTGGAACCAATGCTCGCCGCCGGGCATGACGGTCAGCGCCGCGCCGGTTTTCTCCGCAAAGGCCAATATGGTCTCCAGCGAGGTCAGATTGTCATGCTCTCCGTACAAAATGCGGGTGGGAACGCACCATGAAATCGGATGCTCCCGCACATAGCACAGGTACTTCCACGACAGCGTTTCCCCAGAATCCGTTGGAATCTCCAACTTTTCTGCAAGCTCCTGTTCGGTCACGTTTGCCCACAGCATCATATTTTCAATCAACTTTTCCATATCCACAACGGGAGAAATCAGGCAGGCACTATCAACCAGCGCTCCATCCAGCGAGGACAGCGAGAAAAACGCGCCGATGCTGTTCGCTACCAGTGTGAGACAATCGCAGTGCTTCCGCTGCTGGGCGAAAAACTCCGGGAATTCTTCCTTGGCCTCCCACGGGGTTTGTGCGTGGTAATCAAAGCCGATCACTTCACTGTCCGGAAACAGCTGTCTGTAATGCTCGGCTTCCGCCGCAGAGCCGCCCTTTCCGTGGACATAAATCACAATATTCTTCATAAAAACTCCTTAATCAGACATTTCCGTTGACAATTTTATACTGAACTCCAATTAGGGTCTATCTGAAAACCGGAAATATGACCAACAGCGAGGGATTTTTCGCC
>OKSC01002820.1_pt1 | contig 14082 bp, 10 predicted proteins | sample 1601161 | NCBI WGS metagenome assembly OKSC01 (sample SAMEA3541552, study PRJEB24748) | human gut metagenome | biome: human gut; feature: human-associated habitat; material: faeces | place: China | collected 2012
GCGGGCCGTGTTCCGCTATGCGGTTGTCAATTTGCGAAAGAAATTATGCGTCACCGGTCAGAGCTGTGTCGTTTTAGGGCGTGCTTGGCCTCCTGCAAAAAGCCTACTCACTTGGTTTTTCTGCTAGAAGACCGCCGCGAAGGGAGGCAACTCCCCCGCGGCGGTTGACGTTTGCCCAGATAAAACCTGCCAAAATAAACCTGTCCCTTTTTGGTAGGTAGGTTCAGCTGAACGGCGGGCCGTGCGGCTTGGGCGTGCGGGCCCACAATCTGGGGAAACGGACCAGATTGGGGGCTTGTATGATCGATTCGAAGGGAAACGTGCGACCCGAGGGCATGTTTAACAGGGCGCATCTGGCTCCCGAAGCCCAGCGTGCATACGATACGCTGCTCGAGTGCGTGCTCAACGGGCAGAAGGGCTGCGAGGTCTCGGCGCACGCGGGCATGGATACGGTCAAGGCGTTGGTAGAGCTTATGCGCTGCGACTGTCCCGAGCTCATCCATCTCCTGGGCGGTATGCACTACTGCCGCCATGGCGAAAAGGTCCTGCTTGTACCAAATTACGCCAAAGGATACAAGCAGTCGGTCACCAGGCTCTATACAAATCTCGCTAAGATGGAGCGTGCGGCTGCGCCGATTCTGAGCGCGGTACCGGCGGGCGCATCGGCCTTCGACCGGGTCTTGGCAATCCACGATGTCTATCTTGCACGGTATCGATTCCAGAACGGTCGCCCGTATTCGCATTCGGCGGATGGCCCGCTGCTCAAGCACCGTGCCGTGTGCGAGGGGTGGGCGAAAGGCTTTAAGTATCTGCTGGACCGTGCTGGTATCGACTGCGTCTATGCGTGGGGTCGCCGCCTCGCGAGCGATCCAACGGGGCATGCCTGGTGCGTCGTGAACCTGGGGGAGCGCGGTCGCCCGGCATGGTACATCATCGACCCCACACGCGATGGACGGGATGGAATGCTGCCCATGCACAGTGCTTTTGGCATGAGCGAGGCGGCATACGACTACGCTACCGAGCGCTTATCGGGGCAATGGGTTCCGGTTGCCCCGCGTGACCTGGGTTTTTATGGACTCACGGGGCGATTTGTGGCAACCGTTGACGACGCCGTTCCCATTGCGCGCAGTGCGGGATTTCCCCGGCGAGGAATCGAGATCCAGCTCCCCATGTTTCCAGATGAGAAGAGCTTCGATGGGGCACACTCGGCCGTGTGCGATCGTCTGACGTCGACGTTTGCCTGTGGTGTCGAGTGTTGCATTGACCGTTCACGTCGTGTGATTCGGATTGATGCGCTAAGGGCTCGTCGGACATGGGGCGCAGCCGGCTAGGGGCTAGAGCAGCCAAGAGGACAGATCGTCCATATGCTCCTGGAAGAAAGTATTCGCCCCGGCGGCGTCGATCACGCGCTGGCGTTGCTCTTCGAAGCGGCCTTCGCGAATTGACCCATTTACCGCGACGTGGCCGCTCTGCTCGTCTGCTCCATCGCAGCGCAAGAACCAAATGCGGGCTCGTTCGTCCCCGCGCTCGTCGGCAAGATAGAACGTTACCTGGCGAAACGGCGTGCTGTCAAAATCCATGGCGTTGTAGAGTGCCTCGACGGTATCGATGGCCTCCTGCGCAAAGGCATCGTCGACGGTAAGGTCGAGGGATACCAAGAGCTCCGTATCGTCATAGGGGTTCGTGCCGACCGTGGCCGAAGGGAACGCAGCTTTGATGGCGTCGCGTGCCTCATCGACTTCGGCATCGAGCGACCTGGGGGCGTCCGAAAGAGCAAGGTCCATGCGACCGCAATAGTCGAGGTGCATAAAAGGCAGTTCGGTGGTGGCGACAACAACGGACACTAGGTCTGCAAGATATTCGTTTGAGGTGTCGATCGCTTTGCCCGTGGCGCACGAAATATCAAAGGTGAGTTGCTCCGAGGCGGCGTCCACCCACGTTCGCATGATCGGGGTGTCTCCCACGCTGAGGTAGACCCAGGCGCCGCCAGCATCGGCCGCAGCCTGTGTTACTGTGCTCATCCCCGCTTCGTCGTAAACGTTACCGTCACCGTCGCTTACCTGTACTGCCTTTGTGCCCGTCGAGGTGCTGACGGCTTCGACGACCGGTGATCTGAGTACGTATCTGTGCAAACCGCAAGAAACTTTGACGGAGCTGTGGCCGCAGATAAGACTTGCCGCGGCCTCCCCCAAGTCGATTCCTTGGATCTGCGCGACGATATCTTTGCCGTCGTCGGAGTCGCCGAGTGCATAGGGGACGCCAAGGGTATCCAGACGTGCCGCGAGGGCCTCAAGGGCATCGATGCGCTCTCCGCGGGAAAGAGCGTCGTAGCTCGTAAAGGAAACGAGGGCGCCGTCGTCCTTGAGGGTGCTTTGTTTGGCCTGGTTGTCGCCCGTAAAATCGTCGTCGATCCACGTCGCCTGCGGTACCAAGCTGCCGCGGAAGCTTGTGTGGTAACTTTCGGAACGCAATGCTTCGGCAAGCACCTCACAGAGGGTCTGGGACGGTGCGAGTAGGTCCGCCGTAAAGGCGTAACGACCCTTGCCGAGCGACACGGTCGAGACCACGTCCCACGAAGATCCTTCCACGTCGAAGGCGAGCTCACCTTGGTCGAGCCAATCGCCACAGCTCTCTTTGAGCCGCTTGTTCGCGCTGTCGGTCAGGGTGAGCTCAAGATAGACATAACGATCGGGATCGTCGGGGGCTAAGGGCTCCAGGCCTTCGACCTTGCCCGTTTTGACCGTGACGTCTTTGATTTCCGTTCGGTAGATATGCTCGTAGGATGTGAAGCCGGTGCTCTTTGAATCCATACGGGTAAGGTAGAGCTCGAGCGGGCGGGAAAGCAATTGCGCTGCCTTGCTGCGGGATATGCTCGCCGTGTCGCTCGATTCGGACGATGAGGATGCTTGGGACGAATCGGTGTCGCTATCGCCCCCGTCAGGCTCGTCGGGAACATCGAAGGCGCCGGCGGAAAAGTCGACGCAGATGCCGTCCATGCTTTCAATGGTCGAGGCTTTGCCCAGGCCGGCAACATCTAGACGCGCCTGGACCAGCTCGACGCTTTCGCGCAGCTGGCCTGCGGAGAGCGCCGTGGTGGGATAGAGGACGAGCCGGTCGTTTTCTTGCGATGTGCCGAGAGCACCCGTTGCAAATGCAATGGCCACGGCGATGGCCACCACCACCGCAACCGCGCAGAGACAGGGAGCAATGGCGGCCAAGCGATTCTTGTGGAAGGGGCTTTTGGAGTGGGAAGTGCTCTCCTCGGCGGGCGAGGTAGCCTCCGGCGCGTCGTTTGTCAGCGACTTGCCGTTCTCGTCGATCCCCAGGCGCTCTGCCAGGCGAATGACGTCGAAGCGGCCTCCGATTTTGCCGATGCCCGGCTCGGTGCAGCGTGCGATGAGCTCATCGAGGGCGCGATCATCGCCGTCGGTGCAATAGGCACCGTCGAGATGGATGGCTCCCTTATTTTTAAGTTCAAAGAGCTCCTGCAGCTCGGCGGCGTTTAGGCCGCCCGAGCTCTGCGCGCAGATAGTTCGAATCTGGGCCTCGTGCGGCCACGCTCCGCAGCGAAGGTAATACAAGAGGCAGCCGATGGAGTAGCAATCGGCGTGGCTGGTGTTGCGCCATTGGCGCACCTCGCTTTGACGCTGGTCGAAGATCTCGGGCGCGCCGATAAACGGCGTGCTCAGACGTTCGCTGCCGTCGGCCGCCGTCACGTCGGGATCGTCGTTTTGGGCGCTCTGCCCAAAGTCGATGAGCATGACGCGCTCAATACGCTGGCTGTCCTTGTCCAGCATAAAGCGCAGGTTATGGGACGAAAGGTCGCGGTGCGAGACAGTGGTGAGGTAGCGAGCGTCCTCGCGCGAAACGACCGTGCAGCAAAGCAGGGCCGTGACGATGGCGCGTGCTGTGCCGAGGATATCGGCGGCGGTGACCTCGCCGTGTACATCGCTCATAATCTCGCGCAGCTCGACGATGTCAACGCCCTCGACATATTCCATGGCAAGGGCGGGGTAGCGCACCTCGCCGCGAGGTGTCTTTTTAATGCGCCAGCCCAGGGCATAGGCGATGGGCGCGTGTCCTTGGGCTCCGTTCATGCTACGAAGTGTCTCGTATTCCTGGCGTAGCTTGTACCAGTCGGATTTATAGACTTCATTGGATTCGAGCGATTCTTTATGAGGGGCGCTGCAGCCATGGCGCATGACCTTGACGGCAAGTTTGGTGCCGTGGGCGGGCGTGCTCGTGGCACAGCTGACGTTTGACTCAGAAGCGGTGTCGATAAACCAAAGATCGGCGCTCGCGCCCGAGGGCTCACCGCTTGGCCGCATCGCGATGCCCGCTTGGGAGGCGGGCAGCTCGGCGAGCGGATTGACCTGGATTATTCCATTGAGCGCTTCCGCGCAAAAGATGTTTTCCATGTCCGCCCCCTCGCTTGGTGCTCTGCACCAATCGAGGTGCTTTCTGGCCATTTAAGTATAGAGGGCGCGCAAAAAACGGACGCACCACAACGCCTTCAATAGCTGCTGTTCAGCTGAACGGCGCGCAGGGGAGAGGGCTGCCGCGCCGATAGGATTGCCTCAATATTCCCAACCGTAAGGAGGAAGCTATGGCTGCCGGCTGGATAGCAAATCTGGTTGCCGTGCTCGACCAGGACAGTGTGCCCTCGCGCCGTGGTGAGGCGGGAGCCCAGGATGACATCGATGTGCTTTTGGGCATCGCTTCGACTGAGTTTACCGCCGAGGTCGATTATCTCGACTACCTGGCAACGCTTCGTATTGGTCTCGTAGAAACAGGGGATGGTGAGAGCGTAAGCGTGTGCATCGACTGCCTGCCCGATGCGGACAAGAGGGCTGCTTGCGAAAAGGCCATTGCATCGCGTGGCATGACATTTGCACGTGAGGGGGTCAACGTTTGCGTTGATTTTGCCCTGGATGACTTTTTTGAGCTGAAGGCCCAGTGCGACGGCGTATTCGACGCGGCGGACTTGGTCCGCGCTGTGGGGCTTGTCGTGCAGTCTCTCGGCGAGGTCCTCGAGGAGATGGATGAGCTTTTGGATCCTTTTGAGGGTCCTTATGAGTTCGTGGATGACGATGCGCTTCCAGAGGAAATACGCCATCAACAACGCGCAGCTATTTTGCTTGAGGAATTGTTGTCCGAGGCGGATGACGGCAAGGGCGGTGGACCTGATGAATTACTCGGTTAATCCCGTGCGGCCTCAGGTATCCGCCGGCCGCATTCTGGCGGCGGGGTGGTTCTATGCGTTGGGCGTTGTGCTATTCGCCCTGGATATTGCCCACGCCTCGCTCTTTTTAGGAAGCAGCTGGCTCAATAACCCTCCAACCGATCTCGATTTTTATGGGTGGGGCTTTATTGTCTTTATCGGTCTGTGCTTTGTGGGGTTCTATTATGTTCGCGACCTGACGCCTGCGATTGATGTGGAGGGAGATCCGCTGCGTTTTAGCCGCGAGGGCAGTGCTCGACACTTTGCCCTGACGGGTTTAGTGCTGGCCATGCCGCTTGTGCTGTTCGAGCCCGGCGACCCGCTCTACATGTTTAGCGCCGGTCTTATGGTTGTCCAGGCCATGGTCGATGCCCTCCTGGTTCGCGACGTGCGCCAGGCGATTCCCCACGCCAAGCGGCCTACGGTGCTGTTGAGGGCAATGTTGATTGTTACTGCCTGCTATGGTCTGGCGGCTTTGCTGGGCTTTGAGCTGGTTGCGCTCTTGCTGCGCGTTGCCGTGGCGGTCTTGGCTCCCGTTGCCGAGGGGCTTCCCTTGGAGCTCTGCGATCTGGGAGACGAGACGCTGCGCGGCGAGGCGCACGAGCTCAACCGCGAGCTGCGTCGTGTAACGTGGGCGTGCGGAGGCCTGCTGGCATTGATGCTAGCGGATATGCTGCTGGGCGTGAGTGAGATGGCGTGGGTGCTGGGGCTTGTTTGTGTTCTGGCGGTGGTTTATGTGTCGCTGGGCCGCTTTACCCTTGCCTTGCACGTTCGCACGCTGCTGGCAGTGGTGGTCGGCGTCGTCTTGGGATTTGTCGTGCGTGACACGATGGGGACGGCATGGCTTGCCTGCACGGTTGTCGTGCTCGTCGGGCTGTCGGTGGTTCCGGTCGATCAGACGGCACCGGGTTTGGTTGCGTTTTTAGGGTTTGTGGCGCTTGCGTTTTGGTTGGAACGCGACATCGAAATACGAATGGTTATCGAGGTCTTTACCCCGTTCATCCTCGTGCTGATGTATTACTGGCAGCGCGTCGCGGTACGCGAACATACTGACGGTCGTCGCATCCGACTTTTCTTTAGGTAACCGCGGGAGGCGGGGTGGAAGATAGTTCCGCCCCGCCTTTATGCTCCCGAGAACAGCAGGAAATAATTGCGCTCGGACCCGCGCAGGCAGATGCGCGTTCCCGGTGCAACATCGACGGTTTCGCCACTTTCGATAAGCTCGCCGTCGCAGTTTGCGCCGTTTCGGTTGAACACTTCAAGCTGCCAGGCGGCATGCGCTTCGTCCCAAGAGAGCTTGACAGCCTGTCGCGAAATAGCGGGATCGTCGAGTACGGTGGTGCCGGTGTCGACATTCTGCGTCTGCGAGGGCCGGGGGCTCCGGCCGAAGAGCCAGGCGGTCGATTTGGGAATGCGAACCATGTTTTGGGTGCTGCAGGTTTGAGGGCTGTAGGTGCCGCCGACACCTGCGGGGCAGCTTGCGATGGTGACGGCGATGGCTTCGGGCTCGCGGCGTGTACCGGGCCGATCCGCGCTGGGAGTGTCGCCAGCAGTCCAGACCGTACCGATGTCGGCCTGAAGCGAGGAGGCTCCCAGCCCGGCGCGTTCAAGGTGGGCACCATAGACAAGGGAATAGAGGATGCCGGCCATGAGGGGGCCGAGAGATTTGCGCGCCATAAGCGTTGGCGTGCACGCGTCGTAAAGCGCAGCAAGCTCTCCGGTGGTTGGTGCATCGCTCAAATCTCCATCAAGGCGCTCGACGATGGCGTCGACGGCGCCCTGAATGTGCGCCAAGCGCTCCTCATCGTCCGATCCATCGGCACAATCGAGCAGCCAATCTGCGAGGAGCAGTCCTGCCACAAGCCATTTGTCCCGTGCATCGGGTGCAAGCAGGGTGCGGCGGGCGTCATCGGAGGTGTTTCCCTGGGTAAAGCCCCAAAGCCACGTTCCCGATACAGGCACCGTTTCTTTGGTGTTAAAGCCACTTGCTGGTCCTTCAGCTGCGCGAACATCGAGCAAGAGGGACGCAGCGTCCTGGAGGTTCTCCATGATCAAGCGTTTTGCGTTGTATTTGATCGCCTCGCTTTCCGGGTGCTTTGAGCGCGAGGAAAGGCTGTCGGCTTTTTTGGGCAGCGTCGGCACGCGCGCTTTTTCGGTGCCGGATGGCACTGCTCGCGGGGTTACAAGCGGAAGCTCGGAATCGGCCTCTGCCATGCCCTGCATGCCCGCTGCTTGCGCAATTCGGTTGCAGGTGCGGTCGAAACTGCGGCTCTTCTCGAGGGGAAGAAACTGATACCAGTACTTTTTATTGGTACAGAGCTCAACTTCGGGGTGGTCGAGAATGGTCTTGCCCCAGCGTTTATTTACGCGCTCCTGCATGTCGCGGCAGAGGTCGAGTACCAGGTCTCGCTCGGATTCGAGGATGGCATACTGCAGGTAGAGCTGCGAAAGCTCGCCCTGCACATGCGCATAGAGGCTTGCATCTGGCGCCTCGGACGTGGTGGAAATGCCTCCGTGATCGAGAAGAAGCAGACTGGCGCCGCGCGCGTTGGAAAGCGAGCGTTTTGACGCGCCGCTTGTGCCGGGATTTTGGGTAGACAAAAGCGTGCGCGTAAGGGCGATCCGTCGATCCTTTACTTTCCAGTTGCTGCTAAACAGTGCATAGAAAAAGCGATATTGAGCTGCGGTGAGCCCATTGGCAGAGTTGGCTGCGGGGCAGATAGCTCGTGTGACGGCCTCACCTTCGGGCCAAATGGGGCTCACGCTCAGGCGGATGCGATCGTAGCCTTCGATGCGGGCGCACCAGCCGGCAAACGGAAGCGTACATGCGCTGTCAAGCGTGCGGAACACGGCGTCAAAATCGTTTTGTTGGGTTGCAGTGGCCTTTGCCATGTCAGCTCATCCCCTTGCGTCGCTGCAGCATGTGTGCGGTGCTCAAGTTTTTCCCTAGGATAGCCCAAAAATGCGCCGGAAGCCTCGCCATCGGTTCAGCTGAGCAGTGTACGGAGCGATGCGCGAGCGGCTCAGTATGCTTGCCGCGTCGATATCCAATGAGAAAGGAGAATCCACGATGACCGAGGTCAATCCCGTGCTGGTGCGCTATCGCCGCGACCGTGCAAATGCCTTTGAGCAGCCGGGCGCTCCCGGTGTGCTAGATCGCCTGGGCGGCGCTCGCGAGATGATCGGCGGGCTGTTAAAACGGGATCCAATGCCGCCAAAGCCGGCGTTGGGCGAGCCGGTCGAGCTCATCTATGACGGCGGAAAGACAAAGCAGACGCTCGTCTATCGTGCGGGCGGAAACGTCTGCAAGGTCGCGCTTACATCCGACGCCGAGGAAAGACTCCGCAACGAATATGCGCTCCTCGGCGGCCCGTTTAAAGGCTACGAAATGTTTCCGCAGGTAGATGGTATGGCCTATGTGGAAGATCGCCGTATTGGCGGTAAGCACCTTTGCCTGCGCGAGCGCTTTGTCGAGGGCGAGGACGTTCTCGCCCATGTTGAGCGTCGTGCCAGCGAAGGCTGGCCGCTTTCGTCTCGCGAGCTCTTTTCGCTCGTGCTGGGCATGTTCGATGCTATGGCCGTGGTATGTCGCGCCGGCTACATACATCGCGACCCGCACCCTGGCAATTGGATCGTTACGCCCGATGGTCATGTGGTGCTCATCGATTTTGGCCTGTGTGCCTCGGTAGCGGAGTGTGCCGGTCCGCTGGTGGGCGAGCGCGTTATTTCGCGTGGATACGAGGCTCCTGAGCTGCGTAATCTCGGCATTGCCTCACCGGCGAGCGATGTATATAGCACGGCCAAGGTGATCGCCAAGTTCATGTTCGGCACGCGCGACGTTCGCGCTCTGCCGCGAAATATCCCCTTTGCCGATTTCTTGCGCCGTGCAATGGCGCAAAAGCCTGCCGCCCGGTATTCGGATGCCTATGAAGCGCGCGCCGCGCTCATGGCGTCTTATCGCTCCTGAACACGGCTCGGCTTGGCGGTTCGCAGCACATGATTCAGCTGAACGGTTGTCCCAGAAAACGGCGTCCGCCAACCCATAATGCAATGCCAATAGGAGGCCAAAAGTAGCCTCAAGAGAGAAAGGAATCCTCCTATGACCAGCAATTATAGTGTCAACGACTTGGACGATTTCATCCAGACAGAAGTTCTTCCCCCGAATGCCCGCGACGCCTACGAGGCAGATCTTCTGGATGCGTTTGGCGGCGGTGGTCTGTCCGAGACGCGCCGCGGCGTCATCATCGTTGCCGACCGCTCCTGGTCCGTCAATAGGGTCATGAAGGCCATCAATGCGGGTCTGCACAACCTTTGCAAGGACATCGCCGACGACCCGCTTTCGGCAGGAATCGTCGATGTGGCCCTTGTGTCCTTTGGCACCGATGTCACGGTTCATAACCTTCGCAATGGCGGCAGCGTGGAGAGCGCCGACTACGAGCGCGACATCGATGACATCTTTGTCCCGGCAAGCAAGGTAACCGGCGATCTTGAGCTTAAGGCCGGCGGTCTTACCAGCCTTAACCAGGCACTTCTGACTGCTTGCGAACTCGAAGGCAAGTACGCACATCGCGTTAAGAAGAAAACGCTCAAGGCTCCCTACAAGACGGTCGTAGTTCTATTGACCGACGGACACGATGAGCCGGGGGGTGACGTGTCTGCGGCTGCCGATTGCATCAGCAAGCTGGTGGAGTCCGGCAAAGTGCTGTTCCTGCCGTTTGGCTACGGCGACTATTCCGAGGACGAGTTTGCCGAGCTTTGCCGCGTCGACGGCATGTGGTTCAAGCTTTCGGACGACAAGGGCAAGGCTATCGCCGAGGCCTTTAAGCTCATCGGCGCCAGCATGCGCGTCATGTCCGAGCCCGGTGCCGCAGGTTCGGAGCGCCAGATCTTTGAGGATTGCCTGAAAACGCGCCCGGATGTTCAGGTTTGCACGCTCGACGATTTTGTCCGTGGCAATCAGTAGGGGGTCAGCAATGTCTATTGATAAGGGATTTAGTCAGCCTCGTACCATCGGCGTTGCCGGGGTGACAAAGCGCGGTGTTGCTCATCGCTGCTACGGTACGCGTTGCCAGGATGCGCATATGATCCGCCGCGTCAAGCAAGTGGCGATCTGGAAGGATGGTGGCAAGAGGGATCGACTCCTGCCGGGCAAGGAGTACGTTGTCGCGGCCGTGGCGGATGGCTTGGGCTCCGAGGCTCACAGCGATATCGGCGCCCATGCCGCCGTCAACACCGCCGTGTCGACGATGTGCGAGCTGATTGGCACCTGGTGCGCGACAGGCGACAGCGCCCTGGCGATCTCGATGCCTCGTTTTTTGGAGCAGGCCATGATCAAGGCGAACAACGCTGTGGTCAAGAAAGCCGCATCGATGGAGCTGCCTGCCAACGAGTTCGATGCGACGCTCGCAATTGCCGTTTACGATGGCGAGCAGCTGTTCTATGGCTCCGCGGGCGACTCGGGTGTCATCGCAAAGACCGATGCTGGATTTGAGCTCCTTACCCGCCCGAGCCGCGTGGGGGAGGCGGGCACGTATCCCCTTTACTGCAGAGAGAAGTGGGAGATCAGTGCGTGTGGCCATGTGCGTGGCTTTCTGCTCGCTACGGATGGCCTGCTAGAGCTCCTGGTGCCCGAGTTTAACAACGAGAAGCTCAAAGAGAAGGGCGTGCATCTCTTTATGGGTGCCGGGTACAAGTCTGTGGGCGCATCGGATATTGATGCCGCATTGGAAAAGCGCGTCGAGAACGTTCTCCATCGCATCCAAGGAAACCGCTACACGTACGATGACGCGACCGTTGTTGTTGCGCTCGATTGGGACCACGTGGAGTCCGCTGCTGTTTTGAAGGAGGAGCCTGCGCCCATGCCCGAGCCCGCTGCGGAACCCGTGCCTGTGACAGAACCTGTGCCCGAGCCTGTTCCTGTGACGGAGCCCGAACCCGTGCCGGAGCCCAAAGTGGAGCCTGCGACTGAGCCCGAAGCCGAACCTGTTGTGGAGCATGCTGCGGAGTCTGTTCCTCAGGCCGAGCTTGATCCCAAGCCGGCAGGACCGGAGGCTGCTTCGAGCATCAATATCTCGCTTGATCCCGATGCGCCGAATCTCGAGGCCACCGTGGTGCTTCCGGCCGAGGGCGGCACCGATGTGCCTGCGCTTGAGCCAATCGCGATGCTAGAGAACATGCTCGGCATTTGCTTCGAATATGACGAGCTACTCGAGGCTTGCAGAATATTTGTCAAAAAGCACGACGAGGGCATGGCGGGCGGCCCGCGCGACGTGCCCATCAACACCGATCCGACCTACGAATAACGAAGGGAGTCCCCCAGATGCTTTACGACAGCAGCGGCAGGGCCTTTGAGCTCGGTGACGAAATGGGGTGTGGACGCGAGGGCTCCGTCTATCGCATCGTGGGGGAGCCGTTCGTCGCCAAGATCTTTCACAATTCCACGCCTCAGATTTCTCGCAAGATCGAGTCGATGGCGGCGATACTTTCGGTGCTCTTTGAGCGCAAAAAGCAGCTGCTTCTTAAGCTTGCCTGGCCACTCGGGGCGCTCTATGAGCGCTCCGACGGCAGGGGATTCAAGGGCTTTTTTATGTACGAGGTCCCCGAAGAATTCGTTTCGATCGATGTTGTGTCGCAGTTTCCGCGCAATCCTGCGGCACCGCGTATGTCTGAACGCCAAAAGATTGAAATGCTCATCGAGCTGTGCAAGCTCGCCGCGGGGCTCCACGATATCGGCATTACCTTGGGTGACTGGAATCCTCGCAACATTCTCGTTGGAGACCAAGGTCGTCTGATGCTACTTGACACCGATTCGTACGGCTTCACGCTCTCTGGGGCGACCTACGATACAACGTGCGCGGCGCCCGGCTATATCGCCCCCGAGGTGCTTCAACTCATGGAGATAGCTGACATCAGCAATTTCGAGAGCTTGGCGGCGTCCACGAATGCCCCGGTGTTTACACCTCAGACGGATGACTTTGGACTCGCGGTCCATATCTTCAAGATGCTCAACCGCGGAATACATCCATACGCTTCTGGCGAACTTGACTTGGATTATTTTGACCTGGATGACGACATGCCGCCTGCACCGTCGCTGAACAACTGCGTGTGCAATGGGCGCAGCCCCTTTGTGGGGACGCTGATCGGATATGTTGTCCCCAAGTACGCTCTTACGCTCGATGATTTCGGCAGCCTCGTGGGCGAGGCTTTCCGCCGGTCGCTCTTTGGCAAAGCGCAAGAGCGCCTTGACGCGCATACATGGGCGCGCCTGCTCGACCGTTATCTATCAGAGACCGTTCAGTGCCAGCGCGGTCATCATCTATATCATGCTTCGCGGGATGAATGTCCCTACTGCAGAGGAGAGCACGCCCTATTAGCTCGTTTGGCTGATTGCTGACTGTCTTGGAGAAAGCCCGTGAGGCGGCACACAGGCTAATCCTGCGTGTCGCCTCCGTACATGTAGACGATAAAGCCGTCGCCGGTGTCTTGGCTGTGATCCTCCAGGATGCGCTTCATGTAAAAGAGGTCACGAGCGAGGATTTTCGGACGCTTGCTCGACGAGAGATGGATAATCTCCCGCTTTTGGCGCGAACATAGGCCGAAAACGGGAGATTATCCACTCTCGTGGTAAGCAAGTCCTCATGTCATCCGTTCCCTTTTTTTGGTTGGTCGTGCTTGCACTTTAGTGTGCGACAGCGGATAATGCCGAGCATTCGACAATTCATGCTTTGACCTATTTGATTGAGGAGGTCCCCCATGGCCATGGATTTCAAACGCAGGCTGCCGATCCCCATGGAGATCCGCGAGGAAATGCCGCTCTCCGCCGAGCTTACCGCCAAGAAGCGGGCATTCGATGCCGAAGTCGCCAAGGTCTTTACTGGCGAGGACGCGCGCAAGGTGCTCATCATCGGCCCGTGCTCCGCAGACCGCGAGGATTCGGTCCTCGAGTACATGAATCGCCTGGCCAAGACCGCCGAGGAAGTCAAGGACAAGCTCATCATCATTCCGCGCGTCTACACCAACAAGCCGCGCACCAAGGGCACCGGCTACAAGGGCCTGCTGCACAACCCCGACCCCGAGGCGCCCGACGATCTGCTCGAGGGCGTCAAGGCCATTCGCCACATGCATCTGCGTGTCATCGAGGAGACGGGCTTCTTCACCGCCGACGAGATGCTCTATCCCTCCAACTACCAGTATCTCGTCGACCTGCTGAGCTACGTCGCCGTGGGTGCGCGCTCGGTCGAGAACCAGGAGCATCGCCTGGTATCGAGCGGCATTTCGGTGCCCGTCGGTATGAAGAACCCCACTGCCGGTTCCACCACCGTCATGCTCAACTCCATCTACGCCGCCCAGGCACATCAGAGTTTTATCTTCCGTAACTGGGAGGTCGAGTGCGATGGCAACCCGCTCGCGCATGCTGTCATGCGTGGTTACATCGGTCTTGATGGGCGCACCTACCCCAACTACCACTACGAGCATCTTGAGCGCCTGGCCGAGCGTTATACCGAGCACGCCGGCTACGCCAACCCGGCTGCGGTCATCGACTGCAACCACGACAACTCGGGCAAGCGTCCACTGGAGCAGTACCGCATCTGCAAAGAGGTGCTCGACAGCTGCCGCCGCAATGAGTCCATCTCCAAGCTGGTCAAGGGCTTTATGATCGAGTCCTACCTGGAGGACGGCAACCAACCGGTCGACGGCGGTGTCTTTGGCAAGTCGATCACCGACCCGTGCCTGGGCTGGGAAAAGACCGACTACCTCATTCACGAGATCGCGGAGAGGATTTAGGGTTACGCCGTTCTACCGAACGGCGTAACGGCTCGACGCTGCGCGGGCCGCATTTGGACAATCTGACGTTCAACTTC
>OKSC01002822.1_pt1 | contig 14065 bp, 11 predicted proteins | sample 1601161 | NCBI WGS metagenome assembly OKSC01 (sample SAMEA3541552, study PRJEB24748) | human gut metagenome | biome: human gut; feature: human-associated habitat; material: faeces | place: China | collected 2012
ATATGCAGGATCACGAGATCGACCGCATCATCAAGATGCACATCTCGCCCATCAATATCTCGGTGCACACCACCAACCCCCAGCTGCGGGTGCGGATGCTGGCCAATAAGCGCGGCGGCGAGGTGCTCAAGTACCTGCCCCGGCTGGTGGAGGGCGGCATTGCCGTCAACTGTCAGCTGGTGCTCTGCCGCGGCGTGAACGACGGCGATGAGCTGCGCCGCACCCTTGCCGACCTGCTGGAGCTGACCCCCATGGTGCAAAGCATTGCAGCCGTGCCCTGCGGCATTACGGATTACCGCAAAAATCTGTACCCGCAGGTGCCCTACGATGCAAAGACCAGCGCTGAGGTCATCGACATTATGGAAGAATTTGGCGATGAATGCAAGCGCCGCCACGGCAAGCGCATCATCTACCCCAGCGATGAATGGTACCTTAAGGCAGGCCGCCCCATCCCTGCGGCGGCGTTCTACGAGGACTACGACCAGCTGGAAAACGGCGTGGGCATGCTGCGTCTGTTCGAGGAAGAATTTCTGGCGGAGCTGGACAAGCCCCACCGGGTTTATGGCACCAAGGAGCTGGACGTGGTCACCGGCACCATGGCAGCGCCCCTCATCACCCGCATGATGGAGGAGCTGCACCGCCAGTACCCCATGATCACTGTGCACGTCCACACCATCCAGAACCGCTTTTTCGGCGGCAATGTTGGTGTGACCGGCCTCATCACCGCCACCGATATCATTGCCCAGTGCGCCGGCAACCTTGCCACAAAAACGCTGGGCATCCCGGCTGTGATGCTGCGGGAGGAAAAGGACACCTTCCTGGATGATATCACGGTGGAGCAGCTGGGGCAGCGGCTGGGCGTAAAGGTGGAGGTGCTGCCTACGGCAGGCGGGGACGAAGCCCGCGCCTTGCTGCGCAGCGGCCTGCACATTGCCCGAAGAAGAAAAAACGGCAGCTGATAACGCCATTTTTATTGTATTTTACCCCTTTTAAGAAAGGAGGAGACCCCATGAGCAAACCGATCGTAGCAGTGGTGGGCCGCCCCAATGTGGGCAAATCTACCCTGTTCAATAAACTGTGCGGCCAGCGTCTTGCCATTGTGGAGGACACCCCGGGCATTACCCGCGACCGCATTTTTGCCAACTGCGAGTGGAACGGCCACGAGTTTTTGCTGGTGGATACCGGCGGCATCGAGCCCAAGGCCACCGAGGGCATTCTGGCGCATATGCGCGAGCAGGCACAGATCGCCATTGACACCGCCGACTGCATCATCATGGTCACGGACGTGCGCAACGGCCTGACCGCAGCCGACGAAGATGTGGCGCACATGTTGCGCCGCAGCCATAAGCCCATCATTCTTGCCGTGAACAAGTGCGACAAGGTGGGCGAGGCTCCCATGGAGCTGTACGAGTTCTACAACCTCGGCTTTGACGAGGTGATGCCCATTTCTTCCGTGCACGGTCACGGCACAGGCGACCTGCTGGATGCCGTGTGCGCCCATCTGGACTTCAGTGAGACCGTGGTGGAGGAGGACCGCATCCCCGTTGCCATCATCGGCCGCCCCAACGTGGGCAAGTCCAGCCTGACCAACCGCATTCTGGGCGAGAACCGCATGATCGTGGCCAACGAGGCCGGCACCACCCGCGATGCCATCGACACCCCGGTGGACAACGCCTACGGCAAGTTCATCTTTACCGATACCGCCGGTCTGCGCAAGCGCAGCAACATCAGCGATGGTCTGGAGCGCTACATGGTGGTGCGTGCTCTGGCTGCTGTGGAGCGCAGCCGCGTGGCGCTGATCCTTGTGGATGCCACTGTTGGATTTACCGAGCAGGACAGCAAGGTGGCTGGCTACGCCCATGAGCAGGGCAAGGCCTGCATCATCGTGGTAAACAAGTGGGATGCTGTGGAAGGCAAGGAGACCAACACCATGGAGCTGCAGCGCCGGGGCTATGCCGAGTGTTTCAGCTTTATGGGCTATGCGCCCATTATCTTCATCTCTGCCCAGACCGGCTACAACGTGAACAAGCTGATGCAGCTGATCCGGGATGTGGATGCCGAGAACGGTGCCCGCGTGCCCACCGGCGTGCTGAACGAGATGCTTGCCCGCGCGACCGCCCGGATGCAGCCCCCCAGCGACAAGGGCCGCCGCCTGAAGATCTACTACCTGACGCAGGCCTCCACCCGTCCCCCCACGTTCGTGGCCTTTGTGAACGCAAAGCACCTGTTCCACTTCAGCTATCAGCGGTATCTCATCAACCAGATCCGCGAAAACTTTGGTCTGGAGCATACGCCCATCCGTTTGGTCGTGCGGGAGCGCGGCTCCGGCGAGGTGGGTGCCAAGGACGTATAACACGTCAGGGAGGCTCAGATGATGAAATCTGTTCTCATCGCTGTGGTGTCCGCTGTGCAGGCGTATCTGCTGGGCAGCATCGACACCGGTATCCTCGTCAGCAAGTTTTTGTACCACGATGACGTGCGCAAGTACGGCAGCGGTGCAGCGGGTATGACCAATATGCTGCGCACCTTCGGCAAAAAGGCGGCGGCGCTTACCGCTTTTGGTGATGTGCTCAAGGGCGTGCTGGCCGTGTGCATCGGCCGCTGGCTGTTCACCCTGATGCCGGAAAACACCACGCTCTCGCCCTATCTTGCGGTGTATCTGGCTGCGATCTTTGCCATTATCGGCCATTTGAAGCCCCTGTATTTCGGCTTCAAGGGCGGCAAGGGCGTGCTGGTGGCGGGCGGCACCATTCTGGCCATCCAGCCGGTGCTGATCCCCTTTCTGGCGGTCATCTTTCTGGCCTGCCTGCTGCCCACCGGCATGGTATCGCTGGGCAGCGTGACCATGGCGGCACTTTACCCGGTGCTCACCATCCTGTACGGGGTGTTCCGGGGCTATTCTGCCGCCGACCTTACCGTGTGCACCATCGGCTCGGTGATCATGGGTGCGATGGTCATTTACATGCACCGCTCCAACATCCAGCGCATCCGCGAGGGCAAGGAGTATCGTTTCGGTCGTCACGGCAAAAAACAGGACAAATAACACAAAACAACAAACCACCCCGCAGCAGCCGTTCACCGGCCGCTGCGGGGTGGTTTTTGTATATGCTTATTCCTTTGTCTCGGTCTCTTCCTCAGGCTTTGCTTCGGAATGCCGCCGACGGAACCAGTCGGCGGGGATGCCGCTCTGGGCGGGGGTGAGATCCGGCGCGGGGTGGCCGTCCGGCAGGTGTGCGCCAAAGGCCGGGACAAAGAAGAACTTGCGCACAATGAAGATCAGCGCGATCGCGCCCACGCTGAGCAGGTTCTCCACGGCGGAATCGTGTCCCACCACCAGATGGCGCGCAATGGCGTACAGCAGCACCTCAAGGCTGCTGCCGGGGCTGTGCTTGGCCAGCATCTTGATGAACTCGATGCCGATCACAATGTCCAAGCTGCGCTCCAGAAAGGTGCGGATCTCTGCCTCGTTGCCATCGAACAGCAGGCCGGGCATCCAGCGGATCAGGGGCACAACGCTGAGCAGCAGGCCGATCAGCACCAGCCCGGACAACAGCACTTCCAGCAGACTGGAAGCCTGAATAATACGGTTGCGCAGGGAGGTGCGCCAGTGGCTTTCTACCGGGCGAGAGGGATGTTCCATAGTAAGACCTTCCTTTCGGCATTCTGCTGCATAAAGATCGACAAAATCCTGCCTTTATTGTAGCAGACGAGAGAAGGTCTGTCAATTTCAATCCACGATGGTGACGGTGGTCTGCGGGCCGACGGCCACATAGCCGGACTTTTTGATGCAGTCCTGCCCGGCGTCGGTGTCCAGCCAGTCGTACAGGCGGCGCTCCGGGCTGTCGGCGGCGGCATCCGGGTGGATGACGGCGTAAAAATCGTTGCACAGGGGGTAGCTGCCGTCGGCAAGGGTGTCGTTGCTGGGGGTCACACCGTCCACCGCCAGCAGCCGCAGCCCGGGCTTGGAATACATCTGGTCGATGTAGTAATACACGGAAAAACCGATGGCGTTAGCGCTGTTGTTGTAATCGGCAATGCTGTCCACCAGCTCGCCCATGGCGGCGGGAGCCAGCTCAGAGGGCGGGGTCATCAACTCGCCGCCCTGAATGAGCAGCTTTTTGAACAGGGTCTGACTGCCGGAGTCCTCGCCGCGCTGGAAGGCAACGATTTCCTGATCCTTGCCGCCTACATCCTTCCAGTTGGTGATCTTTCCGGCGTAGATGTCCCGCAGCTGCTGCTGGGTAAGCGCCTGTACGGGGTTGTCCTCGTTGACGATGAACACCAGCGCGTCCACCCCGATGGGTTTCTGCTCCAGCTGCACATTGGCCTCCTGCAGCTCTTCCTTTACATAGTCCGGTGCTTCGTATACCACCAGCATCCGGGTGGTGGTGTCGTACAGGCCGAAGTTCTCCCATGCGTAGGCGGTAGTGCTTACCGTAATGCTGCTGCGGGCTTCCTCCAAGTCCATGCCGGTGGTATCGGCCAGCATCTGCGCCATCAGGGGGATGCAGGCGGTGCTGCCGTCCAGCGGGGGAAACTCCTCCTCGGTCAGAAACGGCTCTGTCTGCTGTGCAGCCGGAGATGACGCAGAGGATGCGGGCTGCTCAACCACAGAGGAAGCGGTGCTGCCGGAGGGCGCATCCGTGCCCTTGCAGGCGGTCAGCACCCCGGCAGCGGAGCAGGCGGCAAGACCCAGCAGAAAACTGCGGCGGGAAATTTTAGCGTTTTTCATAAAAGGCCCTCCTAACTCAATAGCCGTAACTCGGTTCATCGTCCGCAGTGGCAGACGAGAAAATACTCTGGCAGTACAGCCAGTTGCCGCTTGTGTCCATCCAGCCCACATAGAAGCCCCGCTGTGCGGCAAACACATGGTCGGGCAGGGCATTCAGACTGTTGGAATAGTACCCGGCGCAGCTTGCAAGCCCCTGTAATACTACCTTGCCGTCTGCATCCAGCACATCGCATACGTTGCCGTAGGCGCTGCCCGCAGCATCGCGGCTGCCGTAGAACATGGGTCTGCCGTCGGGGTCGGTGGTCAGGTAGTTGACGTAACTGTATTTGCCTTGCAGGGCGGTCAGGTCGCTGACAAGCCCCTGCGGGCCGTACAGCCGGGTGGCGGTGGTCTCGTAGCGGTCATTATCCTGCAATTTCAGCCAGACATAGCCGCTGCCGCAGTTGCTCATCCGTACCCGCTGCTGGTGCTCCACCGGCTCTACAGTGGTGTCGGTCAGCAGCTTGCCGTTATCCTTGCTGTACACCCGCAGGCTGCCGTCCAGTGCGTAGACGGCTATGGTACTGTCGGTGGCGTCTACATCGTACAGCGGGGTCTTTGCGCCGGTCTCCAAATCGTAAAGGTCGTAGCCGTGATCCTCGCCGCTGTGCCATGTTACCACATAGCCCGGGAAATACTGGCTGGGCTGCTCGTCAAAGGTGGCAATCAGTCCGCGGTCCTCGGTGGTCATATCCCGCAGCTCGTACCGGCCGTCACCGGTGGAAAAGCTGGCAAGACTGCCCGGGTAGACCTGTAAAAAGCCTGTACACTGCTCGCCGGTCAGGACGTTGTACAAAATCTGGTCGGTGGTTTCCTCTCCGGTGGCAACGTCCAGCTCCACCCAGTCGCTCAGGGTGTCGCTGTCGTAGAAAAGGCGGTAGGCCGAGGCGGCATCGGCGCGGTAGACGGGGGTGCCGTCCTTCTCCTGCACCACCACCCAGCGGTTCTGCTGGTAGTCGGTATCCCAGTCGTAATCGTCCAGCCCTTCCGGTCGGGCGTAGCAGCTGAACACCAGCTTATCGCCGCATACGGTGCAGCTGTATGCGCCCTCCGGCACCGGCAGCGCTGCGCCGGTGGCAAGGTCGATGACCTGACAGGTGCCGTAGCCGGACTCCGGGACGTATCCGCCATCAACAAGGCGGCTCTCCTGCAGCACCAGCAGGCCGTTTTGCAGAGTGGCGCTCTGCTCGCCCTCAAAGGACAGCACTTCGGTGCCGGTCTTATCGTATAGGGCGGTGCGGCGTCCGCCCCGGCCGGTAGGGTCGGACCAGCTGCGCAGCCAGTAGTCTGCGGTGCCGGTGGCACTGTCCTCCACCAGCGAGACGTTCTCACTGCGGGCAGACTGGTGCAGCGGGGTGCTGCCGCACAGGATGGTGGTGCTGCTTCCGGAACGGCCATAGCAGTACAGCACCCGCAGACGGCCATCGTTCAGCACGGCGGGGTCGTACAGGGGCTTGCCGCTGTCGTCCGTGGGCACGGAAACGGCAGAGCTTGCAGCGCCCGGCACGCCGGTGGCGGGCGCTGCAGGGCGCAGCCACAGCCTAAAGCAAGGACAAGGGCTGTGCAGACCGCCCCGCAGCCGATACGCAAGACAACACGCTTCATAAAAACCACTCCTTTGCAAAAACAGGGAGGAAAATTTTTCCGTTCACTCAGAATACGAAACAGCCGCATTTTTCATTGCAGAGCTTGCAGAAAAATGCGGCTAAAAACGGTTACAATTGCATTACAGCTGTGCCGGGGCATGGGACGCTTCTGCCTTGTCCATCTGCTCCAGCTGCCGCAGAAAGGCCAGCAAAAAGGGCAGAGAAATGAAGCAGGTGAGCGCATCCGCAATGGGCTGGCAGAGCTCCACGCCCACAAGACCCAGCACCCGGGGCAGTACAAGGATCAGCGGGATAAAGCACACGCCCTGTCGGCAGCAGGCCAGAAAGGTGGCGCGCCCGGCCTTGCCAACGCTCTGGAAGGTCATGTTGGTCACCACGATCATCGGCTGTAAAAGGATGGCAAAGCACTGGTAGCGGAAGGCAGGCAGCGCCACGGCGGTGACTGCCGGGTCATCCCGGAACAGGCGGATCAGAGCCTCATCGTTCCACCAGCACACCGCGATCAGCACCACCAGCAGCGCAAAGGCGGCTTTCAGGGTAAAGACGGCGGCCTGCCGCACCCGGTGGTACTTGCGCGCGCCGTAGTTGAAGGACGCCACCGGCTGCAAGCCCTGTCCCACGCCGATGGCCACCGAGAGGATGAACATAAAGATGCGGGACACGATGCTCATGCCCGCCACGGCGGCGTCGCCGTAGCTGCGGGCGGCAATGTTCAGCAGCATCCCGCCGATGCTGTTCAGCCCCTGACGGCCAAAGCTGGGCGCGCCGCCTGCAAGGATCTGCAAAAACTCACGCGGCTCCCGGGTGACGGCGGAAAGCCGGAACTGGCTGACCGTTTTGCCCCGCAGGAACATATACAGCAGAATGCCAAAGCTGATGGTCTGGCTGAGGGCAGTGGCGATACCGGCACCGGCAGTGCCCAGCCCTAAAACGAACATGAACAGCGGGTCCAGTGCAATGTTCAGCAGTCCGCCGGTGACCAGCCCGATCATGGCAAGGTTTGCTTTGCCCTCATACCGCAGGATGTTGTTCATCACCAGACTGGAGATCATCAGCGGTGCGGCAAGCAGGATGGGCCGGGCGTAGGCACAGGCATGGGGCAGAATGGTTTTGGTACTGCCCAGCAGCATCATGAAGTCCGGCAGGGTGGCAAGACCGACCACTGCCAGCACTACGCCAAAGGCCAGCGCCGTAAAAAAGCTGGTGGAAGCAAAGCGGGTGGCGGCGTGGGTATCCTGACTGCCCAATCGGCGGCTGATGATGGTGCCGGAGCCGTGCCCCAGCATAAAGCCCAGCGCCTGTATGATAGCCATCAGGCTGGAAACGACACCCACAGCGCCGGAAGCACTGGTGGAGATGCGCCCCACAAAAAAGGTATCGGCCAGATTGTAGATGCTGGTGATCAGCATACTTAAAATCGTGGGCGCGGCAAGGCTGAGGATCAGCCGGGGGATAGGGGTCTCGGTCATTTTGTGATACTGCACCGCAGTGCGGTCCTGCTGGGTCATGGGCAAATATCCTCCTTCAAAAACGAGAAAGCCGCCCCTTCCAGAGCGGCAGATCATCCTGATAAAAACAGTATAACGCAGTTGCGGCAAAATGTCGAGGGGAGAAAAAACGGCCTTTCTCCCCTGCGAAGGGGCGAAAAAGCAGGTGAAAACAGGGTGGTTTCTATATAAAGTGCTAAAGAATTGTCGAATTGCTTGTGAAAAATCACGATATGTGGTATTCTTTATAAGAAGGAATTGGAAAAATCTGTGCATTTTATGATTGGGAGGGATTTATACATGAAATCCGTAGCACAAACTGTGATCGAGGCCGACCGCTTTTATACCATTGCCGCTCACACCGGCAACGTCATTCAGGCAGTGGAAGGCAGCAAGGACGGCGGCACTGTCCGTCTGGGCAAGTATGACCACAAGCCCGAGCAGGAGTGGAGCTTTGTCCGCGAGGGCGATGGCGTGTACCGCATCCGCAACCGCGCCTCCGGCAAGCTGCTGGATCTGACCATGACCGGCACTGCCAACGGCACCTGGCTGCACCTGTGGGAGGACGTGGGCGGCACGTCCCAGATGTGGAAGGTGGAGCACACGCCGGAGGGCACGGTGCGTCTGCGCTCCTCCTGGGCAGGCGGCAAGTGCGTGGACACCGTGGGCATCGGTGCCGAGGTGGGCGCTGTGCTGCAGATCTGGCAGGAGGTGCCCGGCGGTGGCGACCAGCTGTGGGTCATCTCTGAGGTAAAGGACCGCGTAAAGCGTGCCGCTAAGGTTGAGGAAGCAGCACCCGCTGTTGAGACGAAGGCCGCACCCGCCAAGGAAGCCGCTCCCGCCAAGAAGCCCGCAGCCCGCAAGCCCCGCACCGCCAAGAAGGTGGAGGAGAAGCCCGCTGCGTCCGCAGCAAAGGCCGCAGAGCCGGTCAAGGCAGAAAAGCCCGCTGCAAAGAAGGCTGCTAAGGCAAAGGCTGAGCCTGCTGCTCCCGCAGTAGAGGTGAAGGCAGCTCCCGCCGTGGCAACCAAGGCCGAGCCTGTTACTAAGGCTGAACCGGCTGCCAAGGCAGTGCCCGCAGCGGAAGCCAAGACTGCCCCTGCCGCAGCAAAGCCCAAGGCGAAGCGTGCACCCTGCAAAAAGGCCGTGAAAAAATAAAAAACGATAAATAGCAAAAAAATCGGACAGACTACGGTCTGTCCGATTTTTTTGTGCGTTTTTATGCGGCAGGAGCGGCAGCGTCGCTTTGGGCGGCGGTCTGCACGAACTGTACGATGCTCTCGATGGTCTTGCGCAGCTGCACAAGGCTTTCCACGTCAGAGTCCTGCATCCGGGAGGTGGGAGCGGTCACAACGGTCTGGGCGGCAGTTATCGTGCCGGTCAGCTCCGCATGGATGTGGTGGGCGGGCACATCCAGCAGGATGTGCACCTTGGGGGACAGGGTCTTGAGCAGCCCCTGCTTTTCGATGCCCAGAATCAGCTGCGGTGCATCCTCCCCGGCGGCGAGATTCGGCAGCTGAAGGTAGAGGTAGCCTTCTTTCGCGTTGGCGGGCTGCACGGTCTGAATCTGTTTTAAGTCCAGCTGGAAGTCGTTCACCTGCTGTAAGCCGGTGGCGGCGGGGTCTACCCCCAGCAGGGTGGCCAGCTGGTCTTGGGAGATATAGCTGCCCAGCGACCAGCCCGGCAGCAGCAGGCTTGCCAGCGGATACTCGGCTACAACCGTGCTGCGCAGCTTGTTGTACAGCTGTCCGGCGTCGTAAAGGGTCTCTTCCTCGCTGATGTACATCCGGGTCAGAGGGGCATCGTTGACGGTGCTGGTGCCCGTTGGGTACAGCGCCAGCTGCACCGCCCGGGGGGTGTACTGGCCGGTCAGACTGCCGGTGGTGCCGCCGAACTTGTCCAGCAGGGCGTAAAGAGCAGGGGGCTCGGCCTCGGTGGAGGTGATGGTGTAGTCCAGCGCAAAGCTGGCACCGCTCTGGAATGCCTTGATCTTGCGGCTGACGAAGCTGTACAGCACTGCCGCAGCCACCACGCACACCAAAACCAGACACAGCAGAACGATCAGCGCCGCCCGCAGACCGGTGCGCTTTTTGTGGGAAGATGCCATGGGGAAACCTCTCCTTCCGGTAAAACGTATTTGCTTCAGCATAACGGAACTGCACGCAAATGTCAAGCGCCGCAAACTGCGGACAAAACAAAAAACCTGAAACATTTCTGTTTCAGGTTTCTGGCGGAAAGATGGGGATTCGAACCCCAGAACGCTTTTGACACGTTACACGATTTCCAGTCGTGCGCCTTAGACCAACTCAGCCATCTTTCCACATCTTCTGTTCTGCCTTTGGGCGGGTGCCCTTGGCGCTCCACTATAATACCTGAAAGCAGGCTTTTTGTCAAGGATTTTTTTGAAAAAAATCAGACTTTTTTAAAAATGACGAAAAAACGCGAGAAAGTATTCTGCCGCATGGATGGAAAGCACAAAAAGCCCTTGACGCACCTTTAAAATGGGTCTATATTGAGGGCAAAGAGCGCTGCGGTGGGTCATTTTGTGCCGCAGCGGCGGGAAATATAAGGAGGATGCTTTTATGACTTATCCTGAAGTACTTGCCAATGCCCGTACCTGCATTGGTCAATACTGCAAGGCCTGCCCGGTGTGCAACGGCGTGGCCTGTAAAAACCAGATCCCCGGCCCGGGTGCCAAGGGCGTGGGCGATACCGCTATCCGCAATTATAATAAGTGGGCCGATATCCGGGTAAACATGGACACCCTGTGCCCCGGCGGTGCACCGGACACCACGCTGGAGCTGTTCGGCAAAAGCTTCCGCTATCCCTTCTTTGCAGGCCCTGTGGGTGCAGTGAACCTGCACTACTCCGATACCTACACCGATATGACCTATAACGATGTACTGGTGCGTGCCTGTGCCGAAAACGGCATTGCCGCCTTTACCGGCGACGGCACCAACCCCACTGTGATGGAGATGGCTACCCGCGCCATCGGCGCTGCGGGCGGCTGTGGCGTGCCCACCATCAAGCCGTGGAACATCGACACCATCCGGGAAAAGATGGCACAGGCCAAGGCCAGCGGCTGCTTTGCCGTGGCCATGGACGTGGACGCAGCGGGTCTGCCCTTCCTGAAGAACATGACCCCGCCCGCCGGCAGCAAGAGCGTGGAGGAGCTAGCCGAGATCGTGCAGCTGGCCGAGCGCCCCTTTATCGTCAAGGGCGTGATGACCGTCAAGGGCGCACTGAAGGCAAAGCAGGCCGGAGCCGCCGCTATTGTGGTGTCCAACCACGGCGGCCGTGTGCTGGACCAGTGCCCCGCCACCGCCGAGGTGCTGCCGGAGATCGCCGCAGCCCTCAAGGGCACCGGCGTGAAGGTGCTGGTGGACGGCGGCATCCGCACCGGTGTGGATGTGTTCAAGGCGCTGGCGCTGGGCGCAGACGGTGTGCTGATCTGCCGCCCCTTCGTGACCGCTGTCTACGGCGGCGGCGCAGAGGGCGTGAAGTGCTACATCGATAAGCTGGCCGGAGAACTGGCCGACACCATGCAGATGTGCGGTGCCCATACGCTGGCTGAGATCACCCCGGATATGGTGCGAGTCTGAAGATCTTATTTATAGAACAATGCCGGGCAGACTGCGGTCTGCCCGGCATTGTATTTTCACGAGAGGGGTCGAAGTGGAGAACGGCAGCTGCTGAAAATCGTCTTACTTCAAAGTGCCGTCCAGCACCTGCTGGTAATACCACGGCTTCGGGGCGTGGAAGGTCTTTCCGCTGAGGAACTCGAAATCGGGCTGGGTGAAGCGGGGCATGGTCAGCTCCCATGCGCACAGCGCTTGATACTTCAGCTTCAGCTCCCGGTTGGCGCTGTTGTTGCCGTACTTGCTGTCGCCAAGGATGGGGCAGCCGATGCTTGCCATGTGGGCACGGATCTGGTGGGTGCGGCCGGTGATCAGCTGCACCTTCAGCAGTGCCAGACGGCCGGAGACTGCAATGGTCTCGTACCGGGTCTCCACCTCCTTGGCACCGGGCTGCTTGTCCTCCACGATCTTCACGATGCCGCGGTCAGCGTCCTTCAGCAGGTAGCCGCCCAAGGTGGCGTCCGGCGGCATAGGACGGCCAAAGGTGACGCAGAGATAGGTCTTTTGCACCTCGCGGTTCTTGATGGCAGAAAGGAACAGCTCCTCGGCCTCCGGGGTCTTGGCAATGATCACAAGGCCGCTGGTGCCGGTGTCCAGCCGGTGGCACAAGGCGGGGGTGTACAGGTCGTTCTCCTTGTACTCGCCCTGCTTGTTCAGGTACAGCAGCGCGCGGTTCAGCAGAGTATCGTCCTCCGGGCCGTCCACCGCAACACCGGCGGGCTTGTTCACGATCAGGATCTGCGGGCAGTCGTACACCACCTGCGCCGGAGTGCGGGCGTTCTTCCATGCGGGGCCTTCTACCCGGCGGTCGGCGTCCAGAACGTCATCCAGAATGAACAGCTTGATCTCGTCGCCCGCCATCACGCGGGTGGAAAGCGGCTGCTTTTTGCCGTTCAGCTTGATCTTGTTTTCCCGCAGCGCCTTATTCAGACGGCCGGGGGTCAGGGCGGGGTATTGCTGGGTCAGATAATTGTCCAGCCGGGTGGGGGCAAGACACTTTACTTTTAAAATTTTCACGGGAAATTCCTCTCTATCTTAAAATCAGTTGCAATAGAATGGGTTCTTGATTCGTTTTTATTGTAGCGGAATAAATCTACTGCGTCAAGAAAGAAGGTATTTTTATGAACATGAAATATAAGATTCTGGCTGTTCTGGCTGCTGGCATCGCATTGACGGCCTGCGGCGGCTCCGGTACCCCCGCCAGCACCCCCGCATCCAGTGTAGTGCCGGCCTCGTCCCATGTGGCAGAAGAAGGCGTTACGGAACCGATCAATCTGCTGACATGGACACTGGATGACCTTGATGACACACAGACCATCACGTTTGTTTCTGCCGCCATTACCTCCGGTGTGCAGAACGGTAAATTGACTGCAAAGGTGTTCAGCTGCGACATTTATAAGAAAGAGGAGATTGAAAAGCTTGCCGTCGGCGATAAGATCATCTTCCATGAAGAGGGTGCGGCGCAGGATCAGTGTGTGATCACCGAGGTGAAAAGCATTGAGCGGAATGACCAGCACCATCTTGTAAGCATCAACGGCGGCATGGAGCAGCCCGGCGGGCTGGACTTGAAGCTGGAAGATGATGTCTACCGGACGATGACCTTTGACGATTACCCTGTCTACTATGAGATGGGAGAAAAGACGATGCCGCTGGCAGAGGATGTAGTGCTGAAGGACAGTTCTGCCGACCCGCAGGCCGAAGCCGTGGAGACTACGGGCGCGGATGCAGTGGCAGCAGCGATCAATGCAGACCCCGATAACTGGACCACCTATAATACCACGCTGGTGGTGCAGGGCGGCAAGGTGCTGGAGGTGCGCCGCATCTGGGTGCCGTAAATTTTGCTCAAAACCGTTGACAAACGCTTTGTGTATGCTATAATTTAGCTGTACGCAAAGGGATGCTATGTCTGCTTTGCGGAATGTAAAATTATGACAGATGGCAATGATGGGGTCAGAAATGCACACACCACCGTCCAGAGAGAGCGCCCACGGCTGTAAGGCGCTCCGGTTGGGATCATTTCGCGCCACCCCGGAGCTTCCGGCGAATGTAAACCGGACGCTGCGCAGCGTTAATGCGCCGAAAGCGGCAGGGGACAAATGATCCTTTGCAATTTGGGTGGTACCACGGAGTTTGATGCACAAGCAGCCTTCGTCCCTTTTGGGATGAGGGCTGTTTTTTGTTTTTTCTCCGTGCCGCCCCTCTGCCATAACAGCATAAAAACGGCGCATAAGCGCCAAAGACAATTGAGGAGAGAAAGATTTATGCAATGGACCGGTTTGAATGAACTGCGCGAAAAGTACCTGAGCTTCTTTGAAAGCAAGGGTCATCTGCGTCTGGACAGCTTCCCCCTGGTACCCAAGAACGACCCCAGCCTGCTGCTGATCAACAGCGGCATGGCTCCCATGAAGAAGTGGTTTCTGGCACAGGAGGAGCCACCCCGCCACCGCGTGACTACCTGCCAGAAGTGCATCCGTACCCCGGATATCGAGCGCGTGGGCATCACTGCCCGTCACGGCACCTTCTTTGAGATGCTGGGCAACTTCTCCTTCCAGGATTACTTCAAGG
>OKSC01002826.1_pt1 | contig 14058 bp, 10 predicted proteins | sample 1601161 | NCBI WGS metagenome assembly OKSC01 (sample SAMEA3541552, study PRJEB24748) | human gut metagenome | biome: human gut; feature: human-associated habitat; material: faeces | place: China | collected 2012
GATGCGTTTCTTCTTATATAAATGTAGATCGGTTCGAACTGTTTTGACAGAGTTATAGCTATGCCGCTTATTTAGACGGGTTAATCTTCTTCTTTAAGATATCTACCGTGTTGCGGACACTGTCTTTGGCACTCATTTCCTTTTCGATCTTTTCAATGCCGTGCATGACAGTGGTATGATCGCGGTCGCCCATCATTTTTCCGATTCCGGTCAGCGGGGCATCGAGCATTTCGCGGCACAGATACATTGCGATCTGGCGCGGGAATACGATTTTGCTGCTCCGCTTGCTGCCGACAATGTCGGACGGCGTAATATCGAAGTGATCTGCAACGGTGTCGATGATAAATTCCGGCGTGATCACCTTCTTCTCGTTTGGGGAGATGATGTCGCGCAGCACCTGCTCTGCAAGATCAATGTTGATTTCACGTTTTTCAAGGTTTGCGTATGCAATGATTTTGTTGAGAGCGCCTTCCAACTCACGGATGTTCGATTTAATATTGGAAGCGATGTATTCGATCACATCGTCGCTGACGGAATAGCCGTCTAATTCCTGTTTCTTTCGGAGAATGGCGATTCGCGTCTCATAATCCGGGCTCTGGATATCGGCAAGGAGTCCCCATTCGAAACGGGAACGGATGCGGTCTTCCAGGATATCCATGTCTTTCGGGGGACGATCCGAAGAAAGGATGATCTGTTTGTTGGCGCCGTGCAGCGTATTGAAGGTATGGAAAAACTCTTCCTGCGTGGATTCCTTTCCTATAATAAACTGCACATCATCGATGAGAAGTACGTCGATATTGCGGTATTTCTCACGGAATTTGGTCATTGCGGTGTTGTTGCTGTTTCGGATAGCCTCGATGACTTCATTGGTAAATTCTTCACTCGTTACGTAGAGAATCCGCGAAGACGGGTTCTTCTGAAGAATAAAATGTGCGATCGAGTGCATCAGATGGGTTTTGCCCAGTCCAACACCACCGTATAAAAACAGCGGATTGTAGATTTCTCCCGGGGATTCGGCCACGGCGAGAGAAGCTGCATGGGCAAATTTGTTATTGCTGCCGACCACGAAGGTATCAAAGGTATACTTTGGATTCAGGTTCGGCACATAGAGATTTTTCTGGACGGGAGCAGGCGCTTTTTCCTGTTTCACTTCTTCCGGAAGAATAAAGCGGATCTCATAGTTGACACCTGTGATTTCCGCGATTGCCACTTTAATAGGAAGAGTATATTTTTTGCTCACGTAATCGAGACCCATTTTTTCGGATGGAACCAGGATTGTGATCAGATTGTCCTCAACCGAATGGATCGTAAGTGGTTCAATCCATGTAGTAAAGGAGATCTCAGATAATTCGTGCTCGTCCCGCACTCTCTGCAGTATTTCTTTCCATTTATCTTGTACGATTTCCATGCTTTTTCTGTCGCTCCGCTTCTATAATCATTGCTTTTTGGGGATAACTTCTGTCTGGAAAACGAAATTTTCCCCGAATAGTCGCATTTTTACTTCTATATGATATAATAAAATGCCGTTTTATTCAACCCAAAAATGTGGATAATTATTTTTTTATCCACAGAATGTGTAAAAAATTTTCCTGTTGATGAAATGGAGGATAGTTTGTGGATAACAGGGAATCTTATGTTGATAAAATTGTGGATAGAGGGCTGGAAAAACCGAAATGTGTAAAGTCTGGAAAACTTATATACACATTATACATGGCGTAAATACTGGAAAAATTGGAAATGCCCACAGGTTGTACACAGCAAAACCGAAAGTTATCCACAAGGTTATCCACAGATTGTGGATAATGTTGATTACGGTTACAAGATATCGTGTGGAAAGCGCAAAAATCGAACAGGTATTTGTACGCGTGTGGCGGACAGTGTGGATAAGTTGTGGATAAACCGAAAATCAGCACACGGAAGGCACGGGCAGCGGCAGACCGGAAAACCGCGTCAGAGCGGCATTTTTCCCGAAAAAACTGCGAAAATTATTGATTTTAGGGTTGACGAAATGGGGGTTTATGAATATAATTGAAATGATGTTTTCTGTCATACATGTAGTGAAATACTGCCTTGCAGGCAGTTATTGATTAGAATTTAAAGGAGGTGCCTTATCTTATGAAAATGACATTTCAGCCGAAAAAAAGATCCAGAGCTAAAGTTCACGGATTCAGAGCAAGAATGAGCACAAAAGGTGGAAGAAAAGTTTTAGCTGCAAGAAGATTAAAAGGAAGAAAAAAATTATCAGCATAAAACCAAAGGCCGCATAAAATTTATGTGGTCTTTTCTTCTATCTAAAGCTATTCAATGAAAAGAAAATTTAGACAAATCATGAAGGAAAGAATGGATTCATGAAATATTCGGAAAGCCTGAAAAAAAACAGAGATTTTCAGCTGGTTTATAAGCAGGGAACATCGTTTGCAAACCGATTTCTGGTCATGTATGTGAAGAAAAATCAGCTGGGACGGAACCGGATTGGAATTTCAGTAAGTAAAAAGGTTGGAAACAGCGTTGTGCGCCACCATCTGGCGAGACTGATCCGGGAGAGTTATCGTCTGCATGAAGAGGAATTTCAGTGTGGAATGGATGTAGTTGTGATCGCAAGAGTTAATGCAAAAAACTGTACGTATTTCGAGATAGAGGGAGCACTTTTGCATCTGGGAAAACTGCATCATATATTAAAGGAAACAGAAAAATGAAGACGGTATTGATAAAAGGTATCCGGTTTTATCAGAAGTACCTGTCTCCTCTGAAAAGGGTGCACTGCCCTTATACGCCGACCTGCTCGCAGTACGGGCTGGAAGCGATTCAGAAATATGGTGCTTTCAAAGGAAGTCTGCTGGCATTATGGAGAATACTGAGATGTAACCCGTTTTCACACGGAGGTTACGACCCTGTGCCGTAGATAAATAAGGAGGAAAAGACGTTTTGGATATCGTACTGAGTAAATCAACGTGGCCGATTATCGGGTGGGTATGCCAGATCCTCGGCTGGCTGATCAATGGAATTTATTTTTGTCTGGAAAAAATTGGAATTCCGAACATCGGTATTGCGATTATTCTGTATACGATTATCATTTATCTCGTTCTGACGCCGCTTCAGATCAAGCAGCAGAAGATGTCGAAGATGATGAGCGTAATGCAGCCGGATCTGCAGAGAATTGAAAAGAAATATCAGAACAAAAAAGATCAGGCTTCTCAGATGAAAAAATCTGAAGAAACCATGGCAGTTTATCAGAAATACGGTGTCTCCCCGACAGGAAGCTGCAGTACACTGCTGATTCAGATGCCGATTCTGCTTGCACTGTACCAGGTTATCTATCATATTCCGGGATATATCGGAAGTGTCCGCAATGTATTCCAGGGACTGACAACACAGATGATGGGTGTATCAGGATATTCTGACATCCTGACACAGTTTATCACAGATAACCGTGTTACCATGTACAGTAAAGTAAGTGAAACATTAACCGAAAATAACCTTCTGGACATGTTTTATGTGCTGAAACCGTCCCAGTGGACGAAGCTGGCCGATATCAGCGAGTTCTCCGGTATTGCGGATACCATTACAAAAACCGCCGCGGAGTCCAAGCATATCAACATGTTCCTTGGATTTAATATTACACAGTCTCCGATGGATGTCATCCGCGAGGGTATGGCAAACGGATCTGCTCTTCTGATTGCAGGAGCAATTCTGGTGCCGGTTCTGGCATGGTTTACCCAGTGGCTGAACTACAAGCTGATGCCGCAGGCACCATCTTCCAACAACGGAAATAAGACAGCAAATTCCATGGAAAATTCCATGAAGACCATGAACACGGTAATGCCTGTTTTCTCCGCGTTTATGTGTTTATCATTTTCCATCGGTATTGGTATTTACTGGATCGCCGGTGCGCTCGTTCGAAGTGTACAGCAGGTTATCATCAACCGTCATATGTCCTCGATTGACATGGATGAGGTGATCCGCAAAAATCAGGAAAAAGCGGCCAAGAAGAGAGAAAAAGCCGGCCTTCCGCCGCAGAAAATCACACAGGCTGCAACGCAGAGTGTGCGTAATATTCAGGTACAGGAGAATGAAGAGCCGTCTGCTGAGGAAAAAGAGGCAGCAAGAAAGGCTTCGACTGAGTATTATAACAGCAATCAGGAATACCGCGCCGGAAGCATCGCTGCGAAAGCAAACATGGTAAAACAGTTTGATGAAAAGAACAGCAAAAAGAAAAAATAGGGGGTAAATCTTTATGGAGTTTATCGAAGTATCCGCAAAAACCGTGGACGACGCCATTACAAAAGCCTGCATCGAGCTTCAGGCTGCCAGCGATAAACTGGAGATCCAGGTCATCAGCGAAGGCAGTTCCGGATTCTTTGGAATCGGAAGTAAACCGGCTGTGATCCGTGCCGCTGTAAAAGCCGCACCGGAAAAAGAACCGGAAGCACCCCAGAAACCAGAGAAAAAAGAGGCAGCTCCTGCACCGGTAAAAGAAGCGCCGAAAAAAGAAGCTGTAAAGAAAGAAACGGAAAGAAAATCTGCTCCGCGTCAGGCAGAAACTGCAAGACGCTCCGAGCCAAGAGAAGAGCGTGAAGTAGTTCAGAGAACAGACGAGGAAATCGCCCAGATCAAGGCAACGGCACTTGAGTTCTTAAGCGGCGTGTTCAAAGCCATGGAGCTCCCGGTTGAGATCCAGATGGAGTACAATGCCGAGAATGGTTCTCTTGAAGTTGATTTTGCCGGTGAGGATATGGGCATCCTGATCGGAAAAAGAGGACAGACGCTGGATTCCCTTCAGTATCTGACCAGCCTTGTAGTCAATAAAGAGCAGAAGGATTACGTTCGTGTCAAACTTGATACGGAAAATTACCGCAAGCGCAGAAAAGAAACACTGGAAAACCTGGCAAGAAACATCGCTTACAAAGTGAAAAAGACCAGAAGACCGGTTTCTTTGGAGCCGATGAATCCTTACGAGAGAAGAATCATCCACTCTGCATTGCAGGGAAATAAATTTGTGGAGACCTACAGCGAGGGCAGCGAGCCATATCGTCACGTTGTTGTAGCGCCGAAACGATAAGAAAGCGTAAAAAATATGCAAAAAGACGGTACCTGTGTAAAATACGGGGTACCGTCTTTTCTGGTTTTCTGCTAAAATGGAACTATTCAGAGCCATGCGAAAGGAAAGAAAAAATGTGGATCTGAATACTGGGATCCCCAAAAAGAGAGGTTTTAGAAAGGACTGGAAACAATGGCAGGATTTCATTTGGATGATACAATTGCCGCAGTGTCCACAGCGATGGCGCCGGCGGGAATTGGTATTGTAAGAATCAGCGGAAACGATGCATTCGAAGTGGCGGACCGCGTATTCCGTGCAAAAAAAGAAGGAAAAAAGCTTTCCGCGGTCAAATCCCATACGATTCATTATGGATGGATTACCGAAGGGGAGGAAGTGATTGATGAGGTCCTTGTCATGGTAATGAAAGGACCGAAAACATATACAGGTGAAAATACCGTCGAGATCGACTGTCACGGCGGTGTGCTGGCGGTAAAAAAGGTGCTTGAGGCAGTCTTACATGCGGGCGCGCGGGCGGCAGATCCGGGCGAGTTTACGAAACGGGCGTTTCTGAACGGAAGAATGGATCTGACGCAGGCCGAAGCGGTCATGGATGTCATTTCGGCGAAAAGTGCCTATGCCTTAAAAAGCTCCGAGAGCCAGCTGCGCGGAACGGTGAAAAAGGCGATCCGGGCAATTCGCGAGAAGCTGATTTATGAGATCGCGTTTATCGAGTCGGCGCTTGATGACCCGGAGCACATCAGTCTGGACGGATACCCGGAGCGGCTGGCCGTGGTTGTTGCGGAGCAGAAAAAACAGGTTGAAAAGCTCCTGGCATCTGCGGATGAGGGTAAGATGATCCAGGAGGGCATCAAGACAGTTATTCTTGGAAAGCCGAATGCCGGAAAATCGTCGCTTTTGAATCTGCTGGCCGGAGAGGAAAAGGCGATTGTAACGGATATCGCCGGAACGACGCGCGATGTGCTCGAGGAAAATCTGGTGCTGAAGGGTATTTCCCTTCGGATTCTCGATACGGCGGGTATCCGCAAGACGGCGGACACGGTCGAGAAAATCGGCGTGGACCGTGCGCTCGAACACGCAAAAGATGCGGATCTGATCCTCTACGTGGTGGATGCGTCGGTGCCGCTCGATGAGAATGATGCGAAAATTATGGAAATCCTGAAAGGGCGCAAGGCGATTGTGCTGCTGAATAAATCAGATCTGACCGCGGTGATCGAAAAAGAGGAGATGGAGCAAAAGACAGGTGCTCCGGTCATCAGCATTTCGGCGCGGGAAGAGACGGGCATGAAAGAGCTGGAGGAGCAAATGAAAAAGATGTTTTTCCAAGGTGAAATTTCGTTCAACGATGAGGTTTACATCACGAATGCGCGTCATAAACAGGCGCTTCTGGAAGCAAAAAAGAGTCTGGAGCTGACGGCAGGCAGCATCGAAATGGGTATGCCGGAGGACTTCTTCTCGATTGACCTAATGAATGCGTATGAGGAACTTGGCTCGATCATCGGTGAAGCGGTGGGAGAGGACCTTGTGAATGAGATTTTCAGCAAGTTCTGTACAGGCAAATAGTCACGAAACAGTTCGTAGAGTTTAGATAGAAAAGGACAGGAAAAATGGCAGTTTTAGAAGAAACAATTGATATTGCCGTCATCGGTGCGGGCCATGCGGGATGCGAGGCAGCACTTGCGGCAGCGCGGATGGGGCTGGAAACGGTTGTATTTACGGTAAGTGTCGACAGCATCGCGATGATGCCGTGCAATCCGAACATCGGAGGAACCTCGAAGGGACACCTCGTAAAAGAGATCGACGCGCTCGGCGGCGAGATGGGTAAAAATATTGATAAGACGTTTATTCAGTCGAAAATGCTGAATCAATCGAAGGGACCGGCGGTGCATTCGCTGCGTGCGCAGGCGGATAAGCGGGCGTACAGCCAGTCGATGCGCGAGGTTCTTGAAAATACCGATCATCTGACGATCCGCCAGATGGAGATTGCGGAGCTGATCGTGGAAGACGGTGTTCTGACGGGTGTAAAGGCCGTTTCCGGCGCGATTTACCACTGTAAGGCTGCCGTCCTCTGTACCGGCGTTTATCTGAATGCACGGTGCATTTACGGCGATGTGAGCACGTATACCGGCCCGAACGGACTGCAGGCGGCGACGCATCTGACGGATTCCCTGAAAGCGAACGGCGTGGAGATGGTGCGTTTTAAAACAGGAACACCGGCGCGTATTGACAAGCGGAGCATTGACTTTTCGAAAATGGAAGAGCAGTTTGGCGATGAGCGCGTTGTGCCGTTCTCATTCTCGACCGATCCGGAGAGCGTACAGATCGATCAGGAATCCTGCTGGCTGACGTATACGAATGAAGAAACGCACAAAATTATCCGCGAAAATCTGAATCGGTCGCCACTGTATTCCGGCATGATCGAGGGAACGGGTCCGCGGTACTGTCCTTCGATTGAGGATAAGGTCGTAAAATTTGCGGATAAAAACCGCCATCAGGTGTTCCTGGAGCCGGAGGGAAGATACACGAACGAGATGTACGTCGGCGGCATGTCGAGTTCACTGCCGGAGGATGTGCAGATTGCGATGTATCACACCGTGCCGGGCCTGGAACACGCGAAAATCGTGCGGAATGCGTATGCGATCGAGTACGACTGCATTAACCCGAGACAGCTTCTGCCGTCCCTCGAGTTCAAGGCGATCAAAAATCTGTTTTCCGGCGGCCAGTTTAACGGTAGTTCGGGATATGAAGAGGCTGCGGCACAGGGTCTGATCGCGGGTATCAACGCAGCGCTTTGCGTACAGGGAAAAGAGAAATTGGTGCTCGACCGTTCGGAGTCGTACATCGGCGTTCTGATCGACGACCTCGTGACGAAAGAGAACCATGAGCCGTACCGTATGATGACGAGCCGCGCGGAATACCGTCTGCTGCTCCGTCAGGACAACGCGGATCTGCGTCTGCGCAAATACGGCTACCGCGTGGGTCTGATCAGCGAGGAGCAGTATGAGGCACTGAAAGTAAAAGAACAGCAGATTCAGGAAGAGATTGAGCGCGTGGAGAATACGTATGTGGGAACGAGCTCGAACATCAATGAGCTTCTGGAAGAGTATGGATCAACGCTGCTTTCCGGCGGAAGTTCGCTCGCAGAGCTGATCCGCCGGCCGGAGCTGAATTATAAGATGCTGGCGGAAGTAGATCCGAAAAGACCCAAGCTGCCGGAGGATGTGCAGGAGCAGGTCAACATCAACATCAAGTACGACGGCTACATCAAGCGCCAGATGAAGCAGGTGGAGCAGTTCAAGAAGATGGAAGAGAAGAAGATCCCGGAGAATATCAATTACGACGAGATTCAGAGTCTGCGTATCGAGGCGAAACAGAAGCTGAACCTGTACCGCCCGATCAACATCGGCCAGGCGTCCCGTATTTCAGGCGTTTCCCCGGCGGATATTTCGGTTCTGCTGGTGTATCTGGGACATAAATAAAGGACAGATATGCATGGCTGAATTACATTCTTATGCAGCGAAACAGCAAGTGTTTTGATACTGCGTGGACAGGAACAAAAAGTGCAGCGGGCACTTGGAAGAATAGAGTAGAACGGAGAACAACATGAAAGAATACAATCTTGAAGGATTTGAGCGCGGCCTTTTTGAGCTTGGAATCACACTTTCCGAGGAGCAGAAAACGCAGTTTCTGCAGTATTATGAGCTGCTTGTAGAGTGGAATTCGTTTATGAATCTGACGGCGATTACGGAGTTCGATCAGGTGATTACGAAGCATTTTCTCGACAGTCTGTCGCTGGTGAAGGTCTGTGATGTGGAACAGGCGGGACGCATTCTCGACGTGGGAACGGGAGCCGGTTTTCCGGGAATCCCGCTGAAAATCGCGTTTCCGGAGGTGGAAGTTGTACTGCTGGATTCACTGAATAAGAGAGTGAAATTCCTGAATGAGGTGATCGGACAGCTTGGCCTTTCGAAAATCACGGCGGTTCACGGAAGAGCCGAGGATTTCGCACGCCAGAAGGATTACCGGGAGCAGTTTGATCTCGTGGTATCACGCGCGGTGGCGAATTTAAGCTCGCTTTCGGAGTACTGTCTGCCGTATGTGAAGGTGGGCGGACGGTTTGTTTCGTATAAATCGGGCAAATTGAATGAGGAGCTTGCCGCAGCTCAAAAAGCGATTCATGTGCTCGGCGGCGAAGCAAAAGAGCCGGTCTATTTCCAGCTTACGGGAACCGAGGATGAGCGATCGTTTGTCTGTATCGAGAAGGGGAAGGCAACGCCGAAAAAGTACCCGAGAAAAGCGGGAACACCGGCGAAGGAGCCGATTCAGTAAAAAATTCAAAAAAATAAAAGAAGCGCTGCAAAGAACAGAAGAAAAAAGTTCTTTGCAGCGCTTTTTGACGTTCTGAAAACGTTTAGGATGCCATACAGCAGCCCGGAATCAGAAATCCGATGTAGCTGATGAGGAACAGTACCAGCCAGATCGTTCCAGGCAGGAGTGTCAGATGGCAGGAGGCGCGCTTCCACTCGGCGGGAAGTTTCGCGGTGAGAGAAGAGTAGCCGTCGTCGATCCAGATCATCAGAGGGACGAGCGCCGGCATCAGGTAGCGGCCCTGAGACTGGTAATCGCTGAAATACGTGTTGTACATGTCCATGAACAGCGTGACCAGGCAGGCGAGGAACAGCATCACAAAGAGGAGAAGCTGCGGCTTTTTGCGGAACCAGTGCGGAACCATGCCGAGGAACAAAAACACTAGGAATCCGAATGCCATCAGGGCGCCGTACAGCAGATAAAGCACCATCGGGAGATGGACGGTCATGTAGGAGAACGAGCCGATGAAGCTGCTGACGGTCGAGAACAGCCAGTTGGAGGTGCGGCCCTCCGGGGTCTGTAAATACGTCTGCTGGAAGTTCCAGCCTTCGGATGCCGGGGTCTGACGATTCTCTGGTTTGTATTCATCGGCTGCGTACAGCGCTGCGGATTCATTCGAGGTGCGCATGCCGAGCAGATCGCCGTCGTGGATGACGGCATTGCGGATGAAGAACCAGCCGCCGATCAGGAAGGCGATAGCGAAAACAGCCAGCGCTTTGACAAAAATTTCTTTTGCCGGTTTCCGGAAATGAATCATCAGCGCGAAGAACAGCAGAATGCTGCACAGCAGGTACGCGTAGGCGTTATAGTACGACAGCGCGCAGAGTCCGCAGCCTGCTCCCAGGCCGATACAGTCTTTTTTGCAGAATGCGCTTTTCATGCCGCGAATCCAGAAATAGATGATCAGTGCGACCGTGAAAACGGCGAACGAGTCGTTGTTCACATAGCAGGAGAGGAACACAAACTGCGGCAGAAAACCGACGAAAATACCGCCGAGCAGTGCGGATTCGCGCCGTTCAAAGAGCTCTTCGCCGATCAGAAAGACAACGATCAGTGTGCCGGTGCCGGAAAGGACGCTGGTGAGGCGGGCGGCAGTTAAGAGAACCGCTGCACTTCCGTTGAACAGCGCTGCAATGCCCATAAATACCGCGCTGATGAGTGCAGTCAGATACGGATACAGCGCATAGGAAAAGCCCCACAGCGGGTGGCGCACCGCTTCCTCCATGCCGTTCGGCAATGCGTGGTGTGAGACGATGTATTCCGGAATCAGCATCCGCATCGCCTCATCGGGGGCGTGTTCGGTTTTCAGGAAAATCGAGGTGCCAAAAGAGATGCAGAAAAAGCCGAAAATCAGCATATACTTGGCCCAGTAGTAGTCTTTTTTATTCATAGAGTCTCCTAAAATCTCCAGTCCCGGACGGGAAAAAGTCCGGCGTAATATTTTGCGGCGGAACAAAAATGGAAAAGCGTCTGTCCGCGGATACGTTATAGTATACATGATTCTTATGGTAAAAGAAATTGATTTTTCGTCGAAAAACAAACAAACTGCTCCATGGCTTCACTGTTTTTTCACAAATTTTCCAGCAAATTATCACATTTTCAGAATAAGATAAAGTGTCTTTAGAAAATGAGAGCATCTCCGGCTCTTTCACCCCCAAGGGCGGGCCGGAACTGCTTTAAGAAACAAGGAGGAAGGAACATTGATAGAGGTTAAAAACCTGGTGAAACGCTATGGCGACCACGTAGCTGTCAATAACCTGAGTTTTACCGTAGAAGAAGGCCAGATCTATGGATTTCTTGGCCCGAATGGAGCCGGAAAATCAACGACCATGAACATCATCACCGGCTATCTGGCATCTACGGAGGGCGAAGTGCTGATCAACGGCCACAACATCCTGGAGGAGCCGGAGGAGGCAAAAAAATGCATCGGCTATCTGCCGGAGCTGCCGCCGGTCTACACGGACATGACCGTTCTGGAATATCTGAAATTCGTGGCGGAATTAAAGAAAATTCCAAAGGATCAGAGAAAGAAACAGATTCTTGAGGTCATGAATCTGGTGAAGATCACCGATATGCAGAACCGTCTGATCAAGAACCTGTCGAAAGGATACCGTCAGAGAGTCGGACTGGCACAGGCGGTGCTCGGTTATCCGCCGATCATCATTCTCGACGAGCCGACCGTAGGTCTGGACCCGAAGCAGATCATTGAGATCCGCGATCTGATTAAATCACTGGGCAAAAAACATACCGTTATCTTAAGTTCCCATATCCTTTCCGAGGTCAGCGCCGTCTGCGATTACGTCATGATTATCGCAAAGGGACAGCTCGTTGCGAGTGATACCCCGGAAAACTTAAGTAAACTGATGCTTGGATCAAACACGGTTACATGTACCGTTCACGGAACGAGAAAGCAGCTGGTTCCGGCGCTTAATGCGCTCGATGCAAAAGAGATCCAATATGAAAATACGCCGAATGAGGAGCAGATTAAGGTAAAAATTACCACTGAAAAGGATAAGGATATCCGCGAGGAGCTGTTCTATGCACTGGCAAAGGCCAACTGCCCGATCCTCGAGCTGACTTCCTCCTCGATGTCTCTGGAAGACGTCTTCCTGGAGCTGACCGATGATTCCGGAAAGGCTGCAAGAAAGCTGAAAAAAGCAGAGAAAGAACAGCTGAAACAAAAAGAATGTGAAAAAGAATGTGAACCGGAAGCAGACAAAACGGCTGTCGGGGAAACGTCGGAAGAAGAAAGCACAGATACAGCAGAATCAGCCGCTGAAACAAAACAGGAGGAGGGAGACGCACAATGACGGCGATTTATAAAAAAGAGTTAAAAAGCTATCTGACAAGCATGGTCGGATATCTGTTTATGGCGTTTACTCTGGCGCTGTTCGGTCTGTATTTTACGGCCATCAACCTGCAGCAGGGTTACCCGGAGATCGGATACGCACTGCAGAATTCCGCATTTATTCTGCTGATCGCAGTACCGGTTCTGACGATGCGTGTCCTGTCGGAGGAGCAGAAAAATAAGACGGATCAGCTGCTCCTTACCGCACCGGTAAAAATTTCCGATATTATCCTTGGAAAATATCTGGCACTTCTCACCATTTATGTGATTCCAGTGCTGATTATGTGCCTGTATCCGCTGCTTCTTGGAACCCACGGAACAGTTTCCTACGCTGTATCCTACACTTCGATCCTTGGCTATTTCCTGCTGGGAGCAGCCTATATTTCGGTCGGCGTGTTTGTTTCCTCCATCACCGAGAGTCAGGTCATCGCAGCCGTTGTCGGCTTTGTGATCCTGTTCCTGTGCTACGTGGAGAGCGGTATTGCAAATTTCTTCCCGGAGGGAGCCGGAAGTTCCTTTTTTGCGTTCTTTATCATCATTGCGCTGGTATGTCTCTGGATCGGCAGTATGATTAAAAACCCGATCATTACCGGCGTGATTGCCGTGATTGGCGAGGGCGCGCTGACAGCAGTTTACTTCATAAAATCCACCCTTCTTGAGGGAAAAATCCAGGATCTGCTCGGTATATTCAACATGGCAGGCCATATGGATAACTTTGTGAACGGTATTCTGGACATCGGCGGTGTTGTTTATTACCTGTCCGTTATTGCAATCTGCACTTTCCTTGCAATGCAGTCCCTGCAGAAAAAACGCTGGAATTAGGAGGTGGAGACGATGAGCAGCGAAAAGAAGGAAAAGAAACAGCATAAAATGAATTTTAACATTAAAGAAAAGCTGAAAAAGACGTTCTCCAAAGAACATCTGAAGGAAGTGTTCACCGGCGAGGAGCAGAAAAAGCACCTGAAACAGGGCTCTTATTCTTCGATTATGACGGTGATAGTTCTGGCTGTGATTGTGGTCATCAACCTGATCGTGGCGCAGATTCCGACCAGTAAAACGCAGATTGACCTGAGTACCCAGAAAATGTATTCCATTACAGATGAGACGAAAACGGCATTAAAGGATCTCGATCAAGACGTTACCCTGTATTATATTGTGCAGAAGGGCAGTGAGGATGACACCATCGAGAAGCTGCTGGAGCACTACGATGAGCTTTCTGACCATATCAAAGTAGAGACAAAAGACCCGGATCTGTATCCGAAATTTACGAGCCAGTATACCGATCAGACGGTAGCTGCAAACAGTGTGATTGTCGTATGCGGCGATAAGAGCAAGGTGGTCAGCAACAGTGATATGTGGGAGACTTCCACAAACTATCAGACCTATCAGACACAGACGACCGGCTTTGACGGCGAGGGTCAGATTACCAGCGCCATCACGTATGTGACGAGTGAAAACAACCCGAAGGTTTACTGGGTAACCGGCCACGGCGAGGCTTCCGAGAGTGATCTCTCTACAAACTTCAGTGATGCCATTAACAAAAACAATGTGGAAATTAGTGATCTTGCCCTGATGACAGACGATATCCCGGAGGATGCCGAGGAGCTTGTAATCATGTCCCCGACCACCGATTTTTCAGAGGATGAGGCAAATAAAGTCATTACCTACCTGGAAAACGGCGGAAAACTTCTGATGTTCACCAGCTATACCGGAACGGATATGCCAAATCTGGATTCCATTCTGGAAAATTACGGCGTGAAACGCTCCAGCGGAATTGTTGTGGAGA
>OKSC01002829.1_pt1 | contig 14044 bp, 12 predicted proteins | sample 1601161 | NCBI WGS metagenome assembly OKSC01 (sample SAMEA3541552, study PRJEB24748) | human gut metagenome | biome: human gut; feature: human-associated habitat; material: faeces | place: China | collected 2012
CATGGGATAATGATGAAATCTACTTTGTCGTTGAGGAACTGAGAAAAGATTTTCCAGGCCTTTCATTTACACAAATGTCCGATTGCGCAGGCGTCCTGATTTTGGACTGACAACTTCAAGTTTGCCGGTTATCTTCAGCAGGGCGTTTGAATAAGGCGGAAAACGGGATTTGACGGAGGTGCTTGGCGTGGAGATATCCGAAATTTCAAAAAACTATCAGGTGCGGAGGCTGGGCCGGGATGACGTGGACGCCATCTATGAGCTGTGCCGCGAAAACCGGATTTTTTACCGGTATCATGAGCCCTTTGTGACAAAAGAAAGCATACTGGACGACATGGAGGCCCTGCCGCCGGGAAAAAGCCGCGAGGACAAATATTACGTCGGCTTTTTTGAGGGCGGGTCCCTGGTGGCCATTATGGACCTGATCCTGGGCTATCCCGAAAAAAGCATCGCCTTCATCGGCCTGTTCATGACCGACGTGCGGTATCAGCACCGGGGCGTGGGTTCACAGATCATCAGCGGGCTTGCGGCGTATCTTTCCGCCTGCGGCTGCGAAAAAATACGTCTGGGGGTGGACAAGGGCAATCCCCAGAGCCATGCTTTCTGGACGAAAAATCGTTTCCAGACCATAGGCGAGGCCCGGTACATTGTCATGGAGCGGGAGATATGACGCACAGGCGGGAGAGTCGGAAACAGGATGAGAAAAGATGCTGCTGAAAATCACAGACGGTCAGGCGCTGGACGAGAGAAAGCTGATGGATGTCTACGCCGAAAGCAACCTGGAAAACACGGACTTTTTCTGCCCGGAGGAGCCGGACAAGGAGGCAGCCGTCCGCATGGTGGAGTCCGGATTTCTGGACTTTCTGAAAAACGAGTTCTTCAAGGAGCCGGAGGCCATTTGCTGGGTCCTTGATGAGGACGGCGTGTGGGTCAGCGCCCTGAGGATCTGTAGGATTCCGGAGGGGCCGTATTACCTGGAGGCCCTGGAGACGCGCCCGGACCGGAGACGGCAGGGATACGGCGTCCGGCTCCTTTCGGAGGTCCTGGACGCAATGAAAGCGGAGGGACCGTTCCGGCTCTGCGACTGCGTGGGAAAAAAGAACGCCGCGTCCCTGAAGGCCCACGAAAAATGCGGCTTCCGGATCGTGTCGGAAAAGGGCTGCGATTACCTGCATCAGGAGGCGGATGACCGGGATTTCGGGCTGGAATACCGCTATGAAAGGCCGTGACGGCTTTGAACAACAAAAGCACCAGGCAGGGGCAGGCCCTGTCCGGTGCTTTTGTTATGCAATCAGCTGTGCATGGGGCAGCCGTGGGAGGTGGGGCCCCGGCGCTGGGCACGGACCTGGATCATCTCACCGGCGATGCTGACGGCGATCTCCTCCGGCGTCACCGCCAGGATAGGGGTGCCGATGGGGGTGTGCACCAGGTCGATGGACTCCTCGGGGATGCCCGCCTCCAGCAGCCGCTGGTTCACCGACGCCGTTTTCCGCCGGGAGCCGATGACCCCCACATAGGCAAAGTCCCCCCGAAGGGTCTGCTCCTCCACCTGGAAATCCCGGACATGGCCGCTGGTCATGATGACCACAAAGTCCTCGTCGGTGATGGTCAGATAGTCGCTGATGCGGGTGAAGTCCCCGCAGATCACCTGCTCCGCCGTGGGGAACAGCCGGGTGTTGGCCAGCTCCGGCCGGTCGTCGAACACCACCGGGCGGAAGCCGATGGTGTTCAGCAGGGGGCACAGGGCCTGGGAGATATGCCCCGCGCCGAACAGCAGGGCCCGCTGGCCGATGGGCAGGGGCAGGGAGATATACCCCGCCGCCATGGAGAAGCCCGGGGTCCGCAGGGCCTGGGCGGTATCCTCCGGCAGACTGCCGGAAACCACGCTCTCCCGGTCCAGCAGCGCCGGGGCGGAGCCGTCCTCCGCCAGCACCAGCCAGCCGGCGGTGCGGCGGTTCAGTAGGGCCAGGGCCCGGCTGGCGGTCTCGCTCCAAGTGGGGTCCTCCGCCGGGATGAACTGGAAATGGGCGGTGACATCGCCGCCGCAGACCATGCCGATGTCCCGTTCCGGGGCCTGGTGCAGGGGGAACTCCCGGATGCAGGAGCGGCGCTGGGCCAGCAGCTGCTGGCTCAGCTGGATGCTGCGGCCCTCCACCGCGCCGCCGCCGATGGTGCCCACCAGGCGGCCCTCCGCCCCCACCAGCATCTGTGCCCCGGCCTTCCGGGGGGCGCTGCCCCGGTCGGCGATGAGGGTCACCAGCACCGTGTCCCGGTGCTTTTCCACCTCGTAAAACAGCTGGGAGAAAATCTGCTCCATGGGGTCAGCTCTCCTTCCAGGCCCGGGTCTCCTCCAGCAGCCACTGACGCCAGGCATCCACGCCCAGGCCGGACTTGGCGGAGATGGGGAAAATCTTCAGATTGGGGTTGCGGCGGTGGGCGTACTCCACCACCTTGTCCATGTCGAAGTCGAAATAGGGCAGCACGTCGATCTTGTTGATGATCAGAGCGTCGCACACCGTGAAGATCAGGGGGTATTTCAGGGGCTTGTCGTGGCCCTCGGGCACGGAGAGGATCATGGCGTTCTTCACGGCGCCGGTGTCGAACTCCGCCGGGCACACCAGATTGCCCACATTCTCCAGCACCACCAGGTCCAGGTCCTCCGTCCCCAGCTCCTGCAGGCCCTGCTCCGTCATGCCCGCGTCCAGGTGGCACATACCACCGGTGTGCAGCTGGATGGAGCGGACCCCTGCGCCCGCCATGGCGGCGGCGTCCACGTCGGAGTCGATGTCGGCCTCCATAACGCCGATGCGCAGCTGATCCTTCAGCCCCTCCACGGTGCGCAGCAGGGTGGTGGTCTTGCCGCTGCCGGGGGAGGACATCAGATTCAGCAGAAAGGTCCCCTGGCCCTTCAGCTGTTGGCGGACCCGGTCCGCCTCCCGGTCATTATCGGCGAAAACGCTTTCCTTTACCTGGATGATCTTGTATTGGTCCATAAGAGCACCTCATTTCTGTGGATTTTTCAGCAGTATAGCATATTCATCATGAATATGCAAATGTTCCGACAGAAAATGTGGAAATTTACCAAAAAAGGTTTGCCTTACCCACCGGTTTGGGGGTATAATGGAGGGACACGAAGGAGGCAGATAGCATGATCTCGACAAAAGGGCGGTATTCCATCCGGATCCTTTTGGACCTGGCGGAGCATCGCAACGGCGGTTACATCCCCATGAAGGAGGTCGCTGCAAGGCAGGACATCTCGCTGAAATATATTGAGAAGCTGATGCCTGCCCTGAAGGCCGCCGGTTTCATTGAGAGCGTTCACGGCATCGGGGGTGGGTATCGCCTGGCCCGGGAGCCGGAGACGTACACCCTGTGGGACATTCTGCTGCGGTCCGAGGGCGATCTGGCCCCGGTGAGTTGCCTGAAGGACGGGGCCGGCGCCTGTGCCCGGGCGGCCGACTGCCGGACGCTGCCGGTGTGGGAGGGGTATTACCGGGTGACCCGGGAATACTTCTCCGGCGTGACCCTGGCAGACCTGATGTCCCTGCCCCAGGGGGACAACTACGTCATCTGAACCTGCGCCGCCCGGCCCGGGACTGCCCATCCCCGGCCGGGCGGCGCAGTTTTCCCGGTTCCGACAAAAAAAGCGGTTGCAAAACCGCCGGGAGTCTGCTATAATCAGCAGGTAGCGGTTCGCAGGGTTAGTACATCGGTAGTACATCGGCTTCCCAAGCCGAGGAGGCGGGTTCGATTCCCGTACCCTGCTCCAAAAAGAAATCACCATCCTTGAGGGATGGTGATTTCTTTTTGTGACATTGATTTTGCCGCTCCCGGATCAGTAGTATATCCGGCGGCTGCCGGAGACGGTCTCCCGGGTGCAGTAGTCGATCCAGGCCACGGCGGCGGAAAGGTCCCGGTCCCGGATGTGGCGGCACAGGCGGACGCTGGTCTCATAGAGCATGGAAACGCCGTTGAGGGCGCAGAACCGCTCCCACAGCACCAGCACCGAGGAATAGAAGGACCGGAAGATCAGGGGCAGCAGGGTGTTGCCCGACTGCATGGCCAGCTCATGCTGGAAGGCAAAGGCCGCCTCCGCCGCATGGCGGTTGTCCCCGGCCTCCCGGATGGCCTCCGCCGCCCGGAACAGGGCAGCGATGTCCTCCTCCGAGGCGCAGGCGATGATCCCCGCCGCCGCCAGCTTGTCCAGGGCGTCCCGGACCTCCAGAATGGAGCGGATCTCCTCGTTGCGCAGGCGGCCCCGGTTATAGGTCATGATAGATTTCAGGGTGTCCAGGGTCCCGGCCCGGCGATAGTCCGTGACGAAGATGCCCACCCGGGGCCGGACCTCTAAAAATCCCCGGCGCTCCAGCTCCGCCACGCCGCTGTTGACCACCGCCCGGCTGACGCCCATGGACAGGGCCAGCTGGCGCTCCGGCGGCAGCTGCTGCCCCACCGGCAGCTCCCCGGAGAGGATCATGGCCTCGATGTGGGTGATGAACAGGTCCTTCAGCGATGGGGACACCAGCTTTTCAAACTCCATACGCGCTTCCTCCTCTGGCTGTGGTATGGCCACATACCACAGCCGATTTCGGTTCCATTATACCCGCTTTTTTCGGCTTTTTCAACACTTTCTTCCGTGTGACAGTTGACTTTTTAAGGAAACCTGTGCTATATTGGCGGCATAGCCGATGGTCCGGGCTTCTCTGGCTGGACCAGGCGGCTGAGCTTAGGAGACAGAAAATTTTTTTAGGAGGAATGGACATGTTATTCCAGATCTATGGCGAGACTGCCCTGTACCAGCTGCTGGGCTTTGTGCTGGTGTTTACCGGGCTGGTGCTGGCCAACGAGTTCGCCCGCCGCACCAAGACTGGCGGCATCATCTGCTTTCTGGTGCTGCCCGCTGCGCTGACGGTGTATTTCATCGCCATCGCCATCGGCGCACGGGCCGGCGCGGAATGGGCCCTGAACAACCAGACCTACACCAATATGAACAGCTGGTTCCACTATGCCAAGCTGTACGCCGCCACCGCCGGGTGCATCGGCTTCATGATGCTCAAGTATAAGTGGAGCATCGGCAAGACGGAGTGGTTCAAGGTGTTCCCCTTCGCCATTGTGGCCATCAACATTCTCATCGCCGTGGCCAGCGACTTTGAGTCCGGCATCCGGGGTGCCATGGCCCTGAAGGAGTTCGGCGACCGCTGGTGGCTGTCCTCCGAGAACGTGTGGCTGTATGGCGGCTGGTGGAACTGGGTCAACGGCATTGCCGGTATCGTCAACATCTTCTGCATGACCGCCTGGTGGGGCATTTACTCCTCCAAGGATCAGAAGGACATGCTGTGGCCCGACATGACCTGGTGCTATATCCTGGCCTATGACCTGTGGAACTTCGAGTATACCTACAACTGCCTGCCCACCCACTCCTGGTACTGCGGCCTGGCCCTGCTGCTGGCCCCCACCTTTGCCAACCACTTCTGGAACAAGGGCGGCTGGATCCAGAACCGGGCCAACACCCTGGCCCTGTGGTGCATGTTTGCCCAGGTGTTCCCCCTGTTCCAGGACAACAGCGTGTTCTCCACCATCACCTCCGTCTATGCCAACGGCTTTATGAACCCCGCCGTCCGGCCCACCGCCGCCAATCCCACCGCCCAAGGCGTGGTCTCCATTGTGGCACTGGTGGTGAACGTGGTGATCCTGGCCAGCATCATCAAGCGGGCCAAGGCACAGAAGAAGAACCCCTACAAGCAGGAGATCTTCACCGACCAGAGAGACTTCCGGGAGGCCATGGAGAGAGCCTGAAGATGAATCCGGCTGTTGGGACCCTCTTTCAGCCGAAGATTTATACGAGAAAAGCACGGCTTGCGCCGTGCTTTTCTTGATACTGTCAAAAATGGGCTTCGCCCATTTTTGACAAAAGGCTTGCAGTCTGCGAGGCTTTTTTGCCCCGCCCTGCGGAGGGACGGCGGTAGGGTCAGCGGATGGCGGTGACGGTGTAGCCCTTGTCCTCCACGGTGCGGCGAAGGGTGTCGTCCTCCACCGGGGCAGTGAGGGTCACCACGGCGGTGCCGCTTTCGTGGCTGACCTGAGCGGCCTGCACCTGGGGCATGGCCTCCAGGGCGGTGCGGACGGTGGCCTCGCAGTGGGGGCACATCATGCCCTTGATCTCCAGTGTCTTTTCCATAGTTTGTTCCTCCTTGATGTCGTTTAGGTGATTGGTTCGTTTATGATCGTGCCGGTTATCCCGGAGCTTGAACAGATTCAGCCGCAGGGCGTTGGACACCACGCAGAAGCTGGAAAGGCTCATGGCCGCGGCGCCGAACATGGGGTTCAGGGTCAGCCCCAGAGGGATGAACACCCCGGCGGCCAGAGGAATGCCGATGACGTTGTAGAAAAACGCCCAGAACAGGTTCTCGTGGATGTTCCGCAAGGTGGCCCGGCTGAGCCGAATGGCGGCGGGCACGTCCAGCAGACTGCTGTTCATCAGTACCACGTCCGCCGCGTCGATGGCCACGTCGGCTCCCGCGCCGATGGCGATGCCGGTGTCGGCCCGGGTCAGGGCCGGGGCGTCGTTGATGCCGTCGCCTACCATGGCCACCTTGCCCCGCTGCATCAGCCGGCGGATGGCGGCCTCCTTGCCCTCCGGCAGCACCCCGGCGATGACCTGATCCACCCCCGCCTGGGCCCCGATGGCCTGAGCGGTGCGCTGGTTGTCGCCGGTGAGCATCACCACATGGATGCCCATATTCCGCAGCTCCCGGACCGCCCGGGGGCTGTCCTCCTTGATGACGTCCGCCACGGCGATGACGCCCAGAAGCCGGTCCTCCGCCCCGAAGAACAGGGGCGTTTTCCCCTGCCGGGACAGCTCCTCGGTTCTGGCCTGCAAATTCTGAGATACGGCGGCGCGCTTCTCTGTAAAGGCGGCGCTGCCGCCCCACAGGGTCCGGCCCTCCAGCACAGCCGTCAGGCCGTTGCCGGGCAGGGCCTGAAAGTCCGACACCTCCGGAGCCGTAAGCCCCGCCGCCCGGTCCAGCACAGCCCGGGCCAGGGGGTGCTCACTTTTCTGCTCCAGGGCCAGGGCATGGGTCAGCAGCTCCTGCTCCGTGACGCCCTCCGCCGGGAGGATGTCCGTCACCCGGGGCTGGCCGCTGGTGATGGTGCCGGTTTTGTCCAGGGCCACGATCTGCACCCGGCCCGTCTCCTCCAGGGAGGCGGCGGTTTTGAACAGGATGCCGTTTTTGGCCCCCAGGCCACTGCCTACCATAATGGCCACAGGAGTGGCCAGGCCCAGGGCACAGGGGCAGCTGATCACCAGCACGGAGATGCCCCGGGCCAGGGCATAGCCTACCGGGTGGCCCAGCAGCAGCCACACCGCCGTGGTCACGGCGGCGATGGAGATCACCGCCGGGACGAACACGCCGGAGACCTTATCGGCGATCTTGGCGATGGGGGCCTTGGTGGCGGCGGCGTCGCTGACCATGCGGATGATCTGGGACAGGGTGGTATCCTGGCCCACCCGGGTAGCCCGGCAGCGGAGATAGCCGGACTGGTTCACCGTGGCGGCGGACACGCCGTCGCCGGGGGCCTTGTCCACGGGGATGCTCTCGCCGGTCAGGGCGGACTCATTGACGGCGCTGGAGCCCTCCAGCACCACGCCGTCCACAGGGATGCTCTCCCCGGGCCGGACGGCGAACTCGTCCCCCTGCTGCACCTGCTCCACCGGCACCTCCACCTCCCGGCCGTCCCGGAGCACAGAGGCGGTTCTGGGAGCCAGGCTCATGAGGCTTTTCAGGGCGTCGGTGGTTTTGCCCTTGGACCGGGCCTCCAGCATCTTGCCCACGGTGATCAGGGTCAGGATCATGGCGGCGGACTCAAAATAGAAGTCCATCATATAGGTCATGACGGCGGCTTCGTCGCCCCGGACCTGGGCCGCCGTCATGGCGAACAGGGCATAGGTGCTGTAGCCGAAGGCCGCCGTGGCCCCCAGGGCCACCAGGGTGTCCATATTGGGGGCCCGGTGCCACAGGGCCTTATAGCCGCTGATGAAGAACTTCTGGTTGATGACCATGATGATCCCCGTCAGCAGCAGCTGGGTCAGGCCCATGGCCACATGGTTGTCGTCGTAAAACGGCGGCAGGGGCCAGCCCCACATCATGTGGCCCATGGAAAAGTACATCAGCACCAGCAGAAAGCCCACGGACCACAGGAGCCGCCGCCGGATCCGGGGCGTCTCGTGGTCCTCCAGCTGCTGCTCATCGGCACTGGGAGACGACTGGGCCGCGCCCTTTTCCGACGCGCCGTAGCCTGCCTCCTCCACGGCGGCGATGACGGCGGAGGGCTCCGCCGTGCCCTCTACGCCCATGGAGTTGGTCAGCAGGCTCACAGAGCACGCCGTGACCCCAGGGACCTTCCCCACCGCCTTTTCCACCCGGGCCGAGCAGGCGGCGCAGCTCATGCCCGTGACATTGTATTGCTTCATTGTGTCCACTCCTATTTCATCAGCTTTTGCAGGGTGGTCACCAGCTCGTCGATGACCTGATCCTTGCCGTCCCGGATGTCCTGGGCCACGCAGGTGCGGATGTGGCTGGCCAGCAGCTCCTTGTTGAAGGCGTTGATGGCCGCGTTCACCGCCGCCGCCTGGACCAGGATGTCGGGACAGTAGGCCCCGGCCTCCACCATGCCCCGGATGCCCCGGATCTGGCCCTCGATGCGGTTGAGCCGGTGGATCAGGCGCTTGTATTCCTCCGGCGAGCGCTCCTTTTTCCGCTGGGAGCAGCGGCAGCAGTTGTGTTCTTCCATAGTTTCCCCGCCTCGCTTCGTTTCATGATACCCCGTGGGGGTATCTATAGTTATATACCCCTCCCGGGTATTTGTCAAGCACAAAAAATCTCCCCGGGCGGGGAGATTTTTGTGTTATTGATAGTCCGACAGCAGGAACATGGGCTTCACGGCCACCACCTCGTCATACTCCCACTGCTCCACCTGGACATCGGCGGTCAGGGCCTTCAGGTCCCGCTTCACCACGTCCAGGGCCTCGTCGGCGGTCTGGGCCCGGCCCTCCCGCAGAACGCGGATCATCCGGGTCAGCACCACTGGGTGGGCATAGCGGGCAGGCAGGGGGAAATCCTTCGGCAGCACCGCCGCCAGGTCCGCCTGGGCCTGCTCCCACTCCCGGGTCAGGGCCGTTTTGTTGTTGCGGGCGGTAGGCAGCACATGGGCCCCGGAGAACAGGAACACCGCCGCCAGGCCGAACAGGGCAAAGTAGATGCCCACGCTGTTGGTGCCCCGGATCATGGACACCACGCCGTATACCAAGGCAATAAGCCCGGCGATGACGATGGCCAGGGCCACCCACTTATAGCTGGGGTTGGAGCGGTCGTTGACCCGCTTGGCCTTGGCCGCCTGGGACAGGCGGCGGGTCAGGTTGGTGTGATCCTCCAGGAAGGTGCGGGCCTGCTCCAGGCGCTCCCTTTCGGCCTGGGCCTGGGGCGTCAGCTCCTTGAGATAGCGGCGGGCGTTCTCGGCCCGCTGCTGGGCCATGTGCTGCTCCACCTTGCGGCTTTGCAGCGGCAGGTCCGGGCAGAGCTTGGAGAGGTAGGCCAGCAGGTTGTCCACGTCCTCCTCGTGCTTGAAATTGCACTGCTTTTCGCCGCCGTCGTACTCCACCACCAGGTAAGGGATGGAGCCGAAGGCCCCCTTGCCGGTGAAGCCGCCCTTGCTCATGGCCACGCGCTTGAACACACGGCGCACCGACTCCAGCGCCACATAATAGTGCCGGTCGATGAAAAAGCTGTTGAGATACAGGGCCTTTTCGCCCACGCCGCAGGGGCCGAAGCGGCGGCAGCCCTTCTTATCCGCCGCCAGGGTCTCGTTATCCAGCGTGACGCTGCCAAGGCGTGCAGGTGCAAAAATCATAGCAGTTCCTCCCATAGGGGCAAAGCGGCAGGAGGGGCCTGCCGCTTTGCGAAGTTGTGAAAAAGGGGCGAATTACTTGCCCAGCGTCTCGTAGTGAGGCTGGGTATGGCGCTTCTTGATGGTGTACAGGAAGATACCCAGGAACAGGACGGCCACGGCGATGCCGATGGGGTAAGCCAAGGCGGTGTTGTACACGGTGACGCCCTCGGCGGTCTTGTGGTTGATGAACTGGCCCAGGCACTCGTTGCCCAGCAGGAAGTAAGTGGCGGAAACGGCGCTCATAAAGGTGGCAGGCACGGCGGTGATCCAGTAGTTCTTCTTCTCATAGTACAGGTACATGGAAGCGGCCCACAGGACGATCATGGCCAGAGTCTGGTTGGTCCAGCTGAAGTAACGCCAGATAACGGTGTAGTCGATGAAGCCCAGGGCATTGCCCACGCCCAGGACGGCGCCCACGCCCAGAACGGGCACGCACAGCAGCAGACGGTTCTTCCACTTCTTCTGGTCGATCTTGAACCAGTCGGACAGCACCAGACGGGCGCTGCGGAAGGCGGTGTCGCCGGAGGTGATGGGGCAGGCAATCACGCCCAGCATAGCCAGGGCCACGCCCACCTTGCCCATGGTCTTGACGCAGACATCATAGATGGCGGCAGACTGACCATTGGCCAGGATCTCGGCCAGGCCGGTGTTCAGGCCGCCGGTGACCTCATACAGAGCGCAGCCGGCAGCGGCCCACACCAGGGCGATGACGCCCTCGGAAACCATGGCGCCGTAGAACACGAAGCGGCCCTGCTTCTCGCTCTTCATGCAGCGGGCCATCAGGGGACTCTGGGTGGAGTGGAAGCCGGAGATAGCGCCGCAGGCCACGGTGATGAACATGAAGCTCCACACGGGAGTTCCCTTGGGATGCATGGAACCGAAGTGATCCCAGATCTCAGGAATGGTGTACTCAGGCTTGACAAAGATGCCCACGGCCACGCCCACGGCCATGACGATCAGGCAGATACCAAAGATAGGATAAATCTTACCGATGATCTTGTCAATGGAAATAAAGGTGGCGATGAAATAATACACCAGGACGATGATCAGCCAGAACAGAGTGGTGGTGACAATGCCGGTGGAGCCGCCGTTCTTGAACAGGGTGACGATCAGGCCGGCAGGACCCACGGCGAACACGGTGCCCACCATGATCAGCAGCACCACGCTGAACACGCGCATGACGTTCTTCATAAAGCCGCCCAGGTAGATACCGGAGATCTCGGAGATGGAAGCGCCGTTGTTGCGCTCGCTCATCATGCCGGAGAAGTAGTCATGCACTGCACCGGCAAAGATCGTACCAAAGGTGATCCACAGGAACACGATGGGGCCCCACAGAGCACCCTGCATAGCGCCGAAGATGGGACCAAGGCCCGCGATGTTCAGCAGTTGGATCATGAACAGCTTCCACTGGGGGAGGACCACATAGTCCACGCCGTCGTTGATCTTCACAGCGGGGGTCTCGCGGTCGTCCGGCCCGAAGGTGTTTTCCACCACCTTGCCATAGACGAAATAACCGCCGATGAGCAAGGCCAGGCAAATCAGAAAGCTAACCATTTTTCTCCTCCTCTATTCATACATCATAATGTTTTGGAGCAAAAGGACGCAACTCCTCTTGCATTCCGTCCAATATGATAATTATTTTGCAGAAAAAATCAATTCTCACTTTGTACAAAAATTCTTTACATTTTCGTTACGATATTCACGAAAAATTCACGGATTCTTTATTGCGTTGAAATAATTTGCAGGAGTTCGCACGAGGGCGGCGCAGATTTTTGAAAGATGATACATCGTGCGGAGGTCAGCGCGGTAACGTTTGCGGTCGTTAATTCGGTTTGCGGGGATGAAAGAAATCCTGCACGGCGTGAGCCGCGCAGGATGGGAGGATGAGATGAAATTGTCATTTCCGGTTTCGTGAACGCGGGCCGCCGAGGACGTCGGCCCCTACAAAGTGTCTGTCGATCGAACCCGTGTAGGGCGGGGCCCATGTGCCCCGCCGCGATTATTGCTCCCGCTTCAGGAGGCGGATGTCCTGGCCGATGAAGGGCAGAAGCTCAAACTCCCCCTCCAGCCGGGACATGATCTGGGCCGAATAGCGACGGCCGATCTGGTCGGGGTCCAGGTTGGTGCTGATGATGGTGCTTTTTCCCGCCAGCAGGCGGCCGTTGAGCAGCTGGTACAGGGCGCTCTGGACAAAGGCGGTGGTCATCTCGGTACCCAGGTCGTCCAGGATCAGCAGGTCGCAGGCCATGCAGCGCTCCACGCTTTCGTCCGGCTCGTCCACGTCGTCCCGGCGGAACTTGGCGGCCTCGAACTGGGAGAAAATATGCCCCGCCGTGTCGTACACCACGGAGAAGCCGTCCTCGCTGACTACCCGGGCGATGCAGGCGGACAGAAACGTCTTGCCCAGGCCCGGCGCGCCGAACAGCAGCAGATTCTGCTTCCCGGGGCGGAAGTCCCGGGCGAAGGACTGGCAGATCTCCAGATTCCGCTGGGCCGCCTCCCGGGGGGAGCGGGGCAGGCCGCCCCGGTCCGTGGAATAGTAGTCCAGGCGGAAGGTGTCGAAGCTCTGGGAGCCGATGTCCAGCATGTGGGACAGCTCCGCGATCTGCTCCCGGGCGTAGTAGCTGCGCAGGCAGGCGCACATGGAGCCGTCCGGCAGGAACCCGGCGTCGCCGCACCGGGCGCACCGGGGCTTCTCCTCCAGATAGTCGGCGGGACAGCCCAGAGCCGTAAGGATCTCCCCCCGGCGGCGCTGGAGGGCCAGATTCTCGTCCCGGATGGCGTGGATGGCGGGCACCGGGTCCCGGCCCCCCTTCAGGGCCCTGGTGATGATCTGGCTCATGGTGCCGCGCAGGCGGCGGTCGATGTCCGCCAGCTCCGGCTCCCGGGCAAACAGCTGCTGCTGACGCTCCCGGAACTGCCGGGCCCGGTGCTGCTTATCCTCGTCAAAGCGGGCCATGGCCCGGCTGAGAATTTTTCCGTCGTAGGGCATGGGGTTCCCTCCTTCACCGATTTATATTACCACTTCATGTATTTTTCCATGCGGGAGTTGTCCTGATCCGGCTTGTCCGGCTTCGGGGACGGCTGGGCGGGCTTTCCGGCGTCGCCCTGCTGGACCTCCTCCGGGGTGTGCCAGCCGTTTTCGTGCCAGCGGCGGAGGATGCCGTTGAGATACCGCCACTCTAACTGCTTCTTATAGAATATGGTCTTGTCGTAGGCCAGGGCCACCGTTTCCGGCGGGAAGCCCTTGTCCATCCAATCGGAGATGTACTTTTCCTCACTGGCCACCGGGCGGCGCTGGCCCAGGCCCAGCACCTGCATATAGGCGGACTGGCCCTGCTGCTTATCGCGCCAGGTTTTCAGATAGCGGGCGGCGCTGTCCTGGTCGAACAGGCCCTGGCGGGCCCAGTAGTAGCCCTCCTTCTCGATCTGGCGCAGGGTGGGGCGGCGGCCGGGGCCGTAGCGCTCCTCGGACCGGGTGATGCAGTGGTTCACCAGCAGATAGATCACGTCCGCCGGCATGCCCAGGTCGTCATACAGCCCCGCCAGCACCTGCAGGTCGGCGGTTTTCAGCTTGCGGCCCAGCTTCTCCTCCACCTGGGGGATCAGCATCCGGAAGGAGCGGTCGTCCTCCAGAAGGGCCGCCAGGTCCTGGGCGCTGTATACCGGGTGCTCCTCCGCCGGGGCCGGAGGCGGCGTCTCCGCTGGGCGCTGGATCAGGCCCAGCCGCTGCAGGCCCGTTTCCGCCGCATTCAGCCGCAGCTGGCTCCAGCGCAGCCGGGACTGCAGCTCCTGCTCGGTGATGCCCCGGTCCGCCCGCATCAGAAGTAGGTATAAAAGCGCGGCGTCGCCGTCGCCGTTTTTCACCAGGCGGTCCACCTGGTCCGCCGTCAGCACGATGCTGGGGTCATTTTCCCGCAGGATATAGCCGCTCATAGCCGCGCCCTCCCTTCTGTTTCCTTCGGAACCCCTTTATTTTACACGAAATCCCCCGGTTCGTAAAGCCGCCCAGGCAGGTTTTTCACAAAATTCTCCTTTTCGCGCAAAAGTCAAGAGTAAAAGCAGAAAAAACTAAAATATTTTTTCAGAAGGCTTC
>OKSC01002840.1_pt1 | contig 13988 bp, 14 predicted proteins | sample 1601161 | NCBI WGS metagenome assembly OKSC01 (sample SAMEA3541552, study PRJEB24748) | human gut metagenome | biome: human gut; feature: human-associated habitat; material: faeces | place: China | collected 2012
GCTAGCGCTGCGCCAGTCGGCGCTATCGCTTTAACGCTTTTTTCGCTTCTCCATTAAAAGCCCCTCAGTCGCTGCGCGACAGCTCCCCCAAGGGAGCAAGCGCTCTCCCGCAGCGCCGCGCTTTCGCAGAAAGCGGCGCTGCAAATGCCGTTTTCCGTTACGACCCCTCCTGTGAAAATAGCGTTTGGAGCGCTCCGCAGAGCGCGACAAACGCGAAATTTAAAATAATCTTTCCGCTGAATATGCCCAGAGCAACGCGGAGGGCATTTCCAATCGTCCCGCCGTGGGGCGCAAAGACTTTTCTTTTTGCATAGAAATGTGCTTTTGATTATGGTATACTAACAGCAGACTGAAAAAGCTGCCCCTTGCGGGGCTTATCCGATACAAAAACGAGGAACACTATGAAAAAAGTCATTTCGGTCCGTTTCAAGGAAAACGGCAAAAGCTATTATTTTGATCCCGGTGATGCTGTCATCCACACCGGGGAATACGTTATTGTGGAGACTGCCCGCGGCGTGGAGTGCGGCGAGGTGGTGCAGGGCGCGCGGGAACTGGCGGATGCCGCCGTGCCCAAGGCGCTGAAACCCATCACCCGCATGGCCGACAGCGTGGATATCCGCCGGATGCGCCAGAACCGCGAGGACGAAAAGCGCGCCTACCACACCTGTCAGGAGTGCATCGCCCGCCACGGGCTGGAGATGAAGCTGGTGGAAGCCGAGTACACGCTGGACCGCTCCAAGATCATGTTCTACTTCACCGCCGACGGGCGGGTGGACTTCCGGGAACTGGTCAAGGATCTGGCCGGCATCTTCCACACCCGCATCGAGCTGCGCCAGATCGGCGTGCGCGACGAGAGCAAGATGATCGGCGGTCTGGGCATCTGCGGTCAGCCCTTCTGCTGCAGCCGCTTTTTGAAGGATTTCCAGCCCGTTTCCATCAAGATGGCCAAGGAGCAGGGGCTTTCGCTGAACCCCACCAAGATCAGCGGTGCCTGCGGCCGTCTGATGTGCTGCCTTGCCTACGAGGAGAGCGCCTACGAGTACCTGAACAGCATCATGCCCATGGTGGGCAGCACGGTGCGCACCCCGGACGGTCTGGGCACTGTGCTGGAGGTGAACCCGGTGTCCGGCTACCTGCGGGTGCGCTGCGGCACCGAGAGCCTTGCGCCCCGGTACTACAAGGTGGGCGTGTGCGAGTATGTGAGCGGCGGCAAGCGCCCGCCCCGCCGTCCCGACCCGGACGACGATTACTCCGGCGTGCGCAATCCCGCCCCGGTGGTGGCAAGCTCCGACGACGAAAAACGCCCCGCCTGCCCCCGCCGCCGCGCAAGCGAGAAGGAATGAACATAATGGCGTGCGCCCTCTCCGTCATCGCTGCGCGATGCCACCTCTCCCAAAGGGAGAGCCAAGTGCACTACCGGACACTTCCTCATTTCTCCTAAAGCTTTAGCAACGGACGTAACGGCTTGGCTCCCCCTTTGAGGAAAGACTTCTCCCGCTCCGGGGGAAGATGTCACCGTAGGTGACAAAAGGGGGAATCTGGCGCGGGAGCGCCTGAGAGGGTTTGCTTGTGGTTAGTATTATAAAACTAACCATACTTCGTGATTTTCGCTAAAAATCTCCGGCAATTTTGGCTATAAGTTAGGCCGTGCTTTTGTGCAACCCCACAAAATATTTTATTTTGTTGTTGTGGCAGCACGGTTAGTCTTGCCTTTTCCGGCCTGCTTTGTTAGAATGCAGACAAGGATACAAATTCCGGGGGGCGTGCGTGGCCGTGCCAAGGTACGTTTCTTCATAATTACATCGGCACGGGATAAAAAAGGAGAGTTTATTATGGCACACAAGGTTTCTGACGCATGTGTTGGCTGCGGCGCTTGCGAGGGCGCTTGCCCGGTTGGCGCTATCACCATCGAGAACGGCGCTGCAGTTGTGAACGCTGATTCCTGCATCGATTGCGGTGCTTGCGAGGGTGCTTGCCCCACTGGTGCAATCGCTGCTGAATAATCAGTAGTTTTTGCTGAAAACGCATCAAAAAGGACTGCTGCACACCTGTGCAGCAGTCCTTTTTTGTGGTATCATAAAGTAAATTCATAAAAAACGCAGTTCGGCGCGTCCGCAGACGCGCCGAACTGCTGAATCAAAAACATTTTTCCGCTGCACATGGCCAAAGCACACGCGGCGGCCATTCCTGATCCTCCACCGCAAAAAAGGCACTGCACAAAATGCTGTGCAGCCGCCCCCCTTTTTGTTTCATGCACAAATTCCGCAGGAAAATACCCTGCATTTTTTGGAAAGGAAACGGCACACTGTCTATGGAACATTCTACGGAAGTTTTGTATAATAGAACTATGGTCTACTGCACCCCGGAGCACCGGTTCGGCTCGGACGCGCTGCTGCTGGCACGCTTCTGCGAGCCAAAACGCAGCCAGAAAGCCGCAGACCTGTGCTCCGGCTGCGGCATCGTGGCGCTGGAATGGCACGACCGGGGGCACCGCGGCCCCTGCACCGCGCTGGAGCTGCAGCCCGAGGGCAGTGCCCTGCTGGCGGCAGCGGTGGAAGAGCAGCAGCTTACCCACATCATCCCCGTCTGTGCCGACCTGCGCACATGGCGGCAGGACGAGGGGCAATTTGACGTGTGCGCGTGCAATCCCCCTTATTTTACCGAGGGGCCACAGAGCCAGAACGCCGCCCACGCCCTTGCCCGGCACGAAAACACCTGCGCTTTGGAGGATGTCTGTGCCTGCGGCTTCCGGCTTTTGAAGGACGGTGGGCGGCTGGCGCTGTGCCACCGCCCCGAGCGCTTAGCCGAGGTGCTTGCCGTGCTGCGCGCCCACCGGCTGGAACCCAAGCGGCTGGCCTTTGTGAAGAACGCCCCGGAAAACGCCCCGTGGCTGTTCCTTGTGGAAGCCCAGAAGAACCGCAGGACCGGCCTGCGGGTGGAGCCGGACGTGCTCATCCGCGCCGGAGCGGCGCTGTACGGACGATAAATTCAGGAGGTAATTATGGCAGGAACTCTCTACATCGTGGCGACCCCCATCGGCAATCTGGAGGATATGCCGCCCCGGGTGGCTGCCACTTTTGGCGCGGCCGACTTTATTGCCGCCGAGGACACCCGTGTGACCATGAAGCTGCTGAATTATCTGGGGCTGAAAAAGCCCATGGTCAGCTACTACGAGCACGCCTTGCAGAAGGGCGAAGCCATTTTGCAGCGCATCGAGGCAGGGGAGAGCTGCGCCTTGTGCAGTGACGCCGGCATGCCCTGCGTGTCCGACCCGGGCGAGGTCATTGTGCGGGACGCACTGGCGCGGGGCATCAAGGTGGTGCCCATCCCGGCCGCTTCTGCCTGCGTCACCGCACTGGCAGTCTCCGGGCAGGATACCTCCCGCTGGGTGTTCGAGGGCTTTCTGCCGGTGAACCGCAAGCAGAAAAAGGAGCGTCTGGCCGAGCTTTTGCAGGAAAAGCGCACGGTCATCTTTTACGAAGCGCCCCACAAGCTGCGCACCACGCTGGACGATCTGACCGCCGCCTTTGGCGCAGACCGCAGCATTACCCTGTGCCGGGAGCTGACCAAGCTCCACGAGGAGATCTGGAAAACCACTCTGGGCGAAGCCGTGGAGCACTACCGCGCCGCCGAGCCCCGGGGCGAGTATGTGCTGGTGATGGCGGGTGCGCCCGCCGCTGCCGCTGAGGAAGAGGAGCTGACACTGGAACAGGCGGCGCAGCGCGCTTTTGCGCTGACCATTGAGGGTTTCAGCGCTTCTGCCGCCGCCAAGGCTGCTGCACAGGGCACAGCCTATTCCAAGAGCGAAGTGTACAAGCAGCTGCTGCTGTTGCAGCAGACTGCCGAATGAGGATAGAGGAGGATATTTTTCCGTGACAAAACTACTGGTCCTGAGCGACAGCCACGGCGCGCGTGACGCCATTAAGCGCATTTTGAACAAAGAGCAGAACAACGTGGATGCCGTGATCTTTTTGGGGGACGGCCTGCGGGATCTGGAGCAGGCGCTGGCCTTTTTCCCTCATCTGCGGGTGTACTCCGTGGCCGGCAACTGCGATTACGGTGCGCTGGAGCCGCTGGACGGCTTGGCGGGCTTTGATCAGACGGTGGTTTTTTATACGCATGGTCACATGTACGGTGTAAAATACGATCTGGATACGCTGGCAGATGCCGCTGCCGCCCGAGGGGCCGAGGTGGCGCTGTTCGGCCACTCCCATATTCCCCACGCGGAGCAGCGGGGCAATGTATTTTTGTTCAACCCCGGCTCCTGCGGGCGCTGCTACACCGGCCCGGACACCTACGGCCTGCTGACGCTGGAAAACGGCGCAGTGACCGCCTATGAGCACAAAGAGGTACCCAAGCAATGAGCATCAACGAGGTGCGCTATCTGCCGGAATGCGGCAGCACCAACGCCTATGTAAAAGAGCATTTCGAGGAGTTCGGCCCCGTTGCGGCGGTGTATACCGAAAACCAGACCGCCGGGCGCGGGCGGCTTGGCCGCAGCTGGGTAAACGCCGAGGGCAAAGCGCTGTACTACACGGTCGCCATCAAGGAGCCGCTGGCGCAGCCTGCCACCCTGCCGCTGCTGGCAAGCCTTGCGGTGCGCCGCCAGCTGCAGCTGCGCTACGGCGTGGACTGCCAGATCAAGTGGCCCAACGACCTTTTGCTGAACGGCAAAAAGCTGGTGGGCATCCTGTGCGAGAGCGTAAGCTACGGCTACCAGCAGCAGGGGCGCGGCATCCTGTGCGGCATCGGCATCAACCTTGCCCAGCCCCAGAGCTATTTTGACGCCGCCGATCTGCCCCACGGCACCTCGCTGGCCTTGCAGGGCGCTGCGGTGGATCTTGCCACCGACCCCGCATGGCTGGCCGAGGGGCTGACCGATTTCGGCTTTGACCGCAGCCTGTACACCTTTGCCCGGGACGGCTTTGCGCCCTTCCGGGAGGAATACAAGGCTGCCTGCATCAATCTGGGCCGCCGGGTCACCTTTGACCTGCCGGACGGCAGTCAGGGCGCAGGCGAAGCCGTGGATGTGGACGCCGAGGGGCGTTTAGTGGTGCGCACCGATGCCGGGGAGCAGCACGTTTTCACCGGGGAAGTGTCGGTGCACGGCATCTACGGAGCAGTGTAATTATAAAAGGGGCAGATGCACAACCGTGCACCAGCCCCTTTTATCTTTGACGATTTGGAATGCGCGCCGCGTTCGCTTTGCGCATGATTAGCGGAAAACATATTTTATAATTCGCAATTCTGGAAAATCTGCGGATTTTCCAGAATTGCCTTTTCACGGGAGGGGTCGCAAAGGCAAGCGGCAGATACAAAAAAGCTCCCCCTTTCGGGGGAGCTGGCGAACGCAGTGAGCCTGAGAGGGTTTTCCTTATCTTCTCCGTTTCATCTGGCGGCGGCGCTGGTTAAGGGTCAGTCCGCCGCCGCAGCGCAGGGTGACAAAGCCCAGTGCGCACAAAATCAAAATCAGGGCGCAGAGCAGCAGCAGGGTGGCCTTGATGTCGGTGCGGAAGTCCGATACATACTCCTGGTGGGTCACAAGGTCTACCTGTCCCACCTCGTAGCCATCCAGATAGACGGTGGCGGTGCCCAGCTTCTGCCCCTCCTTGACGGTGGCGGAGACGCTCTCGGGCAGGTCGAAGGAATAGCTCACCTTATCGTCGCTGTGGCCGTAGCCGCTGACCGGCGCGGCGGCGTACAGCTCCACAGCCGGCTCGGTGCGGCACTTGTTCAGGTCTACGGTGGTCAGTACGGTCTGGGTATCCACCAGCGGACGGTCGGCAAAGCTGGCAAAGGCCCAGTCGAACAGGTCGTCGCATTCGGTAAACAGATGATCCAGCGTGTCACAGCCAAGGATCACCAGCCCGTAGCTGTGGCCGTCCTGCTGGGCAAAGGCCACGATGCAGCGGCCTGCCAGCGTGGTAAAGCCGCCCTTGACCCACTTGACGTACTCCCGGTAGTTGGCACTTTTGCTGTTCATCAGGCTGTTGGAGCTGCTGATGGTGTGCTCCGCCTTGCGCAGATTGGTGGCCGGCAGCACATAGCTGGCGGTGCCCGCCACCTGTGCAAAGGTCTGGTTCTGGGCGCAGGCGGCGGCGATCTTTGCCAGATCCTGCGCAGTGGACACGTTGCCGTAGTCAAACAGGCCGTGGGCACAGGTAAAGTTCGTGCCGGTGCAGCCCAGCTCCGCCGCCCGGGCGTTCATCTGCTGCACAAAGCCCATCACGCTGCCCCCCACGTCCCACGCAATGACGCTGGCGGCGTCGTTGGCGCTGATGATGAGCATAGCGTTCAGCAGATCGATGCGGCGCACGGTCTCGCCGATGCGCAGCCCTATGGTGGTGCCGTTGGCGTTCTGGATATCCTTGAACTCCTGTGTCAGGTCGGTGGGCACGGTCACTTCACCGTTCAGGTCCTTGCCGCTTTCCACCAGCAGCAGGGCGGTCATCAGCTTGGTCAGGCTTGCCACATATTTCTGCTGGTCGGCGTTCTGGCTCAGGATGGTCTTGCCGGTGTCCGCGTTGAACAGATACACCGCCTCAGTCTCTGTTGCAGTCTGGACGGGCATGGGGTATACTGCAAATACCGGCAGCACTGCGCTGACGACAACCGCCAGCGTGAGCACCAGTGCCGCCAACCGGCGGCAGAACGTGTTGTGAAGCATGAAGGTACCCCCTTGAATCCCGCTCCGGCAAAACCGGCGCGCACATTTTTGTTCCTTACTTATAAGAATACCATAAAAGAACCAAAAGAGAAAGGTGGTTTTTAACAATGTTCTTATCCTTTTGTGGAAAAACGCCCCGCGATGAGGGCGCAGCTTTTGTAGCCCCCAACGCTACCGTGCAGGGAGATGTGGTTTTAAAGCCCGGCTCCACCGTCTGGTACGGTGCGGTGCTGCGCGGGGATGACGGCACGTTGACCATCGGCAAAAACAGCAATGTACAGGACAACGCGGTGCTGCACTGCGACATCGGCGGCTGCGTGACCCTTGGCGAAAACGTCACGGTAGGGCACTGCGCACTGGTGCACGGCTGCACCGTAGGGGACGGCAGTTTAATCGGGATGCACGCCACATTGCTGAACCATTGCGTGGTGGGCAAAAACTGCATCATCGGGGCAGGGGCGCTTGTGCCGGAAGGCATGGTCATCCCGGACAACTCGGTGGCGGTGGGCGTGCCCGCCCGGGTCATCAAGCAGGTGAGCCCCGCGCAGGTGGAAGCCAACCTGCACAACGCCGCGCACTATGTGGAGCACGGAAAACTGCACGCAGAGCAGATGAAAAACGGGTGAGAGTGCGGCGCTGCGCGGGGTGACCCCTTCCGTCTTGCCGCTGCGCGGCAATCCACCTTCCCAAAGGGGACGGCTTAACCCTCTCAGGCGCTCCCGCGCCAGCTCCCCCGAAGGGGGAGCCAAGCCGTTACGTTTGTTGCTGAAGTGTTAGGAGCAATGAGAAACTGTATCGCCACCTCAAAAAGCTCCCCCTTCGGGGGAGCTGGCACGCCGTCAGGCGTGACTGAGAGGGTTAAGGCTCCCCCTTGGGGGAGCTGGCGAGCGCAGCGAGACTGAGGGGGTTCGTTTTTCTTCTCAAACGTTTCATTTTGCATTTTTTTCGCACTGCGGTACAAAGTTTCAAGAACTTTCTTGAATTTTCACAGAAATGTAATGACTTTTTTCGTAAAATCGGGTATACTGTATCTTGCAGGGACAGTGGGGCCGCAACCACTTCCCCGCACATGATTCCTCCTCACACCAAAGCAATACCCCAAACAAGAAATCCCTCCGGTGTACCGCAAGCGCCGGAGGGGTTTCTTGTTGTTTCGTTATTTTTAAACGGTGCGCAGCTTTGCTGCGAACACCGAGAGCACCACCTTAGGGTTCACCTGTGCGCCCAGCCGCTGCAGGGCGGCGTCTGCCAGACGCACCGCCTGCCGCGCCTGTGTGCCCTGCACCGGGGCGCGGGGGCTGCTGCGCAGTCCCGCCGCTGCCACCGCGCGGAAATCAGTCAGCAGAGCAGAAGCCGCTGCCTTGTCCTTTTCGTAGGCGGCAAGCAGCACAGCGGCGGTGTAGCTATCGCGGGCGGCAGCGGCGCGGGCAAGCTCCAGCGCCTTTTCCACCTGTGCGGCGCGGGCTTCGTCCCGGGCGACCGCCAGCACCGTGCCAATATGACCATCGAACAGCTCACTGTACAGTGCGGCTGTTTTTTTGTCCACTCCCTGCGCCGCGCAGTAGCGGGTGCAGTCGGCAGGGGACACCGGCGCCACCGCAAAGCTGACGCAGCGGCTGCGGATGGTGGGCAGCACGCTGGCCAGAGAATCCGCCGTGAGCAGGAACAGCACCCCCTCCGGGGGCTCCTCCATCACCTTCAGCAGGGCGTTGGCGGATTCCTCGTTCATGCGCTCCACATGGTACAAAAGCACCGCGCGCCCCTCGGCGGAAAGGCTGGTGTTGAAAATTTCGCTGCGCATGGCAGTGACCTGACCCACCAGATACTTCCCGCCGCTGCCCATACCGGACACCGAGATAGCTTCCCGCACGATGCCGGTCTCCACCGTGCCGCTGTCGCGCTTACCGGCTTTTGCCACGGCGCGGCAGCACTCGCCCCGCAGCAGCGCTTCGGCGGCGGCACCGCCGGCGGGGTAGAGGTAGTCGGCGGCGATGCAGCGGGCGGCAAAGCCGGTGCCAAGACCGGCTTCGCCCACCAGCAAAACGCTATGGGTCAGCCGCCGGGTGGCCAGCATCTGCTGCACGCTGGTTTTCAGTTCTGCGTTGCCTTCCATGCGGTCCAGCATCATGATGGGAGTACTCCTTTTGTGAGAGACAGTAAAACGATTTAAAATGCCCTCCGCGTTGCTCTGGGCATGATTCAAGGAAAGATTATTTTATATTTCGCAATTCTGGAAAATCTGCGGATTTTCCAGAATTGCCTTTTCACGGGTGGGGTCGTGGAGGAAAACAGCAGCTGCCGCGCTTGTTTCCTGCGGAAACAGTCGCGCAGTGGGGGCTACCCCTTCCGTCATCGCCTGCGGCGATGCCACCTTCCCCAAGGGGACGGCTTTTCGCGGTGGCGGGAAAGTTTATGGCATCGCCCAAAGGCGCCCCCTTGGGGGAGCTGCCGAACGCAGTGAGGCTGAAGGGGTACTCTTTTAAAATTTTATCTCCTGTTCTTCCGTTTCCACTGCTCCCGGCGCACCCATGCGCGGAGGGAGCGGTAGGCCATGGGGGCAAAGAAGAGCCAGACGTTGAGCATGGACAACAGGTAGTCCAGCTTGCCGGGCATGGATGCGCCCAGAAAGCTGAACACCCACAGCACTGCCGCGAAAATGCCGAAGTACTTTACCCGGATGGGGATGACGAAGAAGAGCAGCAGCTGCACCTCCGGGTAGAGCATGGCAAAAGCCAGCAGCAGCGAGAGGGACAGGCAGTAGGTGCTGGCGGTCACGCCGGTGAGCAGACAGCCCAGCACCGTGCCCAGCACGCCGGACAGCAGATACACCGTGTAGCGGAAATCGCCCCACTCCCGCTCCAGCGCCGTGCCGATGAACCATGTGAAGTAGATGCCCAGCACCACGCTGAGGATGCTGCCGCCGGAAAAGGGGATGAATATAAAGCTGATCACCCGCCAGACCTGTCCTTGCAGCAGCAGGAACCGGTTCAGCCCCAGCCAGCCCGTGATGGTGCGGTCAACAAACAGCTCGATGGCCAATACCAAGATCTGCCCCGCCACCAGAATATTGGTCAGGTTCGGAATGCCGTAGCGGCCATACTTGCGCTCCAGCTTGTTCAGCCAGTTGTTCATGTGTTTCGCCTCCGTTGCGGGATGCCCCGCCAGTTTCATGTTACCCCTATTTTACCATGACAGTCCCCCGCATTCAAGAAAATCCACGCGGAAGGCGGTGAAACTGTGCTTTCTTTCCCGGCAGACAGGCTGCACGCGCAGTTTTTTCACACCGAAGCCGCCGGGGTGTGGAAAAAGCGGGAAAAGCACAGCATTCATGCGGGTTTCAAGTCCCAAAACGACAACCGAAAATTGTATGGACTATCCGTTCTGGAATGAACTTTTCACTTTTTCCACCGGGTTTTCCACCGTTTTTGTGAAAAAGAAGCGCAGTTTCCAACGATGTTTTCCACCTTTTCCACATAGTTTTCCACATCCAGTGGAGGAAAGCCCTATACAAGCCGTAATGGATGCCGCCGCATTCTGGAAATTTGTGGACAAAAATGTGGGCAATCTGCCTTTTATAAAAAAGAAAGTCGAAGGTTTTTCTTTTGTTTTTACAGTTTACTCCGGCTTACGGGTTTGCTTTTCTCCAATCTGGAATCTCCTCCGGGGCAGTTTTCCACAAACCGCCGGGGAGAAAAACCCGGTGTGGAAAACGGACACAAACGGTGGTTTTCCACACTGCTTTTACCTCGCAGGCGCGGCGGGGGAATTACCCCTTCCGTCATCGCCTGCGGCGATGCCACCTTCCCCAAGGGGACGGCTTTTGGTGGTGGCGATAAAGTTTCCGGCATCGCGCAAAGGCGTCCCCTTGGGGGAGCTGGCGCGCAGCGCCTGAGGGGGTAACTCCCTGAACTCCCCCATAAAAAATGCCGGGCGGTCCGCAGACCGTCCGGCATTGCTTTATTCTTTACATCATATTGCGGAACACCAGCTGTGCGATCTGGAAATAGAGGATCAGGCTGCAGGCGTCCACGATGGTGGTGATGAAGGGGGTAGCCATGATGGCGGGGTCGGCACCCAGCTTTTTGGCGGCAAGCGGCAGCATACCGCCCACCAGCTTTGCCAGAATGACACTGAAGAACAGCGACACGCTGACCACGATGGCGTAGCCCATCACGTTGGCATACTGGCCGGGGAAGAGGAAGGTGTACATCAGGTAGATGCGCAGGCCGTTCACGATGCCCAGCACTGCGCCCACGATGGCAGACACCCGCAGCTCCTTGCCCAGCACCCGCACAAAGTCGGCAGGCTCTACCTCGCCCAGTGCCAGACCGCGCACCATCAAGGTGCTGATCTGGTTGCCGCAGTTACCGGCGGTATCCATCAGCATGGGCATGAAGGAGACCAGCAGCGGCAGGCTGACAAAGGCTTCCTCGTAGTGGGTGGTGACCATGCCGGTAAAGGTAGCGGACAGCATCAAAATCAGCAGCCAAGGGATGCGCTGCTTGGCGTGGGTCCACACGCTGGTGCCGAAGTAGGTGGTGGCGTCGTCATCCGGGAGAATGGCGGCCATCTTCTGCATATCCTCGGTGCTCTCGTCGGTCAGAACGTCGATGGCGTCGTCGATGGTGATGATACCCACGAACATCCCCTCGTTGTCCAAAACGGGCATAGCGGTAAAGTCGTAGCGCTGCATCTCACGCGCCACGAACTCCTGATCGTCAGTGACCTTCACGGTGACCAGATTATCATCCATAATCTCCGTGATTGGGGTCTTGGGGTCGGCCAGCAGCAGATTACGGGCTGAGACAACGCCCTGCAGCCGGTTGCTCTCCACCACATAACAGGTGTAGACGGTCTCGGCATTCTCGCCCTGCTTGCGGATGGCGGCAAAAGCCTGTTCCACCGTCATATCCCTGCGCAGACGCACGTATTCCGGGGTCATCAGGCTGCCGGCAGAGCTTTCCGGGTAGTTCAGCAGCTTGTTCAGGCTCTCGCGGGTCTCCCGGGAGGATTTTTCCAGCACCCGCTTGACCACGCCTGCGGGCATATCTTCCAGCAGGTCGGCGGCATCGTCCAGACTCATCTCCTCGATGGCGCTCACCAGCTCCACGTCCGAGAAGGCGTTTACCAGATCGTCCCGGGCTTCGTCGGACATATAGGCAAAAGCTTCGGTGGCAACTTCCTTTTTCAGCAGACGGAACACCACCAGACGGTTGTTCTCGTCCAGTTCTTCCAGCAGCTCGGCAAGGTCGGCGGGCTGCTCTTCCTCGGTCACCTCGCGCAGCTTGACGTACTGCTTTTTGATCAGCAGCTTCAGCAGACGGCTCTTGGTCAGCATCTCGGGGTTTGCCTTGACCTCTTCGTCGTTGGCTTCCTCCCGCTCTGCCTCCCGCATATCCTGCTTCAGATCCTCGGTGGCTTCCTCGTTCAGATCCTCCGCCAGCTTCTGACGCACCTCGGCGGGGATATCGGCGGGCAGCTCCTGCACCGGCAGGTTCTGTTCCGTGTTGGTCTCCAGCTTCTTTTCTTCCATATCCATGGGCTGCCTCCTCTGGGCAATATACGGCACGGAGGGCTTTCTCCGCGCCGGAGGATGCAGCAGGTCGGGAAACAAAAAACGCGCCGCCCGGTGCCGGAATGCCGCAAATGCCGCCGTTTCCGCGCACGCAAAGCCGCGCCTTTCCTATGCCGGGGGCTTTTTAAGCCGCCGGGGGCAAAAAGGCGAACGCAGTACTTTTTGTTGTCCGATCTACCGCATCGGTGGAGCTACTTCGACTATGATCAGGGTCCATTGTCCTGCGTTCACCTCCCAGTTTTCGTAAATTTTGCAGCCGCAGCACCCGCGCCGGGCGCTGCACTGGCTATATCCTTTTTTATTATAGCGCCGCAAAAAAATAGGGTCAACCCTAAAGCGAGGTTTTGCAAAGATTTTTACGACGTCTTACAGAAACAAAACACCCTTCTCCGTGTTGCGGCACACAGAGAAGGGTGTTTTGCTTGGATATTGCCTTGGTGTGAGGAGGAATCATGTTACTTGGGAAGTGGTTGCGGCCCCGCTTCCCATGGCAAAAGTATAACAGCTTTCACAATTCATTTCGTTAAGAAGCTATGAAGAAACTGTAAAAAGGAAGCGGAAAATTCCGGAAGATTTTGTGATAAGCTTCTTGGTTGACGTTCGGTTGCAGAGATGCTAAAATGAAACTGTAAAAGCAGCCATGAAGGAGGGACTTTTATGAGCGATTGTGCATTTTTGAACAACAGTGGTAACTTTACCGCGTTCACCTACAACGGCAGAACCATCCGTTTCCGCACGCCTTCTTCGCTGGAGCGTTACACGGATATTCTGGAATGGGACAAGGGCTATCTTGTAGTCATGGCAAAATACAAGGGTGCTCCCGCAGAAGAAGAGTATATCGATCTGGTTCCCATCCTGAACAATTTGTATATTGATGCCGATGCTTTTTTAAAGCCGATCCGAAAGGTAGAGTTGCAATATGCCTGATATTTTAAGCGTTGCTGACCACGCAGACATGATTTAAGTAGAAAAATTATTTTTAGAGAATAAGCCCGGAGCGTTTGCGAACGCTCCGGGCTTATAGTTTTATTTACACAAAAATACGCCCCGGTCACCTTGCGGTGAGCGGGGCGCTAAAAACTGATGCAGTTTTTCACTGAGGCAAGATCCCTGCAAGGCAGGTCTTATGCCGCAGGCGGAGCAAGGTATCTGCACGCAGACCTTATGCTCCTGACACACGCGGGGTGTGCTCTCAAGGGCCCTCGCGGGCGCTTTGGTATCTCAAGCCCCTGCGCAAAAGGAGGGGAATGAAATCAGGTTTTTCGACCGTTCTGTCAGGTACAGGGCAAAACGTTCAGCCTGTTCTGGCACGGCAAAGGCAAATTCCACAGTTCCGCACCGCTGCATTGCGCAGTAACCGCCGATGCGGGGCTGCCGCTCTTCACACGGGAAAGAGCAGGGGCCGCTGGTTCATTTGGTGTCTCTGCCGCTGCTTAAAAACAGCTTACTTGTACAGCTCGACCAGACGGGTCAGGTGCTCGTAGCGGTCGTTTGCAACCTCCTGGTTGCGAGCGAACAGCTCCTTAGCACGCTCGGGGAAGGCGCGGGTCAGACGGCTGTAACGGGTCTCGTTTGCCAGCAGAGCCTGATACTTCTCGTTGTCCACAGCCTTGGAGGTCAGGGTGAAGGGGTTCTTGCCCTGTGCCTTGTTGGCGGGGTTGAAGGTGAACAGGTTCCAGTAGCCAGCCTCGACTGCCTTCTTCATCTCGTTCTGGCAGTTGGTCATGCCGCCCTTGACACCGTGCA
>OKSC01002841.1_pt1 | contig 13987 bp, 8 predicted proteins | sample 1601161 | NCBI WGS metagenome assembly OKSC01 (sample SAMEA3541552, study PRJEB24748) | human gut metagenome | biome: human gut; feature: human-associated habitat; material: faeces | place: China | collected 2012
TGCCGTCCGGCTCGTCGCCGCCGGAGAAGCCGCCCGGCAGCATCAGGATCTGCGCCTCATCCAGCTCCTTCACCAGCGCCTCGCAGCTCTCGGCCACGTTGGCGGGGGTCAGGTTTTTCAGCACCAGAACATGCGGGTCGCCGCCTGCGCGGCGGAACGCGCGGGCCGTGTCGTACTCGCAGTTCGTGCCGGGGAATACGGGGATGACGACCCGCGGCGTCGCCAGGCGCACAGAGGGAGCCACGCGCTTGTTGGCGGGGCAGTCATGCTCCAGCGCGGGGACGAACTCACCGGCCTTGCGGTAGGGGAATACCGGCTCGAGCTTTTGCTCCCACAGCTCCTGCAGACGGGCCAGGTCAATGGCCTTGCCCTCGGCCTCCAGCGTGTAGTCCACGGTGGTGAAGCCGAGGAACTCACCGGCGGAGGCATCAAGCAGCTCCAGAATGACCGCGCCGTAGGCGGGCTTGAACAGATCGTTCAGGTCGATGTCATTGGACAGCTGCAGACCCACATGGTTGCCGACGCACATCTTGAACAGTGCCTCGGCCACACCGCCGTAGCCCGGCGTGGCGGCAGCCAGCACCTTGCCCTCGTCGATCATCTGTTCGACGGTCTTGTAAATGGAAATCAGGCTGCCGATCTCGGGCAGACCGTTCTTGTAGTTGGGGCGCAGGATGACAACGGAGCTGTTGGCCTTCTTGAACTCGGGGCTCTGCACGTCGTGGGTGTTGCCGATGGCCGTCGCAAAGCTGACGAGCGTCGGGGGCACGTCCAGGCCCTCAAAGCTGCCGGACATCGAGTCCTTGCCGCCGATGGACGCAATGCCCAGACCCATCTGGGCATCCAGCGCACCGAGCAGGGCGGCCAGCGGCTTGCCCCAGCGCTCGGGCTTATCGTTCATATGCTCAAAATATTCCTGGAACGTCAGGTACATATCCTCGTGGTGGAAGCCCGCGCAGACCAGCTTGGTCACGCTCTCGACCACGGCCATATACGCGCCGCGGTAGGGGTCAGCCTCGGTCAGGTAGGGGTTGAAGCCCCAAGCCATGCCGGAGCAGGTCGTCGTCTCACCGTCCACTGGCAGCTTGGCGGCCATGGCCATCGTCGGGGTCAGCTGGTACTTGCCGCCGTAGGGCATCAGCACGGTGGCTGCGCCGATGGTGGAGTCGAACCGCTCGCCCAGGCCCTTTTGGCTGCAGACGTTCAGGTCGCTGACCATGGATTCCAGCTTCTGCTCAAACGTTGCACCGGCAAACTGGGGCTGCCAGACATGGCCCGGCAGGATGTGCGCATCAGCGTGGCGCTCGGCACCGTTGGAGTTCAGGAACTCGCGGGAGAGGTCAACGATGGTCTTGCCGTTCCAGACCTCGCGCATCCGCTTTTCCTCGGTGACGGTGGCAACGATAGTCGCCTCAAGGTTTTCCTCGGCGGCGTACTTCATAAAGGTCTCGGCGTCCTCGGCGGCGACGGCCACGGCCATGCGCTCCTGGCTCTCCGAAATGGCCAGCTCGGTGCCGTCCAGACCCTCGTACTTGCGGGTGACCTTGTTCAGGTCGATGTGCAGGCCGTCGGCCAGCTCACCGATGGCGACAGACACACCGCCTGCGCCGAAGTCGTTGCAGCGCTTGATAAGGCGGCAGGCGTCCTCGCGGCGGAACAGGCGCTGCAGCTTGCGCTCGATGGGCGCGTTGCCCTTCTGCACCTCGGCACCGCAGGTCTCAAGGCTTGTCAGCTTGTGCGCCTTGGAGGAACCGGTGGCACCGCCGACACCGTCGCGGCCCGTGCGTCCGCCCAGCAGGATGACGACATCACCCGGGGCGGGCTCCTCGCGGCGGACATGGCTGGCAGGCGTCGCGCCGACAACTGCACCGATCTCCATGCGCTTGGCGGCGTAGCCGGGGTGGTACAGCTCTGCGACCTGACCGGTGGCAAGGCCGATCTGGTTGCCGTAGCTGGAATAGCCCGCGGCAGCCGTCGTGACCAGCTTGCGCTGGGGCAGCTTGCCGGGCATTGTCTCGGAAACAGGCTTCAGCGGGTCAGCCGCACCGGTCACGCGCATGGCCTGATAGACATAGCTGCGTCCGGACAGCGGGTCACGGATGGCACCGCCAATGCAGGTCGCCGCGCCGCCGAAGGGCTCGATCTCGGTGGGGTGGTTGTGGGTCTCGTTCTTGAACAGGAACAGCCAGTCCTGCTGCTCACCGTCCACGTCACACTTGATCTTGACGGTGCAGGCGTTGATCTCCTCGCTCTCGTCAAGGTTCTTCAGAATGCCGCGCTGCTTCAGCGCCTTGGCACCGATGGTCGCGCAGTCCATCAGGGTGCGGTTTTTCTTGTCGCGGCCCGTTTCGGCGCGCAGTGCCATGTAGCGGTCAAATGCGGCCTGCACAAGCTCGTCGTCGATCTTCACGTCGTCCAGGATCGTGCCGAACGTCGTGTGGCGGCAGTGGTCGGACCAGTAGGTGTCGATCAGACGGATCTCGGTGATGGTCGGGTCGCGGTGCTCGGATTTGAAGTAGTTCTGGCAGAATACGATGTCCGCATGGTCCATCGCCAGGCCCTTCTCATTGCGGAACGCTTCCAGCGCGTCGTCGTCCAGCGCGGTGAAGCCGGTCAGTGTCTCGACCTCCGTCGGGATGGCAAACTCCATTTTCAGGGTGCTGCGCTCGTCAAGGCTTGCCTCGCGGGCTTCGACGGGGTTGATGACGTACTTCTTGATAGCGGCCAGGTCGGCGTCGGTCAGGTCGCCGTCCAGCAGATAGACGCGGGCGGAGCGCACCGCGGGGCGCTCGCCCTGGCTCAGCAGCTGGATGCACTCGCTGGCAGAGTCGGCGCGCTGGTCAAACTGGCCGGGCAGGTACTCGACGGCAAAAACGGTCTTGGCGTCGGGCAGCTTGTCGTAGGTCACGTCAACAGGCGGCTCACTGAACACGGTGGGCACAGCCTGCTGGAACAGCACTGCGTCGATGCCCTCGACGTCATAGCGGTTCAAAAGGCGCAGACCGGTCAGATTCTGGATGCCGACCAGATCGACCAGCTCATGCAGAAGCCCCTGTGCCTCGCCGTCAAAGCCGGGCTTTTTCTCAACATAAATGCGATATACCATTGTATTTCCTCCTGAGAGTTAAATTTGCAGGAAGTGACGGACGGAAAGCCTTCCCCCTGGGGGAAAAAGGTGGCCGAGGCCCCGTCCGAGGGCGGATGAGGGGAAAGTGTACCGCTGTATCCCGTTGACGGATCGCTGCGGGAAGTTTGCCCTCATCAGTCACCTTCGGTGACAGATTCCCCCGAGGGGGAATCCTTTTTACTGCATTGCTGCCAGCGCTCTTGCCCCAATGTCACTGCGCTTGTGCAGCTTGTCAAAATGGATGCTCTCCGTGGCAGCATACGCCTTTTTCAGCGCCTCGGGCAGGGTGTTGGCCGTGGCGGTCACGCCCAGCACGCGCCCGCCGTTCGTGACGAGGCTGCCGTCCTTGATGGCTGTGCCGGCGTGGTAGACCGTCACATCGGCGGCGTCCAGCTGGCCCGCGGTCAGGCCGGTGATCTCCTTGCCCTTCTCGTAGGCGAGGGGATAGCCGCCGCTGGCTAAGATGACACAAGCCGCCGCGCCGCCGCTGAATTTGACATCGGTCTTGTCCAGCGTGCCGTTCGTTGTGGCCTCCATCACGGTCAGCAGGTCGCTTTCCAGCAGGGGCAGCACGACCTGCGTCTCGGGGTCGCCGAAGCGGCAGTTGTACTCGATGACCTTCGGGCCGTCGGGGGTCAGCATCAGGCCGAAATACAGGCATCCCTTGAAGGGGCAGCCCTCGGCCTGCATGGCCGCAACCGTGGGCAGGAAAATCTCCTGCATGCAGCGCTCGGCGACTGCGGGCGTGTAGTAGGGGTTCGGGGCCACGGTGCCCATGCCGCCGGTGTTCAGGCCCTCGTCGTGGTCGAGAGCACGCTTGTGGTCCATGCTCGAGACCATCGGCTTGACGGTCTTGCCGTCGCAGAAGGACAGCACGCTGACCTCGGGGCCGGTCAGGAACTCCTCGACGACCACATGGTTGCCGGACGCGCCGAACTTTTTGTCCAGCATGATCTCCTTGACGCCGTCGGCAGCCTCCTGCTCATTCTGGCAGATCAGCACGCCTTTGCCCAGCGCCAGACCGTCCGCCTTGATGACGACGGGGTATTTGCCCTCGGCTTTGATGTAGTCCATGACCTTCTCGGGGTCGTCGAACGTCTCATATTTGGCCGTAGGGATGCCGTATTTCTTCATCAGGTCCTTGCTGAACACCTTGCTGGCCTCAATGCGGGCCGCGGCCTTGTCGGGACCGAATGCCGGGATGCCGACAGCGGCCAGCGCATCGACCATGCCCAGCGCCAGCGGGTCGTCCTGGGCGACGACGACATAGTCAAAGGCTTCTTCCTTGGCAAATTTGACCATGGCGTCCACGTCGGTGGCCGGGATGGCCTTGCAGTGGGCGTCATAGCTGATGCCGCCGTTGCCGGGCGCACACCAGATCTCGGAGCAGCGGGGGCTTTTTTTCAGCGCGCGGATGATGGCGTGCTCACGCCCGCCGCCGCCTACAACCAGAATTTTCATAAGCGTCCTCCTTGACAGCACAACAGCCCGCGACGAAAAATCGCCGCAGGCGAGTTGTTTTTGCGTTTAATGATGGAACAGCCGGATGCCGCAGAACGCCATCGCAATGCCGTACTTGTTGCAGGTGTCGATCACCTGTGCGTCGCGGATGGAGCCGCCCGGCTGCACAATAGCGGTCACGCCGCTGCGGCGCGCGCGCTCGATGTTATCGCCGAACGGGAAGAAGGCATCACTGCCCAGGCTCACACCGGTCACGGCATTCAGCCAGGCGCGCTTTTCCTCGGCGGTCAGCGGGGCCGGCTGCTCGGTGAAGGTCTCGGCCCAGACATCGTCGCCGATGACATCCTCCGGCGTGTCGCCGATGTAAACATCGATCGCGTTGTCGCGGTTCGGCTTGGCAATGTCAGCGCGGAACGGCAGGTCCAGCACTTTCAGCATGTGGCGCAGCTGCCAGTTGTCGGCCTTCTGGCCCGCCAGGCGGGTGCAGTGCACGCGGCTCTGCTGGCCCGCACCGACGCCGATGGTCTGGCCGTCCTGCACGTAGCAGACGCTGTTGGACTGGGTGTATTTCAGCACGATCAGGCTGATGATGAGGTCGCGGCGCTGCTCGTCGCTGATGACCTTGTTCTCGGTCACAACGTTCTGCAGCATCGTCTCATTGGAAATGTCCAGGTCCTGACGGCCCTGCTCGAAGGTCACGCCAAAGACCGTGCGGGTCTCCAGCGGCTTCGGCTCGTAGTCGGCGTCGATCTGGACGATGGCGTAGCCGCCCTTCTTCTTGGATTTCAGCACCTCCAGCGCGTCGGCGTCGTAGCCGGGCGCAATAATTCCGTCGGAGACCTCGTGCTGAATCAGCTTCGCGGTGCTCAGGTCGCAGACATCGGACAGCGCGATCCAGTCGCCGAAGCTGGACATACGGTCCGCACCGCGGGCACGGGCATAGGCGCAAGCCAGCGGGGAAAGCTCGGTCTCCGGCGCAATGTGGTACATGGCGCGCAGGGTCTCATCCAGCGGCAGACCGATGGCCGCACCGGCGGGGGAGACGTGCTTGAAGCTGGCGGCAGCGGGCTGGCCGAGTGCCTTCTTCAAATCGCGCACGAGCTGCCAGGAGTTGAACGCATCCAGAAAGTTGATGTAGCCCGGGCGTCCGTTCAAAATCTGCACAGGCAGGTCACTGCCGTCCGCCATGTAGATGCGGGCGGGCTTCTGGTTGGGGTTCGTGCCGTATTTCAGCTGAAATTCGTTCATATTAACCCTCCACAGCGGTGTATTTATTCAGGATAATGTCCTCGTACTCGCCGGTTTCCAGCTCGATGCTGCGGACAAACAGGCTGACCTTGTTGTCCTCGTTCAGGCTCACCCACAGCTTGTCGGCAAACTTGTCCGCGTCGTTCGTGTCGATGGCGACGCGCAGCGGCTCACCCGCAAAGCTGGGGATCGGCGCACCGTTCTTGACGTAGGTGCTGATGAAGTGTCCCTCACCGGCCACGGGCTGCGGGTAGTCGAAGGTCTGGCGCTGCACGCTCTCGGCGTTGCCCTCGTCGGACTTGACGATGGACAGCTTATAGCCGCCGCGGCGCATATCGACGACGCCGGAGATGCGGGGGGTAAAGTTCGGCGCGTCGTCCTCATAGGTGCGGGTCGCCAGCGCAGCCTCAAAGCTGTAGCCGGGGAAAAGGTTGCCGTTCATGAACCGGGCAATCATGTCGGTCTGGTCGCCGTTCGTGACCACGGTGGTCTCCCGCAGGGTCAGCACAGCGTTGTAGATGATGAGGTGCGGGTCCTCGAGCTTGGCCGGGTCAGCGGCCACCGTGCGGATGCCGCCGTCGATAGGCTCAAACACACGGTTGCGGCTGTTGGCGCTGCGGCCCATGATCCAGTAGGCGACGAACGCTTTCTGGCCGTCGGGGCTTTTGCCCAGCACAATGCCGCGCCCGGGGTAGTCATTCCCGGCAAGATATTTGTACAGATTCTTTTTCATTGTTAAACCTCGTTTTGCGTAAACAGGAAACGGGATTCCCTGCCGTGCAGTGGTGGAAAACGATTTTACACCTCGTCACTGCACACCATCGCCAATGCCTTGGGCAGCAGCTGCCACTCGGCCTCGACCATGACGCGCTTCTGCAGCGTCTCGGGGGTGTCGCCGGGCTCCACGGCCACGGCCTTCTGCAGCAGAATGGGCCCGCCGTCGCATTCCTCGTTTACAAGGTGGACGGTAGCGCCGGTCAGCTTCACGCCGCGGGCCAGCGCAGCCTCGTGCACGCGCAGTCCGTAGAAGCCGGGGCCGCAGAAGCTGGGGATCAGGCTGGGATGAACATTGATGATTTTATTGCGGTAGGCCGCAATGACCTTTTCGCCCAGCACGCTCAAAAAGCCTGCCAGCACGACCACGTCAATACTGTGCTTCTGCAGGGTGTCCAGCAGGGCGGCGTCAAACGCTGCACTGTCAGCGTAGTCCCTGCGGCTGACAACAGCGGATTCTACACCGAAATTGGCGGCGCGCTCCAGCGCGTAGACGCCGGGCTTGCTGGCAACGACCAGCTCGATTTTGCCGTTCGGGTTCTCGCCGCGGCGCTCGCTTTCCAGCAGGGCCTGCAGGTTCGTGCCGCCGCCCGATACCAGTACCGCTACACGCTTCATACCAGCTCGACCCCGTCGCCCTCGACGATGGTGCCCAGGCGGTAGGCGTCCTCGCCGTGGGCCTTCAGAATGGCAATGGCCTTGTCCGCATCCTCGGGCGCGACGGTCAGCACCATGCCGACGCCCATGTTGAAGGTGTTGAACATATCGTGCTCGGAGATGCCGCCCTCGCGCTGCATGACGTCGAACAGGGCAGGAATGCGCACATCGGCCTTGGCGATGCGGGCCGCACAGCCCTTCTTCAGGCTGCGGGGAATGTTCTCATAGAAGCCGCCGCCGGTGATGTGGGACACGCCCTTGACCGTGATCTCGTCCATGACAGCCAGCACGGGCTTGACGTAGATCTTCGTGGGGGCCAGCAGGGCCTCGCCCAGGGGCTTGTCCATGCCGTCGAATGTCTTTTTCAGCACATCGGGGTTGTTGTCAATGTCAAAAATTTTGCGCACCAGCGAGAAACCGTTGGAGTGTACGCCCGTGGAGGGCAGTGCGATGATGACATCGCCCGGCTGCATCGTGGAGTTGTCCAAAATCTTTGCCTTGTCCACGACGCCGACGGTGAAGCCGGCCAGGTCGTACTCATCCTCGGGCATCATGCCGGGGTGCTCGGCGGTCTCGCCGCCCACGAGGGAGCAGCCCGCCTGGACGCAGCCCTCGGCCACGCCCTTGACGATCTCGGCGATCTTCTCCGGGATGTTCTTGCCGCAGGCGATGTAGTCGAGGAAAACCAGCGGCTTGGCACCGGCGCAGATGACGTCGTTGACGCACATGGCCACGCAGTCGATGCCGATGGTGTCGTGCTTGTCCAGCAGCATGGCGATGCGCAGCTTGGTGCCGACGCCGTCAGTGCCGGAAATCAGAACGGGATGCTCCATGCCGGTGCAGTCCAGCTCAAACAGGCCGCCGAAGCCGCCCAGACCGCCGATGCAGTTCTCGGTCATCGTGCGGGCCACATACTGCTTCATCAGCTCAACAGAGCGGTACCCGGCGGTAATATCCACGCCTGCAGCGGCGTAGCTGGCAGAATAGCTTTTTTCCATGTTGAACTCCTAAATGTGTTACATTACTCGGAAAATCGGGTGGCAGCGGCAAGCTCTCTCCCTCCGGCGCTGCGCGCCACCTCCCTCGCAGAGGGAGGCAAGGAGGCTTGGCCCCCTCTGCGAGGGGGCTCCGCCCGCAGGCGGTGGGGGAGAGAAGTTTGCGCTACTGCTGCGCTTCCGTCGTTATGATTACAGCTTCTTATTCGTCTTAGACTGGCTCAGCGGCTTGTCGTAGACAATGTCCATCGTCTCGGTGGGCGGGGCAACGGGGTATTTGCCGGTAAAGCAGCCCGTGCAGAACCCGCACTTGCTGTGGATGGCCAGCTGCTGCACATGCTCAACGCTCAAATAGCCCAGCGTGTCAGAACCCACCATCTTGTTGATCTCCTCGACGGTGTGGCCGGTGGCAATCAGGTCCTTCTCGTCGGGAATGTCGGTGCCGAAGTAGCACGGGTGGGCGAACGGCGGGGCGCTGATGCGGTAGTGTACCTCGGCAGCACCGGCCTCGCGCAGCAGGCGGATGGTGCGGGCGCTCGTCGTGCCGCGGACGATGGAGTCATCGACCAGCACAACGCGCTTGCCCTTGACCGTGGACGAGATGGCGTTCAGTTTGATGCGCACGCTGCTCTCGCGCTGGGCCTGGCTGCCCTGAATGAAGGTGCGGCCTACATATTTGTTCTTGATAAAGCCCACGCCGTAGGGGATGCCGCTCTCCTGCGCATAGCCGAGCGCTGCATCCAGACCGGAGTCCGGCGCGCCGATGACGACATCGGCCTCCACGGGATGCTCCTGCGCCAGGAACCGACCCGCCTGCAGACGGGCCTCATGCACACAGGTGCCCTCGATGACGGAATCCGGGCGGGCAAAGTAGATGTACTCAAAGACGCACATCGTGTGCGGCGCGGCGCCGCAGTGATCCTCCATCGTGCGCAGGCCGTTGCGGTCGGCAATAACGATCTCGCCGGGGCGCACGTCACGGATGAACTTCGCACCCACGGCGTCCAGCGCACAGCTCTCGCTGGCAAAGGCATAGCCGTTGCCGTCGGGCAGCTCGCCGATGCACAGCGGGCGGAAGCCGTTGGGGTCACGCGCCGCGATCAGCTTGGTGTGGGTCATAATGACGAGGGAGTATGCGCCCTCGATGTCGTCCATCGTGCGGCTGACGGCCATCTCAATGTTCGGCGTCAGCAGACGGTTCTGGGTCAGCAGATAGGCAATGACCTCGGTGTCCGACGTGCCGTGAAAGATCGAACCGCTCATCTCGAGCTTGCGGCGCAGCTTCGGCGCGTTGACAAGGTTGCCGTTGTGGCAGACCGCCATAGCGCCCTTGCAGTGATGCAGAACCATCGGCTGCGCGTTGGAACGGCTGCGCTGGCCCGCCGTGGCATAGCGGACATGGCCGGTAGCCATCTTTGCGCCGCGGGGCAGCTCCTCCAGCACGCGCTTGGTAAAGACCTCGCTGACAAGGCCAAGATCGCGGTAGCCGGACAGCACGCCGTCGACGTTCAGCGCAATGCCGCAGCTCTCCTGGCCGCGGTGCTGCAGGGCGTACAGCGCACTGTAGACGGCGCTGACCATATCGGTCTTGCCGGTCTTGTCATACATACCGAACACGCCGCACTCCTCGTGCAGGGACTCGGTGTATTGGGAAATTTCGCTCATTTATTTGCTCCAATTGTCGGAATGGTAAAGCCGTAGGGGCGAATCCTATATCCGCCCGTGGGTCGGCTGCCTCTTGCGGGCGCATAGGAAATGCGCCCCTACGGGAAAGCGCACGGTAAATTATGCGGGTGCAATCAGCCCAGCAGGCGCTTCATGACTTCCTGGTAAGCGTCGGCTTCGCCGCCCATGTTGCGGCGGAACAGATCCTTGTCCAGATGTGCGCCGGTGGTGGCGTCCCAGAAACGGCAGGTGTCGGGGCTGATCTCGTCGGCCAGGATGATCGTGCCGTCGGGCAGGCGGCCAAACTCGAGCTTAAAGTCCACCAGACGGATGTTGGCGTCCAGCATGATCTTCTTCAGCACCTCGTTGACCTTGAAGGCATACTTCGCGATGGTGTCCAGCTCCTCCTGGGTAGCCAGGTCGAGGGCCAGGGCGTAGTAGTGGTTGATGAACGGGTCGTGCAGATCGTCGTTCTTGTAGCTGTACTCGAGGATGGGGGTCTTAAAGACCTTGCCTTCGGGCACGCCCATGCGCAGGCTGAAGTGACCGGCTGCAACGTTGCGGACGATGACCTCCAGAGGCACGATCTCGACCTTCTTCACAAAGGTGTCGCGGTCATTGACCTCCTGCACGTAATGGGTGGGGATGCCCTCCTTCTCGAGCTTCTGCATCAGAGCGTTGGACAGCTTGTTGTTGACAATGCCCTTGTCGCGAATGGTGCCCTTCTTCTCACCGTCACCGGCAGTGGCGTCATCCTTATAGTGGACCATGACGATCTCGGGATCGTTGGTAGCGAAAACCTGCTTGGCCTTGCCTTCGTACAGCTGCTCTTTAACTTCGTAATTCATGAGAAACGCTCCTTTTTATAGTATAATATAGTATGTATGTGTACCTGTCTTTGGCTTCCCCCTTGGGGGAAGCTCCCGCCCGCAGGCGGGTGATGAGGGAAAGGCTGCCGGGACAGTCCGTTTACGGGATACAGCGGCAAGGCCGCTCCTCATCCGGCCCTTCGGGCCACCTTCCCCCTTGGGGGAAGGCTTTTTTACAGTGCTGCGGCTTCGGCGGCAATGGCGGCGTCCTTCTTGGCAATCGCGGCGGCGGTGTCGGCGCGGAAGCTGTCAAGCTTCGCGGCCAGCTCGTCGTCGGCCACGGCCAGAATCGCCACAGCCAGATACGCGGCGTTCTTCGCGCCGTTCAGCGCTACGGTAGCCACGGGAAAGCCGCTGGGCATCTGCACAGTGGCCAGCAGGGCGTCCAGACCGTCCATGGCGCCGCCCTTCATCGGGATGCCCACAACGGGCAGGGTGGTGTTGGCGGCAAAGGCACCGGCCAGGTGCGCGGCCATGCCGGCAGCGCAGAGAATGACGCCGTAGCCCTCGGCACGGGCGCTCCTGGCGAACGCGGCGGCGGCCTCCGGTGTGCGGTGGGCCGAAAGAATGTGCGCTTCATACGGCACGCCGAAATCCTTCAGCACCGTGCAGGCACCCTTGACCACCGGCCAGTCACTGTCCGAGCCCATGATGATCGCAACTTTTTTCATACGTTTTGAAACCTCCCTTACAAAGCAAACAGCGCAGTGCTCCGCATCAGGATACACTGCGCTGTGGTGTCGACGTAAAAAGGGTATGATGGTACAGAACACCCGCGAAGAAGCCAATACGCTGCATTGCGTTTGCCACGGAAGATCCCCCTTTAATAAAAGTAAGATGTGCCCTGTACTTGTAGTGTAAACGCTGGGCAAAAAAAATGCAAGCGCCCGGCGGACATTTCAGCCAAAAAACGGTGCAAAAGGGTTTTGACCGTCGCTTTTTGTCGTTTTTGATGGGTCTTGGAGGGCAATTGTCATACTTTAAAACGGCCTGTAAAATTTTGCTGGTACAGGGCACAAAAATATGATAAAATAGAAAAAATACATAAACAAGGAGCTTTGTATGATTGCACCCAAACGACGCCTGACAAATCACGCCCTGCACGGCAGGGAGGAATGGTTCAAGCGCATCTTCCGCGACCAGATCGCCGAGGCTGCGGGCATCCTCGAAGTCGTGCTCTCCGGCATTGTGCTGGCGGCCCTGCTCATGAGCATTGTCCCGCTGGTGGAGCTGATGCCCGGTCTGCTGACCGATGCCGACAGCCTGGAGATCCGCACCTTTCTGGAACGTGCGCTGGACATCGTCATCGGCATCGAGTTTATCAAGATGCTGGCCAAGCACAGCCCCGGCAGCGTGCTGGAGGTGCTGCTCTACGCCATTGCCCGCCACATGATCGTCGGCCATGAGGACGCCGTGCAGAACCTGGTCAGCGTGGTGGCCATCGCACTGATCTTCATCATCCGCAAGTATTTCTTTGTGCCGTCCTTCGGCCACAAGATGCCCGGCGGCAAAATTGCCCCGGACATGGAGCAGAAGGCCGCAGAGACCCCGGAAGCAAAAGCGGGAGACATGGCGGAATAACGCCGACTCGCCCCCGGGGACAGCGCCGCATGGTATGCGGGGGCCATTGGTGCGAACGGCGAAAATTTGTAAGCCTGTGTGATAACTATAAATAAGAATCCCCCTTCCGGGAACTCTGTAGGGACGGATGCTCATCATCCGCCCCTACAGCCTCCCGAAAGGGGGATTCTTTATTCTACGATTTTACCAAAATTTTGCCAATCAGAACAGACCCGTGATCTTCCCGTGTACATCTACGTCAATGTCCATGGCGGCGGGGTGCTTGGGCAGGCCGGGCATCGTCATGATGCTGCCGCAGACAACGACCACAAAGCCCGCACCGGCGCTCAAACGCACCTCGCGCACATTCAGCGTGTGACCCTCGGGCGCACCCGTCAGCTTGGCGTTGTCGCTGAAGGAATACTGCGTTTTGGCAATGCAGACCGGCAGCTTGCCATAACCCAGCGCGGTCAGCTCGTCCAGCGTCTTTTTTGCGGCGGCGGTGTAGCTTACGCGGCCCGCGCGGTAGATCTTCGTGGCGACGGCCTCGATCTTATCCGTCAGCGGCGCGTCCAGCTCGTAGGTGTACTGCACCTCGGCGCTGTCGTCCAGGATGGACAGCACGGTCTCGGCCAGCGCTTTGCCGCCCTCGCCGCCCTTGGCAAAGACCTCGCTCAGGGCGCAGGGCACACCGGCCTTGCTGCAGACGTCATAAATAACATCCATCTCCTCCGCAGTGTCGGTGGGGAAGGCGTTGATGGCAACGCAGACCGGCAGACCAAAGCCCTGCAGGTTCTCAATGTGGCGGGCCAGGTTCACGCTGCCCGCACGCACGGCCTCGGCGTTGGGCTTGCCCAGATCGGGCTTGGCCACGCCGCCGTGGGACTTGAGTGCGCGCACCGTGGCCACCAGCACAACGGCGGCGGGGTGCAGCCCGGCATAGCGGCACTTGATGTCAAGGAACTTCTCCGCGCCCAGATCCGCGCCGAAGCCGGCCTCGGTCACAACGTAGTCGGCCAGCTTGAGGCTCAGCCTGGTGGCAATGGCACTGTTGCAGCCGTGGGCAATGTTGGCGAACGGACCGCCGTGGATGATGGCGGGGTTGTGCTCCAGCGTCTGGACAAGGTTCGGGTCGAGCGCATCCTTCAAAAGTGCGGTCATCGCGCCCGCCGCGCCGATCTGCCCGGCGGTGACGGGCTGGCCGTCGTAGGTGTAGGCGCAGACGATGCGGGACAGGCGGGCCTTTAAGTCCTCCAGATCGGTGGCCAGGCAGAACACCGCCATGACCTCGCTGGCAACGGTGATGTCAAAGCCGTCCTCACGCGGGGTGCCGTTGACCTTGCCGCCGAGGCCGTCCACGATGAACCGCAGCTGGCGGTCATTCATGTCCATGCAGCGCTTCCAGGTGATGCGGCGGGGGTCAATGTTCAGCGGGTTGCCCTGCTGGATCGAGTTGTCGATCATGGCAGCCAGCAGGTTGTTGGCCGCTCCGATGGCGTGGATGTCGCCGGTAAAGTGCAGGTTGATGTCCTCCATCGGCACGACCTGTGCATAGCCGCCGCCGGCAGCGCCGCCCTTGATGCCGAAGACCGGACCGAGCGAGGGTTCGCGCAGGGCTGCCGCCACCGATT
>OKSC01002845.1_pt1 | contig 13974 bp, 14 predicted proteins | sample 1601161 | NCBI WGS metagenome assembly OKSC01 (sample SAMEA3541552, study PRJEB24748) | human gut metagenome | biome: human gut; feature: human-associated habitat; material: faeces | place: China | collected 2012
CCTGGAAATGCTATTCCCTAGTGTTCCTAACCATCCCAGGCAAAAATACTCCAATACACGAATCAATATCTTTTTCTTTTATTATCCCCATCAACTGACTAAATTTGGCAATAATGCTTTCTACAAGTCCAATTGGTACCATACATATCCATAAAGCAATCGCTGCGAATAACATAGGTGTATTATCTCTAAAAAACGAAAATGCCGAGACAAGATACACCACAGAAAACATCGTTTTAGAACTTCCTAAATGCTTTAAACACCAAAAACTAATCCTTTTTGCCTTTTCATTATAATTTTTTACAATCATATGAAAAATACTTAATATAAACATACAAACTGCATAAACTAGTAATTCAATGTAACCATTCAATTCCTGCCGATTTGTTATAGCTAGTAAAACCAAAATCAACGAAATACTATTAGACAATGTGTCTGTTGGCGATGAAAAATATGGTTCAGTTACGTACATTCCCATTATAATCAATAAGATTCCCGAGAAAAACCAAACTGATGTAGCCTCCGACTGATTCAATATATCCGCTATTCCCCCATTTAGCAATCCATATATCATAACAATTATAAAAATATATATTCCCGCCACAAGTAGTCTCTGCAATTGTGACAATTGTCTCTTCATTTTTCATTCTCCTTTTTTAATTTTGCGATAACTTATCTGAACTATTATCACATTGGGTTCCTGTCCATAAAATATGCCTGCTTACTCCCCTTTAATTTCCCAATGACCGCTGTAGCCACTTCCTACATATGATATATTAGGCATTTGCTTAATTCGCCTCTTCACAGTTCTTACACCAACACCTAACTTTGCTGCGATTTCTGATGTGGAAATTTGAGGATTTTCTTCTATCATATCAAAGATTTGTTTCTGCAATTTGTCTTGAGTGCCATCTTGAGTGCCACCTTGAGTGCCACCTTGAGTGCCACCTTGAGTGCCATTCCTAGTATCATTAACATTCATCACATAATCATGTCCATAATTCAAATTATACAAAGTCAATGTAAAATCATCATTATCCGCATCAAAGACTGGCATCTTAGACTCATCAAATTCGACTTGTCCCTCGTAGTCCGCCAATATCTTCTTAAATCCACTACCTCTACGCTCCATATATTTTAAACGGCTGAATATATCAGCTAATATCGGATTTCTTCGCTTTGACGGAATTTTCAATAGATTTTTCCCCTCAAGAGATATTCCACTTACCATTCCACCGGGTGAATATATTTCAATTCTATCATCGAACATATCTATATGGACTTCACTACCTATCTCCAGATAATTTCTATGAATCAATGCATTTACTACACCTTCAAGCACTGCTCTATCCGGATAATCAGGCATTTCAATTCTGCCGTCACCAACCTTACGCCATGCTTTCTTGGAATTATTTCTCACAAAATCAGTTCCTGCCTGCAACAATGTGACAAGACTGCCAGTATATTCCTTATCATCAAGTGCATCCACTATTCCTGATGCTTTAGTAAGTCCATTCCATCTTGTACAAAACAATCTGGAATGACGTACCGGTGATTCATCTGCCAAAAGTGCTCCAGCATTCGTTAGATTTCCTTTTTCATCAATCAGCCCAAAAGATTCATAATCTGTATCTTCAAATGTATTCCCCGTTCTCTGTTTATATACTGATTTTAATTTTGTAAATGACATATTGTCAAAATCATATCTTGATTTCAGGCTATCATAACTTTCACCGCTCCCACGAAGAACCAGTTCTCTTAGTTGTGAAGGAGTCGCTGGAACACTTTCATTTCCTATACGCATAAATGCGACAAGTTGCCCGTCTCCCTCATAATAGTATGGTGTCTGCTGCCCTTTCATAACTTCTACAATAACAAAAGTCTTGTCCTCATCTTTTTCAAATGAAAGCCTAAACTCCGGTATTGGATTTAAATGTATTTTTATTGCTTCACTAATTTTCTCCGCATCACCTTCTGCATCCGCAAGTCCCACCAACTCACTATCATTAGATACACCAAATATAAGCTTGCCTCCAAAACAATTAGCAAACGCACTGATACTCTTACACCAGCTCTTAGGTTTCTTTTCTTCAAGTGCAAGTTTTTTGTCGTAATCTGTGGTTTCACCAATTAGCTGCTTTATGTCCATAGTTCTCACCATCCTTCTACATTAAACAAGTGCCTATTTACATCACATGGGTAACAAAGCTTCTTTTGTAATTCCCTTTGCTTCCAATTGTTTCATTATCACATTTTTTAATCTTGCAGGAATGACCACCTTTACCAAAAAATTACCTCCGTCCAATTCTTTAGGAGCTTCCGGCTCATGCGGGCACAATATATTATTCCCCGCATTAACACTTGTTCTCATTTTATCAATCGGAGTTTCAAATTTCACACCACAAACATATAAACACCCTTTTTGTCTTTGTATTCTCATATTTTCCAAATACGGATTGCGTGGTTGCATAATCATAAAACCATGATCCAAATAAGAAACTAAATCAGTATAGAAATCCTTTTTATAAGTACAATTGTCTTTCAATTCCGGATATTTCTGCAAAAGTATCTCTGCATATTCACTTACACTTATACGTTGCTTTTAAACATTAACAAGTTCACACTGTATCTTTATTCTTGTCCATTTAGGATCATACGGAGAATATGACCATATAAATATAGCCGCATCTTTTTCAATATTTTCACAACAAGCAAAAAACAATGCTACATTTATATCCATTGTAAAGTCAATTAATCTTGTAGCATGTATATAATGCTGATTATATGCCATTACTTCAAATAGTAAATCTCCAGATTCCGATATACTCTCATCCACAGATATACTTGGAGTGATTTTCCAAGAAGAATCGCTTTGTCCTCTATAAAATGCCTGTAAGTAAGTTCGTTCATCACCTGGGTCACCTCTACCTGATCTTGGTAAATCATAGAACGAATTATAATCATTTGCAATTTGATATATCTGCGAAATATCTTCTACCATAATTTCCTGATAATCATATTTTTCTTCAAAATCTGACATATAGCCACCTCTGCTAAAACTTGCTAAATCAATCGTAACGCTCTATCCATCATTTTATATTCTTTTCTACTTATTATTGGCATATATACATCAATATAGTTATTCTCCGCCCATTGAAGTATCTCATCTAGATCAGCATACATCTCATTCTCTTTTTTATTATGTAACATACGATTATTGTTATTCTCAGCGACTGTTTCCTGCTGTCTACATCCAATATATATTTCTTGTGGCAAAACAAAATCTTTTATTATCCCTGATTTTCCCATATTAATATCATCTTTAATTACTATCCGCCATTCAGGTTGAATGAGACCCGTTTAAGCTAAAACTTTGCTTTTCCTTCCATAATGTCTGTTCCTTTAAGCATTTCGTATTTCATTGAACTCTCTACTGCAACCTCCTCAGCCGCTGCTCCTTTCGCCTTCACTACCGGATCATCTATCATATTGTCACCTTTTACTTCCAAAATCAAATAACTTCCATCGTCCATTTTTACTAAGAAATCTGGATAATACTTCCTTAATCTATTAGATTCCGGATCAATATATGGAACATAAAAATCTGTCTGGTCAGCAGTAAACATTCCAGTGAAATAAGCTTTTTTTACGTGCTCATTTGCAAGCAACTGTAAAAATAATTGTAACTCAGGCTTCGAATCAAAAACATAAGTATCTGCGTGAAAACTCTTGTCTTTATTTTTCACAACAACAGAATCCTCTGAATTCTGCATTATAATCAAATCCTCATTTCCACTAAACTCATAATATCCACCTTCTTTAGGCTTCTTAAGTAATTTAACATCAACATTTTCTTTTACAATCTCTTTGTTAACCCGGTATAATGCCTCAAATATGGTTGGCACAATTTTATCATAAATAATATCATTATGTTCATTGACAGCTACTAATATTTTATCAATACCTTCTTCTGATTTCCTCAGTATCCTAGCAACTTCTGTGCATCTGATATCAGGAAAATATTTTGCTACTTCTGCCACCAACGTTATCTCAGTATACGCTAATTTACTAACCATATAGTTAATATTGCTTTCACGCACAACAGACGAAGTTGTAAGTCCTTCTTTAACATACATTGTTGCATCATAATTTTCTGTTTCTATTTCTTTCAAACCAAACGATAATCTACTATCATAATGCTTAGTTTCCAAAGAATATTTATAATGCAATCTGTTCATGCGCAATGTTCTAGGTGGTTCTTTCACACGTACAGGAACTTTCTTACGTTTTTTATCCTTCTTAACTACAAGTTCCTCTATGCTAGTTCTAAAATTCTTTTTAAGCTCATCATCCAATATATCCATATTCTCTTTTGACAAGTACACTGTGGCCATTAGTTGTTCATCTGTAATTTTTCTCAAGCATCTCATTGTTGCTTGAAGCACAAAAACTTTGGACTTTGGACTTCTAAAAAGAGCCACGCTAAATAATGATCTACAGTTCCACCCCTCTCTACCTTTATTAACAAGCAATATAAACTGCTTCTTACTGCCTGCTGTTCCAGCTATATCAAGATTGTTAAAATCTCTTATGTCTTCAGATTTAGTAATCTTTTCGTCTCCAACATTAACTAAAATTTTATCAAGAGGTATTCCCAATTCAGATAGTACTTCTTCAACAACTGGTCTGATTTCATCACGAACTTCTGCTATCTCTGCCCCAAAAATAGCCATTTTAGGTGCTAATCCCTCATATTCTTTTCCACCATACTTTGCCCAGAAATCGACAATAACAGCTTTTAGGAATTCTTTGCTTTTTACGTTACTATAACCAATAACACTAGTATCTTTTAAGAAATTATTTCTAATTGCCGCCTGCAATCCATAAGCATATATAACTTCCGGAAGAATCTTATTATTGACGTATGGTGTTCCTGTAAAATTATAACAAGCAACCACTTTACTTCCATGCTTAGATAATTCCTTAGACAATTTATTTATAGTATTGCGCAGGCTAGTACCCTTACCATTTTCGTGCAAAGCCTTCTCCAAGTCTGCTCCAAACATATGATGTGCTTCATCTACATAAATACCCATTTGTGAAAGCCTGGTAAGTTTCTCAAAACGTTGATTTGACATCAAATCGTCGTTGTTACTGATTTCCTGTAATATTCCAAGAACATCATCCAATACGGATTGTCCCGGTACCTGATCACTAAACAACTTGTCTACAGAACTTTTTTCTTTATGCTGAGCCTTTAATATAATTTTCTGTGTATTAGAAATAATTATATTATACTTGGAACCATCTAATGTATTTAATGTGGTTCCACTATCTTCAAGAAAATATACCTTAATATTCGCATCTAATACACCAATATATTCCGGAGGTACAACCTTACTCTTATCAAAAGTTACTATTTCTTTTAACGATTGTAATACTGTTTTGTCCGGTGCAAAAACCAATGCATTATGACAATACTTATCATCTCGAGGCCATTTTGAAGAAAGAAGAAACTCATAAAAAATACAGGTAGCCATGAGAATTGTCTTACCTAATCCCATAGTTAATGCAAAAATATAATTTGGATAATCTTCCGCATATTTCTTTATTTGTAAAAAGTAATCATGATACTGTTTTGGTGAATAAACATCATATAATGTCATCTGCCCAGCTTCATCATAGAATCGCCTATCTGAAAAAACACCATTTCTCTTTGACCAGTCATCAAACATCTGATACATCTGTTGATTATTCATAAATTCTTTTACAAACACATACATTTCTAAGGCTTCAAACTGTGGGGTTCGTAAAAATGCGTCTGGGTTCTTTTCCTTGTCATTGTAATCCAGATATTTCTTAGTTATTTCACGATACCTATTTCTTATAATTCCTCTATTATCTACATAAAATGAACGAAGGAACTCAAAAAAGGCAAATTCCATTCCAACTTCTTTTGCCATATCTATACCTCCAGCTCAAGTGACTCAGATAACAAGTCTGTTATCTTTATTTTAATTTTACCTGCGGAATCTGGAATTTTATATATACCAGATACCAACTCATCTTTTGTCGGAATATCACAAATTGTCGGTCTCATTGTCTGACCATCATAATTCCAATCAATATAGATAGATTCTACCAACTGCCTCCAATCTTCAACAGATTCTTTCTGCATACTTAATTTCTGTAAAAGGTTCATAGGATAAAATTCTTTTATTATAATCTGATTGTTTTCTTTAACAACATTGGCATCTGCTTCCCTCTTAAATTGTAAATCTTTCTTATCCCTAAGGATATCAACTATCTCTATTTCCAAATTATACGAAGAAAGTTCCTGTTCCAACGATGCCTTCAAATCAGCTTCATGTCCCATGCAAATAATCTTAATTTTCTCCACCACCCCATTCGGATTTTCTTCCTTGCGCTTTTCAAATGTATGATACGGTAAATTAGCCTTGAGTTCCTCTAAATCAGCCTTTGTTGCAATACGATTTGTAGGCATGATTTTAACCATCCAGCCATCTAATTCTCCATCATATACTGTTGATGAATCAAATTTTTGAATACCTAATGCATCAATAATTAATTCTTTCGCCTCTACTGGATTTCTAAAGAAATCATAGTTATTCACATTATACACCTCAAAATTATTATTATTTTGCAATCCTAATAATCTTTTTGTAGTAACCTGTACTGCTCCTAAATTAATATCTGCGCCTATATATTTTCTATTCAACATACCTGCTACCGCACATAATGTTCCTGAGCCCATAAAACAATCAAAGACCAAATCTCCCGGATCTGTAGATGCCGTAATAATTCTTTCTAGTAATTTCTCCGGTTTTTGTGTTGGATACCCTGTTCTTTCTTTTGCCTGAGGATTAATAAATGGAATATCCCATACATCACTTATAGGTTTTCCCTCCATATCTGCATAATGAACTTGATACTTTCCTGAAGCTATCATTTCTTTTACTTTGGGATTATTCTTATCATATACTACTAATCCATTTGATCCATATCCACCACCAATAAGATAACCATTTTCATATTTACTTTTCAAATTATCAGTTACTTCTTTAATTGTATTAAATTTATTATTTCCTTTTGAATACATAAAAATAGTATCATGATTTTTTTGGAAACTATCTCCTGATGGTGCTGTCCATTTTTCATAATGCCATGTGATTTCATTTTTCATACAATCAAATCCAAATATCTCATCTAAAATACATCGTATATACATCGATTTATGATAATCACAATGAACATAAATTGTGCCTGTTGAACTCAATAGTTCTCTCATTATAACTAAACGTTCATACATAAATTGTAAATATTCATCATTTGTCCATATGTCACTATACTGTTTTTCTTCAAATGACGAGATATCCCCTGCAATTTTTTTTGATTTTATTTTAATCTGCTTTTTATAGTCAACTTTACTATCAAATGGAGGGTCAATATATATCAAATCTATTTTTCCACGGTATTCTTTAAGCATATGACTCATAACTTGAAGATTATCTCCCCAAAATATCTTATTCATCCAACCATCCTTAGGCTCTCCATAGGATTCCTTAAGCTGTGCAGGATAATACCGCGTTGATGTATAAGGCCTTTTCCCCGTCCAATGTAACTCCGGATATCCTTTTATTGGTTGTCTTTGTTCAAATTCAAATGAAATCTGTCCATCCATTAGCAATCTCCTTTTCTTCTACAGTAATGTCTCATATCACAGTTGGCACAAAGATTTTTATCTTTAGCTCTGCCACTAAAATCTTTATGTTGTATTTTTTCAACCACTTCATCAAATTCTTTTATTGTTTTATCAATCATTTCCGTTGACTTATTAAATGTTACTGTTGGTACACCATTATCCTCACCTGTATAATACAAATGCATTTTACTTACCTTTTTGCCTGTCTTTTCCTCAATAAGATGAGCATACACTTCAAGCTGTCTCCTATAACGATTCATCTCCGCTGTTTCAATTAAAACATCTGGTTTCTTCTCGGATTTAAAGTCAACAATCTCTACTGTATCACCTTCGCCCCTGATAAGGTCAACCTTTCCAAGCAATATATAATCAGGCTTTACTAAACTTACTTCCACCTCTGCATCTTGAATTCGACTCCAGTCACTCTGATTTCTCTCAACATACCCCAAAACCTGTTTATACGCAGCTTCTATCTGCGGTTGTCCTAAATAAGAATGCTCACACTTCGATAATGTCATATAATTTGTATCAAACCACTCTCGTATTGTTTCCGGCACTATTGTCTGTTCTTCATGACGCATAGCTGCACGATGAATGTCTTCTATTGTCTCGTGCACTAAAGTTCCAAAGAGTGTTGCACCTACTCTTACCTGCGTAAATCCAAGTTCTTTAAAAAATTTATACTGTAATGCACAATTCTCATACAGAGCGATGTGAGAAGTAAAAGAATATGTATCCTTTATATTTACAGGCTTTACCTTTTCCAACTTTATTTCTGAAAGATTTACATCTTCATAAGCAGGTAGCTTCTCATAGCACTCTTCAAAATATTTGCTTGGTGTGGCTCCATGACCTTTCTTTTCACAACAAGAGAGTACCAATAAATTTTGTGCTCTTGAAAATGCCGTATAATATAATCGCCAAAAATCAAAGAATTTTATATCTTCCCTTGTCTCAAAAACTTTTCTATGAAAATATTTATTTTCTATTTCTTCTAGCAAATGATTTCCACTACTTCTCGGTGTTCCATTTAATGAATCAACAATCACTATCGGAAACTCCATTCCTTTTGACTGATGTATAGTCATAAATGAAACGCACCCACTCGGAGCATACTCCGAATCATCTTCATACTCTGTAATTCCTCCATCAAATAAGAAGCGAAAATACATATTAAAAAAACGTTCTACTGACTCTACAATATTGTTTTCCGTGAAGACATCTATCCTATGTAGATATTCGTACTTTCCCAAAATTGAAGATAAAATTGATAAGTTTCTTGCAGGTCTTTCATCTATCACCCCTGATTTCATATCTATCCCTAAGTATGTACTAAATGGTTCAAACTGTAATAACTGATACAGTAATCCTGTAAATGCGTAATCTGCATTATCCTTTCTTAGATTAGCATGCTTCTGCATCTTCTCTGCAATCCATTTTCCCAATGTATCTCTATACTGTAAAATAAGCTCTCTTGCAGCAGCTATACATTGAGTATCGTAATAATTATAGAGATTTTCAAAATCATACGAAAAATCTCTTTGTTGTAACTTACGAACATACTCTGGGAAACATAAGATCATACACCCTATTACCTGCTTTATCTCTTTTCTTTCAAAGAACATTTCCGAACGAGGTGAATAAACTTTAATACCATGTTCCTCAAGATATTCAACCATACCTATGATTTTATCCCCTTTTACAGACTTGCAAAGAACTGCAATCTGATTGTAATCAGTTAGTACACCACTACTTTTTAATTGTGTAATAAATGAATACACTTGTTCATACCAATCATCTAACAAATCTTTTCCTGAACATTTAATAACACCTACTTTAGCATCCTTTTTCCCTTCCGGCGGAACAATCTTCTTCTCAAACCTAAAATTCTTCCACATAAAATCATATGCCCTACCATCTGTTGTGCTCATCCATTTATTGTAAAAATCAATAATTTGTCTCTCTGAACGATAATTTGTAACAAGTTTAACCTGCTTACATTCTCCTTCTGCAAAATGGCCTGGAAATTCCAATATATTTCTTATTGTTGCTCCTCGAAAACGATACAAACCTTGGTCATCGTCTCCCACAACACATATATTTCTATTTTTTCCGGCAATCAAAAACACAAGTAATTCCTGTATGTAATTTGTATCCTGATATTCATCCACCATCACATATTTAATTTTCTGCTGTATTTCTTCCAATATGCTTGGTTCCTCGATCAATAATTTATATGCTTCTGTTTGAATACTTGAAAAATCAATTAAATTCTCATCTTCCATCAGGATATTGTACTGTTTCATAATATTTGCAACAGCCACAATATGTTCATCCGAGTCTTCCTGCATTTTATCAATATCAACCAATTCTTCAGCAAGATTATTAACATACTTAACTATTTCTCCGGCTTGTCTCCAAGCTCCTTGCTTTTTATCAAATATAACATCAAAATAAGGCAAGTTCCTAAATCTATTAATCTTTTGAAACACCATATACTGCTGATCAAAATTATCTAGCATCCTATAATTTTTCTTAATCCTTGTATATTCAAGATGATCTTTAAGAATTCTCAAACAAATTGAATGAAAAGTACCAATATACATTTCATTCAGATTTACGGATACTCCTATTGCATACAATTCATTTGTGATACGTGTAATCAGTTCTTTCGCAGCCTTTTCTGTAAATGTAGCAATCATTATTTCCTCAGGAAGCACATCTTTTTCAGTTATAAGATAAACAATTCTCTTTACTAATGTATATGTTTTTCCTGTACCAGGGCCTGCAATAATTAACAACGGACCATCTGTTGTAGAAATAGCACTTCTCTGTGCTTCATTTGCGTTTCCAAAATCAAATGCCATATCAGTACCCCCTCTGCATTTAATTATATATTCTCATATATTTATAAATCCTGTTTCGTATTACATCTTACTTTTCTGATTTTTCTTGTATCGTCCATCAGCAGGCTTTATTGCATCTGAAGGAATTAACCATGTTTTTCCTTTTTTTATTGCACCTTCAATTCTTCCTTCTGCACATAAAACACCTATTCGACGTGAAGTGATATTCCATCTTTCTGATAATTCCACAGTCGTTAAATACTCCATAATCTTACCTCTTCAAAATCATACATAAGCAGAAACATAAAACTAGTTTGATTATACATCGTTTATCGGAATAATACAAACAAAAAAGAGAAGGATTTCTCCCCCTCTAATTCATTACTCCAATACCTCATCTAACATATCATTAAGTTTCATATACTCTACACCTAATGATTCACATACCATTGGAATTCCATTATTCTTGTTTCCTTCATCAGTTACTATAATCCCATCTTCTAAAATAGCTGTTGCAATCAAAAATGGATCTCCATTTGAGCTTCCCTTTGTTTGAATTTTTATTATTTGTGGAAATTGTTGTAATATTTCTGTAGTCTTTAACTGTACTTCTTTTGATAAAGGCAAAAAAGCATCTTTGTGTTCCTTTGCCCATTTTACAATATCATCATCTTTTAATTCTTCAAATATTTCCGAACTTGAAATAAGTTGTCCATTTTCTACAAGTTCATTAAAAGCCTGCCATATATGTGAAAATGCTTTCTTAGTCATATTATAGTTCTTTGATGCATTAATAAGTGCACAGGCATCTATTACATACTTTTTACTCATATGAACATCACCGCCCGTTCTATATTACTTATGTGTTTACCTTTTATACTAAGTGTACTACACATCTCACCATATGATATATCGCCTCTGCTATAAGCAGATAACACTTTCTTTGGAAACAAATAGCCTTCTTTACTCAAGTAGGTAATATAATATTTTACTTTGAATTCTCTATCTTTCTTATTCTGAATAATAGAATCCTGTTCTTCTTTAAATGAGTCACTAATCCTCTTGTATATAGAATAATAATCTGACCTATTAATAATATCTAATTCTCTTAACCTTCTTACTACCGAAAATGTGCTTACTGCATACTTATCCGCAATAGATATTAAACATAAATCTGACCACTCACCATATAAATTAAGCGCATTTGATGACACATATCTAAAACTTTCTTCTGGCATTAATACTTCTGCAGCAATTCTATCACATATTTTTTCTTCTTCATCATTACGCTCATCAAAATCTATTAAGCATAATGATGAAGACCTTCTAACCAAATGTGCAACTTCATGAAATAATGAAAAAACTTTAGCTCTCTCAAAATCTTTATTATTAATTGCAATGATAGGAAATGTATCATAATACATAGAAATGCCTCGCATCTCAGACAATGATACTCCAGTTATCTGAGCAACCATTATCCCATAATGTTCTAAAAGGGCTCTATAATAATTAAATCCATTATTTCTATATGCTGATTTATTCTTAAATGGCAAATCTAATTCAAAATACTTTCTTATTACATCTGCTATCTGTTTTTCGCTTAATTTCGGGCCAACGATTGGCAAGCTCCTATATTCCGTATCATCAGATAGATTAACTATAATTTGCCTATTACCAGTTATTCTACCAATTTCAGACCACAATTCATAACTTGTTTCTCTATAAACAGTATCATTGTATGTCCTACGATCGGTATAAGCTTTTGTTTTTTTCTCAGGTGGATTAGATAAATAAAATGTTGCAAATGGAACTTTGTATAAATTAGCAAGTTTCTTTGCTTCTAATTGAAGGCAACTCTTCGCCTCTTTCCCATTTATCAATTACTTCTGACCTAAACCCAGAAATATGATTAGCAACATCACTTGTTGTGCCAAATGGTGTTTCAGAACGTGCCCATACAAGCATTTTATAATTTACATATGCATATTTTTTTGCACCCATACAAGTATGCACCTCCCTTTAAAAATATTTGGCATTATAATATATATAAACAAAATAGGCTAATTGTCATGTTTTCTAAAATTATAATATCACACTTTTCGTTTCAAAGATATTAAATTTACCACTTTTCATTCCGTGTTGAACGTATTTATTCAAAGCCTAACAATTTCCTTTTCTCTGCCCCTATTCCCTATCTTGTCTCCTACCTTTCCTTTATCAGCATCTCTGCCAACACTCTCATTATAAATTCTCTGAAACTCCTTATAAATCCCTTCTCCATCCAGCTTTATCTCCAACCTTTTCATCACATCCGAGAACAACCTTATGCTACCGCCTACATCAGCAATATCAAATCCGAATATATCAGCCTTAACAGAATCACTGACAGTCTCATAACCACCAAGCTCTAATATTCTACTAACAATCCAGCCAGCTTTGTCCACAGATTCAGTCTCTCTAGTTTCCACATATTCACTTTTATCTGTTACATCAGTCATACTTTCGCCAACTCTTACCACATTCACATCAGGCGAATTATATATTGCTTTCCGTGAGGGCGTAAAAGACAAGCCGTTATCGTATATATGCTTTGAAGTCCTGTACTGGACGGGTATGCGAGAAGGTGAATTACTTGCTCTCTCACCTGCTGATATTGACATTGATAACAAGCTAATATCCATCAACAGAACATATCAGCGGATAGGCGGAAAAGATGTATTTACATCACCTAAGACAAGAAAAAGCAAGAGGAAGATTCCGATTCCGGATTTTCTCTGCCAGAAACTATCAGACTATATCCAGTCAAGATATATGCTTGACGCAGATGAAAGGCTGTTCCCGGTAACAAAATCATATCTCTCACACGAGATGATAAGAGGTTGCAAAAACACAGGTGTAAAGAAGATACGAATCCACGATATCAGGCATTCGCACGCCAGCTTACTTATTAATCAGGGCTGTGATGCCTTAATGTTAGCAGACAGGCTCGGACATGAAAAGGTATCCACAACACTTAACACATACTCCCATCTGTTTCCACATAAACAGCAGGAGCTTGTGCATAGTCTGGAATCATTGCAGGCAACAGATTCGCCAACACCTGAACCACCATCTGATAACCCTCTGCTTGAAGCAGCAGGTATCACATGTGAAGTGCCTCAGACTCAAGACAACGGCTCAGATGTAACAATCCGACCTCAGTTTGGACCTGCGTTAGTACCACCAAATACCGCATCAGGGAAAATCATCCAGATGCCACAAAGAAAGATCATATAGAAGAAATCCCGCAGTCATCAGGGTTTCTTGCTATTAAAGTTAATGACAATCAACTGAAAACGGCAGAAAAAGAGTAGCTGCTATTAGTAGCAAATTAGTAGCAGAGCAAAAGAAAAAGTCTCGGAAGCC
>OKSC01002849.1_pt1 | contig 13949 bp, 10 predicted proteins | sample 1601161 | NCBI WGS metagenome assembly OKSC01 (sample SAMEA3541552, study PRJEB24748) | human gut metagenome | biome: human gut; feature: human-associated habitat; material: faeces | place: China | collected 2012
TATATAATTGTATAAATTGAAATCCCCTCGGCAGTTTATCACTGCGGAGGGGATTCGTTTAGTTTAGTGCTTTGCTATTTTGAGCTTATTCCTGCTCCTCGCGCTTTCTGCGGTAGAGGTACACAGTGCCCGCTGCGCCTGCGCCGCTCATGCTCATGAGGGCAAGCAGGAGGAGAAGGTCGCTGCTGTCGCCGGTCTTGGGCTTTTCAGCCTGATCCTTGACGTACAGGAAGCCGCGCTCAACGGTGATCTCGTAGTTGTCGGCCTTGGTGTTGTCGTTGAGTTTGTAGGTGAAGTCGTTGTAGCTCCAGCCGATGTCCTTGCGCTTGCCAGTCACATCGTAGGTCGCGCCTTCGCCTTCAACAAAGCCGTCTCCGCCGACCTCGACCTTGTTGCAGGTGAGGTACTTGCCGTCGTAGATCTTGCAGGCGGTGCCGGAGGTGAGAGTTACCTTGCGCTTGGTAACGGTCAGAGTGCCGTCAACGGAGTCGTCAAAGATGTAGTTTGCGGTGACGTCCTCATCGCCGCGCATGACGCGGTAGGACTTGATGACGTTCACGCTGCTGCCGGCATCGGTCTGGCTGCCTTCGACGACTGCCTCAAGCACGTCGCCCTCGGCGAGAACGAAGTCGGTGTAGGTGAAGCCATCGTCGGTGAGCGGAGTGCCGTCATAGGTCTTCTCCGCGCTGTTCGCGGTGATGACGATGTGCTGCTCGGGGCTGGTGACGGTGAGCTTGCCTTCCTCGGTCTCGATGATGTAGTTCTCGGCAAGAGTGCCCTCGTTCAGCTCGTAGGTGAAGCTGTTGTCGCTGCTGCCGACGTCGAGCTGGCTGCCGGTGACGTCATAGGTGACGCCTTCGCCCTCGATGAAGCCGTCGCCGGTGACGGTGATCTCGTCATTGGTGAGCGGAGTGCCGTCGTAGACCTTCTCGTCGTCCGCGGAGGTCATAACGACCTTGCGCGCGGTAACGGTGAGCTTGCCGTCAACGGATTCTGCGAAGCGGTAGTTTGCGGTGACGTCGGTCTCGCCGCGCATGACGCGGTAGGACTTGACGACGTTTGCGCTGCTGCCTGCGTTGAGCTGGCTGCCCTCGACGACTGCGGTAAGCACATCGCCGTCAACAAGGATGCCGGAGGTGAAAGTGTAGCCGCCGTTGATGAGTGCGGAGCCGTCATACATCTTCTCGCCGCTGTTTGCGGTGATAGTGATCTCGGTGAGGATCGGCTTGACGGTGAGTTCGCCTTCCTTGGTCTCAATGATGTAGTTTGCGGCAAGAGTGCCTTCGTTCAGTTCATAGGTGAAGCTGTTGTTGCTGCTGCCCTCGTCAAGCTGGCTGCCGGTCACGGTGTAGGCCGCACCCTCGCCCTCAGCGAAGCCGTCTCCGGTGACGGTAACGGTGGAGTTGGTTAGCGGAGTGCCGTCGTAGACCTTCTCGTCATCAGCGGAGGTCATGAGAACCTTGCGCTGTGCGATGTTGAGCTTGCCGTCAACGATGATGAAGGTGACATTGGTGAAGTTCGCGCTGGTGTTCTTGAAGTCTTCGGGAGCAAGCTCCATGTCGTAGCTGCCCGCGTTGGTGCTCTTGACGGTCGCGTCGCCGCTGAAGCTGTAATCGTTCGCGGTGTAGAGCGGATTGCTGCTTACGGCGTCATAGCCGGTGACGACCTTTTCGCCGCCGTCGTACAGGTAGTCGCCGCCGCGCTCGGTGACGGTAACGATTACTTCGTCGGTCACGGGAGTGACGGTGAGGCTGCCATTCTCGTAGGTGATGGTGTAGTTTGCGGTGACGTTTTCTTCACCTGCCATAATGACTGCGGCGGAGGCGACGTTATCGCTGCTGCCAACGTTGGTCTGGCTGCCGGTGACGGTGGCGGTGAGCTTATCGCCCTCGGCAAGCTCGGTGTTGGTGAAGCTGTTCTTGGTGAGAGGCTGACCGTCATAGACCTTCTCCGCGCTGCCGGCGGTGATGGTCAGGGGCTTTGCGGTGATGGTCAGGGTGCCGTTGGCCTGGGATACGTTCGCGTACTGCGCTTCGTTGTCTATCGTCAGGGTGACGATGGCGTTGTTGCCGTCTGTGCTGTCGGCGACGTTCTTGACCTGCTTGGTGATGATCGCGGTGACGGTATCACCGGTGGAGAGCTTGGCGGATTCGCCGGCTGCAACGGTGTAGCTCTCTTCGCCGAAGGTCACGGTGTAGCCGCCGTCGGCGTGGAACTTGCCGTCATACTCCCAGGTGCCGCTGTTCGCAACGACCTTGAGCTCCTTGGAGCTGCGGGTGATGCCCAGCTTGCCGATCTCGGGGGTGACGATGTAGTTGTAATCCTTGTAGCCTGCTTCCTTGGTGTACTTGATGTCGTTGTCAACCTCACCGTAGTAGGTGATACTGCCGGTGGCCTTGATGCCGCTGACCTCGCCTTCAACGAAGCCGTCGCCGGAGACGGTGACATCGGGACGGGTGAGCGGGGTGCCGTCGTATCCCTTGGTCGCGCTCTCGCTGGTGAGAGTGACGGTGCGCGGATCGATGGTCAGGGAGCCGTCGGTAACGATGAAGGTGACCTTGCTGAAGTTTTCGTTCTTGTTCTCAAAGTTGCCTGCGGTAAGACCCATCGGGTAAGAGGTCGCCCTGGCATCGGTAGCGGAGACCGTCGCATTGCCGGTGAATGCAAAGTCGCTTTCCTTGTAGAGGTCGCTGCTGATGCTGGTCACTTTGTAGCCGGTGACGGTCTTTTCGGTGCCGTCATACTTCTCGGTGCCGGTGTTGCCGGAGATGTAGACAACAACTTCGGTCGCGTCAGCGATGATGGTGAGAGTACCGGTCTCTCTGACGATAATGTAGTTGCTGGCCTTGAAGTTCTCGCCCTCGGTGAAGGTGATGGTATTGGGGACGCTGCCCTTGTCGGTTATGGTGCCGATGGCCTTGATGTCGCTGACCTCGCCGTCAACGAAGCCTTCGCCGGAGACGGTGACATCGGGGCGGGTGAGCGGGGTACCGTCATAAGGCTTATCGGCGCTCTTACTGGTCAGAGTGACCTTGCGTTCGGTGACGGTCAGAGTGCCGTTCTCAATCTCACCGAAGGTGTAGAAGTCGGTGACGTCCACATCGCCGCGCATGACCTTGTAGGACTTGACAACGTTTGCGCTGCTGCCGGCGTCGGTCTGGCTGCCTTCGACGACTGCGGTAAGCACGTCGCCCTCGGCGAGGATGTTCTGCGTGAAGTCGTAGCGGGTCTCGGTGAGCGCCTGACCGTCGTAGGTCTTGTTCGCACTCTTTGCGGTGATGTTGATCACGCTGGTGTTCTTGGTGACGACCAGTTCGCCGTATTCCTGAGTGATGGTGTAGTTGTCAGCCTTGGTGCCTTCGGTCAGCGTGTATGTGAACCAGTTCTTGCTGCTGCCCTTATCGGTCTGGCTGCCGGTGACGTTGTAGGTCGCACCCTCGCCTGCGACGAAGCCGCTGCCGCCGACGGTAACGGTGGAATTAGTGAGCGGAGTGCCGTCATATTTCTTTTCACCACCGCCGGAGGTGAGCGTTACGGGACGCGGAGTGACGGTGAGCGTGCCCTTCTGGCTTGCACCGAAGGTGTAGTTGTTGGTGACGTCAACGCCGTCGCGCGTGACCTTGTAGGACTTGACGACGTTGTCGCTGCTGCCCTTATCGGTCTGGCTGCCAACGACTTCGACCTCAAGCTTGTCACCCTCGGCGAGCTTGCCGGTGTAGGTGTAGTTGCTGTCGGTGACTGCCTGGCCGCTGTAGACCTCGGTCTTGCTGTTCGCGGTGATGACGATCTGGGTGGAAACTGCGGTGACGGTCAGGTCGCCGTATTCCTTGGTGATCTCGTAGTTCTTTGCCTTGGTGTTGGCGTTCAGCTCGTAGTCGAAGGTGTTCTTGCTGCTGCCGACATCGGTCTGGCTGCCGGTGAAGGTGTAGGACGCGCCCTCGCCGTCAACGAAGCCGTCGCCGGTGACTTTGATTTCGCTGCTGGTGAGCGGGGTGCCGTCATATTCCTTGCTGTCGGAGCCGGAAGTGATGGTCAGGGGGCGCGGGGAGATCACGAGCGTACCGTCGTTGATCACGAAGCGAACGTTCTTGAAGTTCCCGTTGATGTTCTTGAAGGCTTCGGGAGCGAGGTTCATGTCGTAGGTACCGGCGTCAGTGCCCTTGATGGTGGCGTCGCCGCTGAAGGTAAAGTAGCTCTCCTTGTAGAGCGGGTCGCTGATGCTGGTCACTACGTAGCCGGTGACGGTCTTCTCGGTGCCGTCATACTTTGCGCTGCCGCTGTTCTCGGTGATGGTGACGACCACTTCAGCGGTAACGGGGGTTATCTCCAGCTTGCCGGGGGTAAGGGTGATGTCGTAGTTGTTTGCATCAAACTTATCGGTAGTGGTGTACACGATGGTGTTGTCAACACTGCCGACCTTGGTGATGGTTCCGATGGTCTTGACCTCGGAGACTTCGCCGTCAACGAAGCTGCCGGTGGTGAACTTGTAGTTGGGATTGGTGAGCGGCTGGCCGTTGTAGACCCTGCGGCCGCCCTCGGACTCGATGACGACTACGCGCGGGGTGACGGTCAGGGTGCCGTCAACGGAGTCGGCGAATTTGTAGTTGCCGGTGACATCATCGCTGCCGCGCACGACCTTGTAGGACTTGACAACGTTTGCGCTGCTGCCCTTTTTGGTCTGGCTGCCCTCAACGACTGCCTGAAGCACGTCGCCATCAACGAGGACGCCCTCGGTGAAGGTGTAGCCATTGTTGGTGAGCGCCTCACCGTTGTACTCTCTGGTCTTGCTGTTAGCGGTGATGGTGATGACTGCGGATATCGGGCTTATCACGAGGCTGCCGTCGTTTGCCTTGGTGACGATGTACTTCCCGGTCGCGTCAACGGTGCCTACGGTACCTTCGGCAAATTTTGCGGGGTACTCGCCAACATCAGTGCCGGCTGCGCCGACGGTGATGGCGGAGAAGTCAGCATCTTCCGGTGCCCCGGTGAAGCCCTCGACGGACTGCTCAAAGCCGTTGTACTCAAGGGTATCGCTGTTCGCGGTCAGCTCAACGTTTTTATAATAATAGAAGGTGATTACGTTGCTGCTGCTGTCGGGAACGAGAGTGATGCTCTGGGAGCCGGTGCTGACGGCGGTGTATCCGCCGACCGTGATCGGGGTCTCGGTGATGGTCTGGCCTACGGTCTGGTCTGCAACAACCTTGTCGTCGGCAACCTTATCCTTGGTACCGTTCCAGAGATATCTGACGGTATAGCTCGACTGGTTAAGCTTGAAGTAAAGCTTCAGTACGAGACTGCGATCTGCGGCGACAGTGCCGCTCTCAATGTTAGAAGCTGCGGTGTCATAGACGTACTTGCCGTTTTCCTTATCGGCCCTGTCCGCGGCGGTGACATAGACGGTGGAGTCGGTCTTGCCCTGACGGGTAACGATATCTTCATCCTTCGCCTTGTCGGGGTATGTACCATCAACGTTCTGATAGTAGAACTCGACCTTGTAGTTCACGTCGATGGCTTCCCAGACGGCGTAGAGGTCGTTGGAGCCATTGTTGTCCAGACGGGCTTCGGAGCCTGCGGCGTACTCAACGCCGTTTGCATCCTTCCAGCCCTTGACCTGGTAGCCGGGACGGGAGGGAAGACCCGTTGAGGTGTAATCCATGACGGAGACCTTGTCGTTGTTGGGAACGGCGTCGATGGTAAGGGTCTGGTCAGTGTCAAAGTTCGAGTGGTAGGTGAGCGTGACCTTGACGCTGGGGTCGACGTAGTTCGCGGTGAGGGTCTTGTTGCCGGTCATGGTGACGTAGCTGCCGGGATAGTAGACCTTGCCGGTCTCGTCAGTCCAGCAGGCGAACACCTTGTCGCCGCTCTTGAGCCCGCTGCCGTCCTTGACCTGTGCAAGCGCCTCATATTCGTAGCGGTTTTCGTCGGTTATCGCGGCGTCGGTTCCGGTGACGTAGGTCAGCGTGTAGACCTCGCCCTCAAGGACTGCCTTGACGGTGGTGTCGCTGCCGATGGCGCTGTTGACGTCAACGGCGGTGCCGTCCTCGTATACCCACTTGAGAACGGTTCTGCCTGCCTCGGCGATCTTGGCCTCGGCATCCTTGAACACGTCCACGCCGGAGATGACCGTACCGATGGCGACCTCGTAATTGGACGCGGTATATCCGCCGAGTGTGGGAACCTGCACCGTCAGCGTGACGGGCTTCTCGACCCAGTATGCGAAGAGGGTGAGGTTGTCCGCGGGCATCGTCTTGCCGGTGAAGTCGAAGCGCTGCGTAGTGCTGGTTATCTGAGAAGGCTCGACCTCGTACCAGCCCATGAACACTGCGTTCTCGCTGAAGCCTTCAGGACGTGCAGGAACATAGTTGTTGTAGCTGTCCAGCTTAGCTTCATATTCTACGGTGTTGTCAGAAACGGCACCGTAGTTGTTGAAGGTGAGCGTGTAGGACTTGCGCATGTAGTAAAGGTAAAGCGTGTTGTTGCTGAAGTCTTTCTGGTTACGGTAAAAACCGGCAACGCTGGCGCTGTACCGATTAAAGCCGTCTATGTTATGATACTCTTCATCGTAAGTAGCATAATTGAAGTATGTTTGTACTTCCTTGTACAGACTGAAGTTGGCAGTGCTGGTAGGCCAACGGCTGCTGTTTACAGTCGTTCCAACATTCTGCACATAGTAATATATGGTCTTGAGTTTGTTGCTGCTCTTATCATAGAGATTAAAGGTTGCATCGAAGCCGGGCATACGGTCGAGCGTCTGGAGTGCGTAGTTATATTTACTGCTATCGGTGCACTCCCATGCACGTCCGTTATAAGTCGTGTTGAACGGAGGCTTGCCAAACTCGGCAAAAATCGAAGCGTTATATTTTGCGGTTATTGTAGCTACGGTTTCGTAGTTGCCGCCAAAAAGTTCCCATGTGTACTTGCGGAAAGTCAATGTGTAGCTGTTGCGGGAGAAATAGACATTCAGAACGCTGGAGCCGTCGGCGCGGATGGTTGCCGAGTCGGACGAGCTGAACTTGAAGTGCTGTCTGTCAGACACACTGTTTGGCAGTGCGCCGGTGGTTGCATTGAGCGTTACCGTGCTGCCGACCTTGCCGGTCAGAGTAGCGGTGGCCAGAGCGGAGTAATTGGTATCGTCCGCGTTCTCGCCCCAGTAGACGACCATGTACTTGACATTGTCGCCTTCCCAGACGGCGTAGAGGGTGGTGTCTGCGGTCGGGGTGACGGAGCTGATGAGCGCGCCGCCCTCGGTGGTGCTCCAGCCCTTGAAGGTGTAGCCGGTGCGGGTGGGAACGGTGACGGTGCTGAGTTCAAGGGTATCGCCCTTCTTAATGGAGCAGGAGGCGACCATGCTGCCGCCGGTGGTGTTGAAGGTGACCCAGTAGCAGTCCGCAGTGACAGGGTAGACATAGGTGTCTGCACTGACGAAGGTGTCGGCGGTGAATACCGCACCGTTTGCCGTCCAGCCGGTGACTACCTTGCCATTCGGCTCATAGTCCGTAGGCAGAGCGACCTTGAAGTCGTTGGCCTCGTTTGCGATCGCGGTGGAGTGCACCTGCCCGTCAACGGTCATAAAGTACACGTAGAACACGGCCTCGAACTTGGCCATGACCTTGACTTCGCTGCGGCCGCTGTAATTGGTGTACGCGTTGCTGAAGTCGAACTCCTTTGCCTCAAGCTGGTCGTTGACATCAACGGCATACCAGCCGAGGAACTTGCGGCCACCCTCGATGGCGGGCGTCGCCGGAGCGGTTAGCTGGCCGTTGCCGTTGACGACCTGTGTGTCGAGAAGCGTCTCCCCGTTATAGAACTTGAAAGTTATATGCGTATCGGGCGTCTCGACAGGATTGACGGACGTGACGGATGCTCCGCCGGCGGCCAATCCGGACTGGGCTTCCGTGCCTTCTGCGAAGGCGCCGACAGGCAGCAGCGTCATCACCATGCACAGGCACAGAAACAGTGCAAAGAGTCTTTTTTTCATTTCTGTGAATAAACCTCCCCAAATAAAATACCATATAAATAAGTATGCTTTGCCGCCGCAGGCAGCCGATGGGGGACTGAGACGCACCCCGCCGGGGCATGGACAGCTGTATACCGCGTTCACGCCCGGAACCTGAGACGCTCCCGGACGGCTGAGCGGCATACGCTTCGCATAACTATATTACACGCTTATAATAACCGAAATCTGTCAAATTTTGAAGTGCCGTTTTTGTAGTTATTTGGCGGTTGGAAGCAGTTACAAAACGTAATTCTTCAGCTCCGTTTTACCGCCGACGTGGAGCTTGGCATATATGACCGACGCCATGTTTTTTACGCTGCCGACGCTCATGCCAAGCCGTTCGGCGGCCTCCGCATAGGTGAGATCGTCGGCGAGGAGATGGGCGAGATGGTACTCGCGGTTGGAGAGAATGGCGGTTGCGCTTGACATGGTGAGCCGGCCGCGGACAGCCATCCAGTTCTTCCAGCATCTTGTCCAGAGCTGTATAACGCGCCTGTACTGCTCCGGATATTCCTGCTGTGACACGGATTCTATAAGGCCGCTGTGCAAGGTAAGAAACTCGGTGAAGGGGATTACATAGTCATACGGCATGGCGAGAGACATGGTTTCCCGCAGGTGTGCCTCGCTGGCGTGCATGTCGCCGGCGGCGCAGAGGGCGGCGCTGCATATGAGACGGAGATAAAGATGAATCAGGCTGAAGCCGCTTTCCACGGGCAGAAAGCTCAGCGCGGTTTCGGCTGCGGCCTTTGCCTCCGCTTCACGCTTCGCGGTGAGCAGGTATTTGCTGCGTGTGTATATCGCAAAGGGGATAAGCTCAGCCGGCAGCCCGGCGAACTGCCCGTCCCGGATCCACTCCGGTACAAAGTGCGGCATGTATAGGCCCAGCGCCGTGCATGAGTGCAGCAGCCGTGCCGCGCGGGAGCCGACGCTGTCGGGAGCCTGATCTATCAGCGCGTATACACCCTCAACGGCGGAATTAAAGGCCGGCACGTCGCCAAGACATACGCTCAGCGGCAGAACGAGGGATAGCCTGCTGAGAAGTGTGCCGCCGTCATCCACGCCGTGCAGCATGTCACGGCAGGCGTCAATCTCGCCCGTGAAATACAGAAGCTCCGCCTTATACTCCAGTATAGCCGCCGGGTCGGTTATACCAGTTGGAAGCCTGTCAGATTTGCCGGACGGCGCATGTATGAAGTATGAAATTAGGCCGGGATAGTAGCCATACGAGACCGCACCGGAACTCTTTGACCCGGCGCGTCGGGGATCCTCCGGCTTTTGCGCCGAAGCCGGAATCATCCACGAACGTTCAAATTTGAACGCGCCTTGTATGCGCCCTGCCTTGCACAGCTCCTGCACGCCGCGGACTTGTATACCCCAGCGCTCCGCAGCCTCCTTGGCCGATATGTATTCCATAGCGTCACCTGCTTTCGTAAGTGTAAATGTACTCTACTCGTTTAAACGAAAAGAATCAAGCATATGACGCAAAAAATATGCAAAGGAAATGTATGGGTAAATAAGATAATTTGCCCAAAAAACAGGCTCGTTTATCTAACGTAATGCACTATGAAATCTAATATAGAAGAGCAGATGACCTTGACACCCGGAGCAGATAGACGCTTGCGAAAGAAATCTTATTCATAATCGTATGCATTTTTAAAACTCAAATCGGACTGACAGGTAGAAAATTTTACCGCAAATTTAGTTCTGTTTAACTTGACAAAACGGATATGATGTGATATTATCTCATCAAGATATTTAAGGCAGAATAATATCTGATTATAACACAAAGGAGGAAACTATGCTCAGAGCATACATATGCGGGCATAAGCCAAAAAAGGACGCCTACGGGCATGCTGCCTGCGGCGTCAATCATTTAGAAATTAAGTTCTGTTTTACAGGACAAAGCGAGAGCACGAAACGGAGTGACAGAACATGACGACAAAAACGGGAGAAGGACTGGCACAATACGCGCTGGCGCAGCTCGGACGCCCCTATTGGTGGGGCACCTTCGGGCAGACGGCATCGGCGGCGCTGCTGGCGCAGAAGCGCGCGCAGTACCCGGAATATTACACTGCGGATGACTTCAAGTCGCAGTTCGGCCAGCGTGTCCATGACTGCGTGGGGCTCATAAAGGGCTACCTCTGGAGTGACACGGCGCAGAGCGCACCCGTGTACTGCGCCGCGCAGGACGTCGCGGTAAGCGGGCTGTACCGGAGCTGCGTCCGGCGCGGCGATATCGCGAAGATGCCGCAGCTCACGGGAGCCTGTGTGTTCATGGAGGGGCTCGGACACGTCGGCGTGTACGTCGGAGACGGATACGTCGTGGAGGCATCAGGGCACGCGAAGGGTGTTGTCAGGACCCGACTGAAGGATCGCGGCTGGGCGCTGTGGGGGCTGCCGGGCTGGATAAGCTACGGCGATGCGCCCGCGGATTGGGCGCAGGGCGCGGCGGTCGCCGCCGGTACGGAGAAGAACAGCACCGCGGTGCAGCTGCCGCTGCTGCGTCAGGGCGACGTGAGCGAAGCGGTGCGGTCGATGCAGCTGCTGCTGATCGGGCGCGGGTATTCCTGCGGCTCCTGCGGCGCGGACGGGGACTTCGGAACCTGCACGAAGCTTGCGGTGTGGGCGTTCCAGCGCGCGCACGGGCTGGCCGTGGACGGCGTCGCCGGAGCAAACACATGGTCAAGGCTGATAGGAGGATGAACGGTGACGGCAGAAGAACTTGCGCTCAAAATAGAGCGCGTTGACGCGCGCAGCCGCTCGAATACGCATCGTATAGAGGAGATCGAGCGGAACCAAAGCGCGCTGACAGACCTTGCCCTCTCGGTCAAGGAGCTTGCCACGAAGCAGGGCGGCATGGAGCGGGATCTCACGGTTATGAAGTCAGACATCAAGACCCTGACCGGCAAGCCCGCAAGGCGCTGGGAGGAGCTGGTCGATAAGGTGATATGGCTGTTCGTCGGCGCGGTGCTCGCATACGCGCTGGGGCAGCTTGGATTATGATGAAGGGAGGTGAGAGCATGGATTTCGGAATTGCGGGCGTCGCCGCGATAACGGTGATCTGCTATCTTGCAGGTCAGCTCGTCAAGGCGAGCGGCCTTGATAACAAGTGGATACCCATCATCTGCGGCGTCGTGGGCGGCATCCTTGGCGTGCTGGCTATGCGATATATGCCGGACTATCCGGCGGGCGACTACATAACCGCCGTAGCGGTCGGCATCGTCAGCGGCTTCGCGGCCACAGGCATAAACGAGGCTGTCAAGCAGATCAAGCAGTGAGGCAAGAAAAAAGTTCCTGAGTTTTCAAAAAACTCAGGAACTTTTTGCTATATTCACCTTAAAAGTGATTCCCAGCGGACGGCGCTCCATCCGGTGGTGTCAAAGTTATTACGCACGGCATCGCACATGAATTGGAGCTTCTGCCGTATGGCCGGGGACTCGATCAGCAGACCGGCCTCGTCCTCGTGCACCATGAAGTATTCCATGATGCGCGCCCTGTCCTCGCGCTCGTTCACGCAGGAGTAGCCGTCAACGAAATACACGTTGTCAGGGCTGCTGCTGTACAGCGTCCATTCCAGCATCGAGTCGGACTGCGTCGGATCCTCGCAGTAGGCGAAGCCCTCGGGGTTCAGCGCCGCCCATGCGTCGGGCGAAAACGCAGAGTAATCACGCGAGAGAATGTGGTTCTCGGTCGCGTGCCACAGCTCATGGCAGATGATGGTGTCAAGCCCATCCGCCATGCGGACGTCCAGCGCGATGTTCTGCCATTCGCGGCTCTCGTAGGCGCAGCCCACGACACCGTAGTCACTGTCGATCCGCTCCGTCAGGAGGAAGCGGATTCCGCCCTCGCCCATGCCGTTTTTAAACTGCGCGAAGAAGCCGGCGGGGTACAGGGAGAGTGTGCGCGACAGCGCGTCGAGCGCGGCGCTTATACCGTACAGCTCCTCGTCGGCGCTCATCGTGTCGGTCAGCGTGATGGCGCGGTCACAGAGCGCGAGCCGGCCGTCGGAGAAGGACTGAGACTTGATGCTCCAGACGCCGTCCAGCGTGACCTCGCCGCATACTGCGTCGGAGCCAGCGTCAACGAGCTGCACGGTCGTGCGCTCCGCCTCATAGTCCGACGAGCATATGTATAGCTTCGACCCGCCCGCCGGATATATGCCGGAGAGCGCGTCGGGCTGAGTGCACGTAAGTTCCTGCACCGGTTCGCGGCGGCTCGTTTCGCCCGCCACGCAGCCGCACAGCGCCAGCGCGATGCACAGGAGCAGAATTATTGTTGTACGAATTTTTTTCATGTTTGTGTTTACCTGCCCTATGGAGCTGATCGTGCGGTCACTGGCAGAGCAAAACGGTGTGACCGAACAGCTGAAAGCCGAAAACCAAATGGAATGGGTGCGGCAGATGAACGCTTGCAAGGCACAGGCAGAGGAGATTGTGAAGTTTGAGCTGATTTATGACTGATACTGAGAGCGCCCGGACGAAAAATGTTCGGGCGCTCAAACGCTTGAACAAACTGTAACTTTTTCAAGGAGTCTATTGACTAAGGCACCGAGTATGAGTATAATTAGTTCTGCTATTTAGCAACGCTAATCAGCAGAACTAAAGTGTGGTGAAGATTATGGATAACAAATATGTGCAACAATTCAAAAAAGGCTCTCTTGAAATGATACTATTATCCTTAATCGGGCGCAAAGAGACCTATGGCTATGAAATAATCACAGAGTTAAATAGCAGTGCATCTGTCTTAGGATATGCAAAAGAGGGAACGATTTACCCTATTCTGTATCGCTTACAACAAGCGGAACTAATTCAATGTCGTTTAGCACCAGCGGCTGCTAATGGCGGATCAAAAAAATATTACTCCCTTACTCTTAAAGGAAAGGAAGTTTTACAGGAATTGATTACGTTTTGGTCCAGCTATACGGATTGTGTAAATAGCTTTATCGCCACCTATCAACAAACGGAGGTCTCAGAATGAAGGAGCAATACATAAGGCAGGTTGAAAAGGAATTAAATTTATCACGCAAAACCAAAACCGAGGTTGTGCGTGACTTGAATGAAATATTTAATTCTGCCGTGGAGCATGGAGAAACTGAACAACAGGTAATCGAAAGGCTTGGAACGCCGCAAGAATTTGCTAACAGCACAGTAGAACAGTTTGGAATTGATAATTCCGTCCCAAAGAAACGGAAATGGATCATTTCAAGTGTCATTTCCATTGTGGTAGCTATTGTTGCTTTTTTAATTTATGCTACTGCAAAGTCTGGTAAAGTGCCGGAAGGAGCAATCGGGCAAGCAGACGCAATGACAAACATTCAGGTTAATGGTGATTTTATTTTTGATGCTTCTCAAATTATTTTATTGGTTGGCATAATCGCTTTTGCATTTGCCACAATTCAGATTATCAGAGCTGTCCACAACAATAGGAGGTAACTATGAAAAGATTTATTCCGGGAATTGCAATTTTGCTTATATTGTCATTGACTGCTTGCTCCGCCCCAAAAACACCACCCAAAGACACAGGAGACGCAAGCAATTCGCAATCTGAAGGTATTATTAGGCTTGATGAGGGAGAATGGCCAGTCAATGAATATACTGAGGGACTTCCCGTTCCAACTGGCACAGTTGCATGGGCTATGCTTGATACAGAACACGGAAATTTCAGTATCAGTATTGCAGGTATAGACGAAAATGACTATGATAACTACATGGAACTTTTGATACAAGAGGGCTTTTCAGTAGTTGAGAATGTGTCAGAGAAAATCAAAGGAGAAAACTATGTTTCTGTCGGGACACTCCTATCAAATGGAGAAAAAGATTTAAGTATCAGCTACATACCTGATAATTTAACAATTTATGTTTCATTTGAAAAATGAGAGCGTGCAATAAACAGCGAAGCAAAATCCCTTTAGGAACTAAAGGGCGCACTTCTATACTCTCTGTCGAGAGTAGTG
>OKSC01002850.1_pt1 | contig 13947 bp, 9 predicted proteins | sample 1601161 | NCBI WGS metagenome assembly OKSC01 (sample SAMEA3541552, study PRJEB24748) | human gut metagenome | biome: human gut; feature: human-associated habitat; material: faeces | place: China | collected 2012
CCGGTTACGACCGCGAAAAGGGCACTGTGGATATCATTTTCCAGATCGTGGGCGGCACCACCATGGAGCTGAACAGCCTGAACGCAGGCGACAGCGTCCATGACTTTGTGGGCCCCCTGGGCCGCGCCACCGAGACCGAGGGCCTGAAAAAGGTCTGTGTTGTGGGCGGCGGCGTGGGCTGCGCCATCGCCCTGCCCATTGCCAAGGAGCTGCATGACCAGGGCTGCACCGTCCACAGCGTCATCGGCTTCCGCAATAAGGATCTGCTCATCCTCGAGGACGAGTTCAACGCCTGCAGTGACGAGCTGCGCATTATGACCGATGACGGCAGCTACGGCACCAAGGGTGTGGTCACTGCCGCTCTGGACGAGCTGGTGGCCGCCGGCAACCAGTATGATCTGGTCATCACCATCGGCCCGCTGATTATGATGAAATTCGTCGTTAAGACCTGCCAGAAGCACGGGCTGAAGAGCATCGTCTCCATGAACCCCATTATGATCGACGGCACCGGCATGTGCGGCGGCTGCCGCCTGACCGTGGGCGGCGAGACCAAGTTTGCCTGCGTGGACGGCCCTGACTTTGACGGTGACCTCGTCGATTTCGACGAAGCCATGGCCCGCGGCACCATGTACCGCCCCTTTGAGGCAAAGGCCCGCGAGAAGGCCTGCAATCTGTTCAAGACTGAGGAGGCAAAGTAAGATGGCTTTCAATATGGATCCCAAAAAGTGCCCCATGCCCACCCAGGACCCCAACGTCCGCAACAAGAACTTTGAGGAAGTTGCACTGGGCTATACCGAAGAGATGGCCGTGAACGAAGCAAAGCGCTGCATCCACTGCAAGAATAAGCCCTGCCAGACTGGCTGCCCCGTGGGCATCGATATCCCCGAGTTCATCGGTCATGTGGCCGAGGGCGACTTTGAAGCCGCCTATCAGGTCATTGCTCGCTCCTCTTCCCTGCCCGCCGTCTGCGGCCGTGTCTGCCCCCAGGAGAGCCAGTGCGAGGGCAAGTGCACCCGCGGCATCAAGAACGAGCCCGTGGGCATCGGCCGCCTGGAGCGCTTTGTGGCCGACTGGCACCGTGAAAACGTCCACACCGCCCCCATCGTGCCCGCATGGAACGGCCACAAGGTCGCCATCATCGGCGCAGGCCCTGCCGGTCTGACCGCCGCAGGCGATCTGGCCAAGCTGGGCTATAAGGTCACCGTCTACGAGGCCCTGCATGTGGCCGGCGGCGTGCTGATGTACGGCATCCCCGAGTTCCGTCTGCCCAAGGCCATCGTGCAGCAGGAGATCGACGGCCTGAAGAAGATGGGCGTGGATTTTGAGTGCAACATGGTCATCGGCAAGGTGCTGACCATCGACGAGCTGATGGACGAGTACGGCTACGAGGCCGTGTTCGTTGGCTCCGGTGCCGGTCTGCCCCGCTTCATGGGCATCCCCGGCGAGAGCCTGAAGGGTGTGTACTCCGCCAACGAGTTCCTGACCCGCTCCAACCTGATGAAGGCCTATCTGCCCACCAGCAAGACCCCCATCCGCACTGGCAAAAAGGTGGCCGTTGTGGGCGGCGGCAACGTGGCCATGGATGCTGCCCGCAGCGCCCTGCGTCTGGGTGCTGAGACCGTGTACATCGTCTACCGCCGCGGCATGGCCGAGCTGCCTGCCCGTAAGGAGGAGGTCGAGCACGCCGAGGAAGAGGGCATCATCTTCAAGACCCTGTGCAACCCCATTGCCATCCACCCGGACGAGGACGGCTTTGTGCACTCCATGACCTGCATCGAGATGGAGCTGGGCGAGCCGGATGCTTCCGGCCGCCGCCGTCCCATTGAAAAGAAGGGCAGCGAGTTTGAGCTGGACGTGGATACCGTGATTATGAGCCTGGGCACCAGCCCCAACCCCCTGATCCGCTCCACCACTCCCGGTCTGGAGACCAACAAGCACGGCTGCATCGTCACCGAGGGTGACGATGGCAAGACCAGCCGTGACGGCGTGTACGCCGGCGGCGATGCCGTGACCGGTGCCGCCACCGTCATCAAGGCCATGGGTGCCGGTAAGGCAGCCGCCAAGGCCATGGACGAGTACATCCAGAATAAGTAAGGAACACTTCCCTTCTCCATAAAAAACAGGTGCACCTGAACGGTGCACCTGCTTTTTTTTGCGCATCTCTATATTTTTAAGTCGTTATGAGGCCCTGTTCCAGACAGTACCAATAGATGCCATCCTCCATCACGGTACGGCAGTGTGCGGCAGCAGCAGCCTTCAGCTTCTCAGAGGCATTGCCCATAGCCACACCGGTGCCCACAGCCCCAAACATCTCCAAATCATTGTTGCCATCTCCGAACGCCATGCTATCGGCTTTGGAGATGCCATAGAACTCCAACACCTTTTCCACGGCAATCCCCTTGCCGCCGCTGGCCGGAATGATGTCCACAGCCCGATTCCACCACGCCGCGATCTTTGCATGGGGTACATCCTTCAAAATAGCTGGGTACTCCTCTTCCCGGCCACCCATGAGCACCTGGAAAATTTCTCCCTTTGCCATCTCCTCAAAATCCTCAGCGATCTTCAACTCAACGCCGCCGATGGCAAAATACTCTTCCAGATCCGGTTCGGAGCCGTTGGCCGCCAGTCGGGTCGTGTTGGCCAGGGCAACGGGCCGTCCCAACGCCGCTGCGTTCCGGATGAGGGTAGCAACTTCCTCCGTAGGGATGGTGTTCTTGAAAATATCCTGCTCTGGAGTGAAGCAGTAGGAGCCGTTGTAGGTCAGGAAAGCATCAAAGGACACCCCCTCAAACTTCGGCACCTCCATAGGAGCCCGCCCGGTGGCGATGCAGAGACGGATGCCGTTCTGGTGCAGCCGCCGCAAGGCTTCCAGCGTGCGGGGCCGGGCAGCACCCTTCAGCGGCACCAGTGTTCCATCCACATCAAAAAAGATGATCTTCGGTTTATTCATATGCCTTCCCTCCGGTTGCCGGACAGCCAGGGCTTATCCTATGGATTCCCAGCTGTTTTATGGGAAAATTATAGCACGAAGGGGGCGTTTTTTCAAATGTATCCCACTCTTTATGCATCCTGCCCAAAAAACAGAGCAATATTTTGTCACTCAAACTTGGCGGAATCTGATTGATTTTGACTGATATTTTGCTATAATAAGGGGGCAAGGCGGTCATAACCCGCCAATGTCAATCAAAATCAATCATATAAATCGAACAAGGGGGAATGTTCCCGATGCTGGCAGAAGAACGATTCAGCCTGATTTTGGATCTGCTGGCGCGGCAGCGCACCGCCACCGTGCAGGAGTTGTGCGAGGCGTTGAACGCAAGCGAATCCACCATCCGGCGCGACCTGAACGAGCTGGACAAGCAGGGCAAACTGAACAAGGTGCACGGCGGGGCCACCCTGCCGGACAGCCCCTTCCGCACCGACGAGCCCACCATGGCCGCCAAGGAAGAGCTGGCCGTCAGTCAGAAACAGAGCATCGCCCAGGCGGCGGCAGAACTGATCCTGCCGGAAGATTTCATCTATCTGGATGCAGGCTCCAGCACACTGGCTCTGGCACGGGCGCTGAGCGGCCCGGCCCTGAACGCCAGCTATGTGACCAACGGCGTGGCCCACGCCCGCCTGCTGGCCCAGAAAGGCTGCCGGGTGTTCCTGCCCGGCGGGCTGCTGCGGCCCCAGACCGAGGCCATCATCGGGGCGGCTGCGCTGACTGCCATCCAACAGTACAATTTCACCAAAGCATTCATGGGGGCCAACGGCGTGGCGCTGGATTCCGGCTTCACTACCCCAGACCCCGAGGAGGCCGCCGTCAAGGCTGCGGTCATTCGCCGGGCGCGGGAGACGTGGTTCTTGGTGGACGACACCAAATTCGCGCAGGTCTACCCCGCCGTCATCTGTGATCTGCACAGCGGTGCCATCCTGACGAACCGGTGCCCCAACCCCAAATACCGGCAATACACTCTGATAAAGGAGACCGAGGTATGATCTACACTGTAACGTTCAATCCTGCCATTGATTATGTGGTCCGTCTCGACAGACCCCTTGAGGTGGGCGAAGTGAACCGCGCTGCCGGGGAGGACTGCGTGCTGGGCGGCAAAGGCATCAATGTTTCCGGCGTGCTCCGGGAGCTGGGCTGTGAGAGCGTGGCTCTGGGCTTTGTGGCCGGTGAGACCGGTGCCTGGCTGGAACGTGGTCTGGCCGCGCAGGGGCTCCGGACCGATTTCATCCATCTGGCCGAGGGCATGACCCGCATCAACGTCAAGATCAAGGCGGGCACCGAGACCGAGCTGAACGGCGCAGGCCCCAGCATCCCGGAAAGTGCCATGCAGCAGCTGGAAGCCCAGCTGGACACCCTGCAGCCTGACGACATCCTCATTCTGGCGGGCAGCATCCCCAAGAGTCTTTCCCAGAGCACCTACGAGCGGCTGCTGGCAGGGCTGGAGGGCCACGGCGTGCGGGCCGTAGTGGATGCCACCCAGGATCTGCTGGTCAACGTCCTCCCCTATCACCCCTTCCTGATCAAGCCCAACGATCACGAGCTGGGCGAGATCGTGGGCCGGGAGCTGAAAACGGACGAAGAGATCACCGCCGCCGCCCGCGCCCTGCAGGAAAAGGGTGCCCGGAACGTGCTGGTGAGCATGGCCGGGAACGGTGCTCTGCTGGTGGATGAGCACGGCGAGGTGCACCGCATCGGCTGCCCCAAGGGCAAGGTCGTGAACAGCGTAGGCGCAGGCGACAGCATGGTGGCCGGTTTTGTGGCAGGTTATCTGCAAAGCGGCAGCTATGAGCAGGCCCTCCGGCTGGGCACCGCCTGCGGCAGTGCCACCGCGTTCAGCCTTGGGCTGGCAACGAAAGAAAAGATCGAAGAATTGTTTGGTCAAATTTAAGGCAGCTCACCCTCTCCGTCATTGCTCTCCCAGATTCAGCTTCTGCTGACCTTGGAGATGCGTTGGCTCCCCCTTTGTGGGAGCTGGCAAAGCCATCAGGCTTTGACTGAGAGGGCTGCACAGAGAGAGAAAGGAGAACCCTTATGCGCATTACGGAATTATTCACCGCAAAGTCCATCGAGCTGGATTCTGCGGCCTCCAACCGGGACGAGATCCTCTCCCGGCTGGTGGAACTGCAGGCCACCCACGGCAATATCACCGACACAGAAGCCTACAAGAAAGCGCTCTACGCCCGGGAAGATGAGGCTTCCACCTACGTGGACAACGGCATCACCGTTCCCCACGCCAAGACGAATGTGGTCACCCGGCCCAGCCTGGCCGCCCTGCGTCTGAGCACCCCGGTGCAGTACAACGCCGAGGATGACGGCAAGACCGACCTGCTCTTTGCCATTGCAGCCCCCGAAAACGGCAGCCTGCATGTGGATATGCTGGCCCGCATGATGCAGATGCTAATGAACGAGGATTTTGTGGAAAAGCTGAAGGCCGCCAGGACCCCCGCCGAATTCCTTGCCCTCATCGACGCACAGGAGGAGGCCCAGTTCGGTGAGGAGAGCTTCACCCAGCAGGCCATCCCCCAGAGCGGCTACCGCATTCTGGCCGTGACCGCCTGCCCCAACGGCATTGCCCACACCTACATGGCCGCCGAGGCGCTGGCCAAGGCCGGTGACAAGCTGGACCTGCCCACAAAGGTGGAGACCAACGGCTCCGATGGTGCCAAGAACGTGCTGACCCGCGCCGAGATCGCAGCCTGTGACGGCATCATCGTGGCTGCAGACAAAAATGTGGAGACCGCCCGCTTTGACGGCAAGCCCGTGCTGTTTGCCCGGGTGGATGACGGCATCCACAAGCCCGAGGAGCTGCTGAAAAAGGTGGCCCACGGTGAAGTTCCCGTGTATCACGCCAAGGGCGGTGCCGCCGCTGCCGAGGAGGAGACCTCCGGCGACAGCTTTGGCCGCAAGGTGTACAAGGATCTGATGAACGGCGTGTCTCACATGCTGCCCTTTGTGGTGGGCGGCGGCATTATGATCGCGCTGGCCTTCCTGCTGGACGACTGCACCATCGACCCCTCCAACTTCGGCATGAACACCCCCATCGCCGCCTTCTTCAAGACGGTGGGCAGCGCCGCCTTTGGCTACATGCTTCCCATTCTGGCAGGCTTCATCGCCATGTCCATCGCCGACCGTCCCGGCCTGGCCGTGGGCTTTGCGGGCGGCGTGCTGGCCATGAACGGCACCAACTTTGCAGGCCTAGCCAATGGTGAGACCACCGGCATCTCCGGCGGTTTTCTGGCCGCTCTGCTGGCCGGTTTCGTGGCCGGTTATGTGGTCGAGTTCCTGAAAAAGATCACCGAAAAGCTCCCCGCCAGCCTGAACGGCATCCGCCCCATGCTGATCTACCCGCTGGGCGGCATCCTTATCATCGGTGCCGTGATGTGCGGCATCAACCCGGTCATGGGCATGATCAACACCGCCATGACCAACTGCCTCAACGCCATGGGCGGCACCTCCAAAGTCCTGCTGGGTGCCATCGTTGCCGGTATGATGAGCATTGACATGGGCGGCCCCTTCAACAAGGCAGCCTACGTCTTTGGCACTGCCGCACTGGCCTCCGGCAACTACGAGGTCATGGCTGCTGTCATGGTGGGCGGCATGGTTCCTCCCATCGCGATTGCCCTCTCCACCACCTTCTGCCCCAAGAAGTGGACCCCTGACGAGCGCCGCAACGGCATCGTGAACTACGTCATGGGCCTGTGCTTCGTCACCGAGGGTGCCATCCCCTACGCCGCCGCCGACCCGCTGCGCGTCCTGCCCAGCTGTGTGGCCGGTGCCGCGCTGGCCGGTGCCCTCTCCATGACCTTCGGCTGCGCCCTGCGCGCTCCCCACGGCGGCATCTTCGTGTTCCCCGTGGTCGATCATGCCCTGCTCTACTGCGTGGCTCTGGCCGCTGGCAGCGTGGTGGGTGCCGTGATCCTGAGCCTGCTCAAGAAAAACCGCACCGACGCTGCCTGATCTGCCATTCTCCTTCTTCCTTTACCACCTTCTTCCTTTACCATATAAAAAGGGCCCGTCTGCGCGCACCAAAATGCGGCAGGCGGGCCCTTTCGTGCTTATCCCTTGATGATCCGGAGCAGGGTCTTGTCCAGCTGGATGGTGCGGTTCCAGGGGTTCAGGATGATGCCGTTGATCTCCGGCACCTGCAGTGCGGCATCCAGCAGCTTTTCAAGCTCCACCAGAAAGGTGGACTGCACCGCTTCCGCGCCCTTCATCTCCTCTTCAAAGCTGGTAAAGGCATACCACCAGCTGGCCCCATCGGCCGTGCGGAGGGCCCGCAGCTGCATCTGCTCACTGGCCGGTTTCGGCTCCACCGCCACCACGACCTGTCCGTTTTCCCGCATCCGCCGCCGGATCACGGTCAGGGTATGCGCCAGCTGCTCCTGTGTAGGCTCCTGCTGTAACTGGCAGACTGCCTGTTCGATCTTTTCGTTGCCGTTCAGGCCCTCGTCCTTCTTCTGCGCCATAAGCTCTCCCATTCTTTTTGTTGTATTTTATGCTTGTATTATATCCGGACTTTACGAAAAATGGAAGCGCTGGCCAGAGATTCTTTCTTTTTTCGTCTGCTTTCGGGTGTTTTTTCAAAAATCAGTAGCCCCCGCCCCGAAAAAGTGTTACAATGTTTTCGTCTGGTATCATTTCAGAAACGACAGGACGCGCCGTTTTTTCGTGAGCTGTTTTGTCGGAATGGGAGAGATAAGGTAATGAAACGAATCCTTCGTTCTGCCGTCAGTCTGCTGCTGTGCGCCGCCGTGGCGCTGGGCGGCACTGCCTGCGGCCGAAGCAAGCTGCCCACCACCATCACGATCTGGACCTACTACAACGGCGATCAGCTGGAATGCTTCAACCAGCTGGTGGAGCAGTTCAACTCCACCGTGGGCAAAGAGAAGAACATCCGGGTCGAAAGCTCCAGTCAGGGCAGCGTGAACGACCTGGAGACCAGCGTGCTGGCCGCCGCCGAGGGCAAGGTGGGTGCCGAGAAGCTGCCCAACATCGTCTCCTCCTACGCGGACACCGCCTTTACGCTGGATCAGATGGGCCTTGCCGTTGACCTGAGCCCCTACCTGACCGAAAAAGAGAAGTCTGCCTATATCGCCGGGTTTCTCGAAGAGGGCGACCTGATGAACAACGGGGAGCTCAAGGTCTTTCCCATCGCAAAGTCCACCGAGCTGCTCTACCTGAACGCCACCGACTTTGCCCCCTTTGCCGAGGCCACAGGCGTGACCTACGCAGATCTTTCCACCGTGGAGGGGCTGAACGAGGCCGCACACAAATACTACGACTGGACCGATGCCCAGACGGCTGCACCCAACGACGGCAAGGCCCTGTATGGCCGCGACGCGCTGGCCAATTACCTGCTCTGCGGCGCACAGGAACTGGGTACGACCATCTTTGATGCCGAGAACGGCGTGATGACCCTGCACTTTGACAAGCCGACCCTCCGCAAGCTGTGGGATAACTACTATGTCCCCTACATCAAGGGCTGGTGCAGTGCCAGCGGCAAGTTCCGCAGCGACGATATCAAAACCGGCAGCCTGCTGGCCTATGTCGGTTCCTCCTCCAGCGCTTCCTTCTTCCCCACCCAGGTGCTGACCAGCGACACCGAGAGCCACGGCATCGAGATGGCCGCGCTGCCCTGCCCCAGCTTTGCAGGCTGTGAGCCGGTGGCCGCCCAGCAGGGGGCCGGCATGGTGGTCATCCCGGGCACCGAGGACGAGATCAGCGCCTGCGTTGCCTTCCTGAAATGGTTCACCCAGCCGGAAAACAACCTGCAGTTCTCGGTGCAGTCCGGCTATATGCCCGTGACCTATGCCGCCAACAGCATGTCCGCCCTTGAGAACAGCGGCCTGACGGTCTCTGAGCGTATCCACAAGGTGCTGAGCCTGTCCATTGATGCCATCGATCGCAGCAAGCTCTACACCACCCATGCCTTCCCGGATGCCCTGCGCGCCCGCAATACCCTGCAGTACGCGCTGGAGGACCGTGTCACTGCCGACCGTGCCACGGTGCTGGAGCGGCTGGCTGCCGGGCAGACCCCCGAGGAAGCCGAAGCCGAGTTCCTGACCGATGCCTATTTTGATGCCTGGTACGACCAGACTCTGGCCGCTCTCAGCGCCTTTGCGGGCTGAGATGCCCTTGGAACAACCACAAAAGGAGAGACCCTCAGATGCAGAACCGCAAGCCGCACAGTCAGAAGGCCCCTCAGACGGGCCATTCTATCTTCGGCACCATCCTTTTCTCCCTGCTGGCTGTGCTGGCGGTGGAGATCCTGCTGCTGACCTTTACCGTCCACGCCACCCGGCTTGGCCCCCAGCTGAACCAGAACGCCGAGGATATCCTTGCCATGCAGGTGGACAACCGCAGCCGGTATCTTCAGTCCATCTTCCACGATGCACAGGAGCTGACCAGCCTTTCCGATACCATCAATGGCCTGACCCAGCAGCTTCTGGACGAGGGAGAGATCAGCCTGAGCACGCTGGACAGCAGCAGCGACGCGGCCTATCCCCTGCTGGAAGCCGCCGCGCCGGAGCTCATCAGCACCCTGCGCATCAAGTCGGTGACCGGCGTGTTCCTTATCCTGAACACCCATGATCTGGACAAGCGGAAGCAGGACAGCCGGCTGCCCGCCATCTACCTGCGGGATCTTGACCCGGATGCCGCTCCCTCCCAGCGCAACGCCGACCTGACCTTCGTGCGGGCACCGGCCCAGCTGGTGCAGTCCCTCTCCATTGCCACGGACAACAGCTGGTCCCCCACCATCCGCTACCGGGCACTGGGAAACCGAGGCTTCCTTTATCCCCCTTTTCAGGCCGCCTATAAAGACGGAGCCAGCCTTGCCGCCTCCGATTATGGCCACTGGACCTCACAATCCTATCTGGTGCCCGGGGACACCCACGAGGCCATTGCCTACAGCCAGCCCCTGATCCTGCCGGACGGCACCGTTTACGGCGTGATCGGCGTGGAGCTGCTGGCCGACTACCTGTGGGAGAATCTGCCCTGCTCTGAGCTGCAGAACAGCGGCACCTATTTCCTTGCCGTGACCGATACGGAGGAACTCTCTGCCGCTGAACTGCAGCTGCGTCCGGTGCTCCGTTCCCACTGCGACGGGCAGCCGGGTTCTGCGGACGAAAGCCTTACGCTGCGCCTCCACAGTGCCCAGACCCGCCGCTACCGCTTCAGCGATGCCCTCTACATTGCCTCGGTCTCCCCCTTGAACCTCTACAGCCGGAATGCCCCTTTCTCGGGCAAGCACTGGCTTCTCGTGGGCTCTGTTCCCGCGGTGCAGCTCTTTGCTTTCGCCCAGCGGCTGCAGCAGCTGTTCTCCTTTATCATTCTGATCACGCTGGCCGTTGGCTTTGTTTGCAGCTGGCTGATCAGCAGGCGGCTGGCCCGGCCCGTAGCCAAGCTCTCGGCTGAGGTAGCCGCTGCCGAAGCGGATTCCTCCGCCATCCCGCATCTTTCCACCACCGGCATCAGGGAGCTGGATCAGTTCTCCTCCGCCTTCACCCAGCTGAGCAAGGACGTGCTGGACTCCTCCACCCGCTTTTTGCGCATTATGAAATTGGCCAGTGCGGAGCTGGGCGGCTATGAGCTGCGCGATGACAGTGTTTATGTGACCGACAATTTCTTCTCCATGCTGGGCCTTGCACAGGAGCAGCCAGATCCGCTCACGCCAAAAGCTTTCCGCGCCCTGATGGGCACACTGGAGCAGCGGTGGTTCTACCGCCTGTCCCCGGCCAACAACAAGGTCTTTGCCATCCCCCAGCCCGACGGCAGCACCCACTACATCACCCTGCGTGTCACCCATATCCTGGGCGAAAACGCCTCCGAGGTGGGTCTGGCTGAGGATATGACCACCACGGTGCTGGAGCAGCAGCGCATTGAGCACGAGCGCGATTACGATACCCTGACCGGCCTGTACCGCCGCCGTGCCTTTGACCGCGCCTGTGAAGCGCTGTTCCAGCAGCCCGAAAAGCTGGGCTGTGCCGCCCTGCTGATGATGGATCTGGACAACCTCAAGCAGATCAACGACACCTACGGCCATGACTGGGGCGACCAATACATCCGCCAGACCGGCCAGTGCTTTGCGGCCAATACGCCCGCCAACACCATCTGCTCCCGCCTTTCGGGCGATGAATTCCTGATCTTCTTCTATGGCTACCAGGATCAGAATCAGCTCCGCGCCCAGCTGGAGCTGCTGAGTGCCGCCCTGCAGCGCAGCGTGTCCATCCTGCCCAACGGCAAGCAGCTGCACATCAGCATCTCGGGCGGCATTGCCTGGTACCCCACGGACGGCCACGACCTGCTCACCCTGAAAAAATATGCCGACTTTGCCATGTATCAGGTCAAGCATTCCCACAAGGGCCGCATGTGTGATTTTGATATCGGCAGCTACCATCAGGAGGCATACGCCGCCCAGACCCAGCAGGACTTTGAGCGCCTGCTGCAGGAGGAACTGGTGTCCTACCACTTCCAGCCCATCTGCTCTGCCCGCAGCGGCCGGGTCGCAGCCTACGAGGCCCTCATGCGGGTGGATCTGCCTACCCTGCACTCCCCCGCTCAGGTCATGCAGCTGGCCCATGAGACGGGCCGCCTGTATGAGATCGAACGGATCACTGTGTTCCATTCCAGCGCGATCTTCCAGCGCATGCAGGCACAGGGCCTGTTCCAAAGCGATGCCCTGCTCTTCATCAACTCCATCGCCAATGTCAGCCTGACGAATGAGGATGTGGAGGAATATGCCCAGCGTTACCCCGAGCTGCTTAAGCGGCTGGTGGTGGAGATCACCGAACAGGAGGATCTGGACCGCGCATGTCTGGAGCGGAAGCGGAACGTTCCGGGCTTCTCCGGCTCCTTTGCGCTGGATGACTACGGCAGCGGCTACAGCAACGAGCTGAACCTGCTGGAGCTATCGCCCCGGTATATCAAGATCGACATTTCCATTGTGCGCGGGATCGACACCGACCGTGATAAGCAGCAGATCGTCTCCAACATTGTGGCTTACGCGCACGCCCGCAGTATGCAACTCATCGCCGAGGGCATTGAGACTGAGGCCCAGCTGCGCACCGTCATCGGTCTGGGCGTGGACCTGCTGCAGGGCTACTACCTCAGCCGCCCCGCCGCAGTGCCCGCCCCCATTGCACCGGCAGCGCAGGCGGTGATCGACCAGCTCGAACACCAGCGGTTTGATCCCCTCGGTTTATGATCTTTCCGGCTCCCCTGCGGGGGAGCCTTTTGTGACCCCATTCAGAGAAAGGAGACACGATGAACCACGAATCCAGTTCCGCTCTCCCCGCCGCCATCCGGGTGCGGGGCGCGCGGGTGCACAACCTGAAGAACATCGACGTAGATGTGCCGCTCCACAAGATCGTCGGCATTGCGGGCGTGTCCGGTTCCGGCAAGTCCTCGCTGGCGCTGGGTGTCCTCTACGCCGAGGGCTCCCGCCGCTATCTGGAGGCCCTTTCCACCTATCCCCGCCGCCGGATGACCCAGGCCGAAAAGGCGCAGGTGGACGAGATCCGCTATGTTCCCGCCGCACTGGCCCTCCACCAGCGGCCCGGCGTGCCCGGAATGCGCTCCACCTTTGGCACCATGACCGAGCTTTTGAACAGCCTGCGCCTGATGTTCTCCCGGCTGTCCCACTATCCCTGCCCCGCCTGCGGCTGCATGGTGCCGCCCAGCCTGAACATTGCGGCCGAGATCCCGCTCTACTGCCCCCGGTGCGGCGCGCAGGTGCCGGTGCTGGGCGCGGAGCAGTTCGCCTTTAACAGCACCGGGGCCTGCCCCAGCTGCGAGGGCACCGGCATCGTGCGGGTGGTGGACGAATCCACTCTGGTGCCGGACGAGAGCCTTTCCATCAACGAGGGCGCGGTGCTGCCCTGGCAGACCCTGATGTGGTCGCTGATGAAGGAGATCGCCGAAAAGATGGGCGTGCGCACCAACGTTCCCTTCCGGGAGCTGACCCCGGAAGAGCGTGACGTGGTGTTCCACGGCCCCGCCAAAAAGGTGCACCTGCTCTACCAGAACAGCAAGACCGGCGCGGCGGGTGAAATGGATTTCACCTACTTCAACGCCGTTTATACCGTAGAGAACGCTCTTGCCAAGGTAACGGACGAAAAGGGCATGAAGCGGGTGGAGCGATTTCTGAAGCAGGGCCCCTGCCCCGCCTGCGGCGGCTCCCGCCTGAACGCCGCAGCCCGGGCTCCCCGGCTGCGGGGCATCGGGCTGGCCGATGCCTGCCGCATGACGCTGGACACGCTGGTACATTGGGTGGAGGGGGTACCTGCCTCCCTGCCCGTGGAGATGCGCCCCATGGCTGAGAGCATCTGCGAGTCCTTTCAGGCCACCGCTGCCCGCCTGCTGGATCTGGGGCTGGGCTACCTCTCCCTTGACCGGGAGGCTGCCACCCTTTCCACAGGGGAGCGCCAGCGGGTGCAGCTGGCCCGCTCTGTGCGCAACCGCACCACCGGCGTGCTCTATGTGCTGGACGAGCCCTCCATCGGCCTGCACCCCTCCAACATCGAGGGCCTGCGGGGCGTGATGCACGACCTGATCGCGGACGGCAACTCCATCGTGCTGGTGGATCACGACACCGAGATCCTGCGGGATGCCGACTGGCTCATTGAGATGGGCCCCGGTGCCGGTGAAAACGGCGGCACCATCCTGACACAGGGCACTGTGGAGCAGGTGGCCCAAAGCCCGGCCTCCCGCATCGGGCCCTTCCTTGCCGACCTGCACACCCTCTCAGCCCGCACCCGCACCCCGGAGGCGGAGCTCTTTGCGCTGGGCACCATCACTCTGCGCACCCGGGCCATCCACACCGTCAAGCCATTGGAAGTCCGGCTGCCCAAGGGGCGGCTCATCGCGGTGACCGGCGTGTCCGGTTCCGGCAAGACCACGCTGGTGCTGGAAAGCCTGATCCCCGCGCCGGAAGCCCGTTAAAGACAACATCA
>OKSC01002856.1_pt1 | contig 13916 bp, 12 predicted proteins | sample 1601161 | NCBI WGS metagenome assembly OKSC01 (sample SAMEA3541552, study PRJEB24748) | human gut metagenome | biome: human gut; feature: human-associated habitat; material: faeces | place: China | collected 2012
GTCGGCATACCGCACGGGATATGAAATGGGGATGGCCGACGATATAGTATCTGTTTAGAGACTGTTGTGCCGGGAAAAAGATATGCGAATAAAAGACCTGGAGGGCAGGATAACCGATTTCGGAGACCGTATAGAAGATCTCAACGGCAGAATAAAGGACAAAGAAGAAATAATATCGATATTAAAGAAAGAACGCTGATGCCATGCATCAGCGTTCTGCTTTTTATAAGATTGCCGTACGGTGTTTGTTTCGGTACGGCGAGTTTACTCTTCCAAGGCCAGAGGTATTACCTCTTCCATTTTTCTCACGTAATGGAATGTCAGGCCATCCAGATAGTCATGTTTTATTTCCTCGATATCTTTGCGGTTGTCCTGGCAAAGGATGATTTCCTTTATCCCCGAACGTTTTGCCGCGAGGATTTTTTCCTTTATTCCGCCTACTGGCAGTACCTTTCCACGCAGGGTTATCTCGCCGGTCATGGCTATCGAAGGTTTTACCTTGCGTCCGGTGAGTATGGACACGAGAGAGGTAAGCATCGTTATGCCGGCAGAAGGCCCGTCTTTCGGCGTTGCTCCTTCAGGTACATGCACGTGGATATTATAGCCGTTTATCGTGTCCACGTCGAGTCCGAAATGCCCGGCGTTGGCTTTGATGTACTGCATGGCTATGGTGGCCGATTCCTTCATCACGTTGCCAAGGTTACCTGTCATGGTCAGTTCTCCCTTGCCTTTTGATTTGGTAGATTCGATGAACAGTATATCGCCTCCTACGGCAGTCCATGCCAGCCCGGTAACTACGCCCGGAGTGTCTATCGTTTCGTATTTGTCGGATTCGCGCGGTACGCCGAGTATTTTTTCCACGTCCTCGAATGTAATGTCGGCGTTGTATTTTTCTTTCATCACGTAACTCTTGGCGCAGTGGCGTACTATCTGGGCGAGTTTTTTGTCCAACTGACGGACTCCTGATTCGCGTGTGTAGGCATCGATTATCCTGCCGAGGACTTCCTCGGAAATGGTCACTGGGTGTTTCTTCATACCGTGTTCGGCCAACTGGCGTGGCAACAGATGGCGTCGTGCTATCTGCACCTTTTCCTCAAGCGTATAACCGTTTATTTCGATCACCTCCATACGGTCCAGAAGAGCCGGCTGGATGGTGGAAAGGCTGTTGGCAGTGGCTATGAAGAGCACTTTGGACAGGTCGTAGCCCGTTTCCACGAAATTGTCGTAAAACGAATTGTTCTGTTCCGGATCCAGCACTTCGAGCATGGCCGACGACGGGTCTCCCTGCATGCCGACGGCGAGTTTGTCTATTTCATCCAGAACGAACACAGGATTGGATACCTTAGCTTTTTTAAGCGACTGTATTATACGTCCCGGCATAGCTCCGATGTATGTCTTGCGGTGGCCGCGTATTTCGGATTCGTCCCTCAGACCGCCGAGCGATATGCGGACGTACTTGCGCCCAAGAGCTTCGGCTATCGAATGTCCGAGCGATGTCTTACCCACTCCTGGAGGGCCGTAAAGGCACAGTATTGGAGCTTTCATATCGCCTTTCAGTTTCAGTACGGCTATGTATTCGAGTATGCGTTTCTTTACGTCTTCCAACCCGTAATGGTCGCGTTCGAGTATCTTTCCGGCGCGGCGAAGGTCGAACTTGTCCTTTGAATATTCTCCCCACGGCAGGTCGAGAAGGAGCTCCAGATAGTTCCTCTGCACCGAATAGTCAGGTGTCTGAGGATTCATTCTCTGGAGTTTGGCCAGTTCTTTTTCAAAGATTTTGCCTATTTCATCGCTCCATTTTTTCTTTTTGGCCTTTTCGCGCATATCTTCCGCTTCGCTTTCTGCCGAACCTCCGCCGAGTTCTTCGGCTATGGTCTTCATTTGCTGATGAAGGAAATATTCCCTTTGCTGCTGGTCGATGTCTTCGCGTACTTTAGACTGTATGTCGTTGCGCAGGGCAGCTTTTTTCAGCTCGAAATTGAGAAAACGCAGGGCCGTTAGTCCCCTCTGGCGCACGTCGTCCATGGCCAGAAGTTCGTATTTCTGTTCGACGGGAAGACTCATGTTGGCCGAGATGAAGTTGATGAGGAACTTACGGTTTTTTATGTTCTCCATCGCGAAAATCATTTCGGACGACATATTTGCGTTTTCCGACGACAGTTTTCTCATCGTTTCCTTCAGTTCGTCCAGTATGACGGCAAATTCCGACGTATCGGTGTCGGTGTTCGTCTCCTCACGCATGACCACCGAAGCTTTAAGGTAAGGAACGGTTTCCACGACAGCTTCTATGTCCACGCGGCGAAGGCCCTGCAATATAGCAGTGTAGCTGCCGTCGGGCATTTTGAAGCACTTGAGTACGCGCGCTACTACTCCAGTACGGTATATATCGTTCTGTCCCGGCGTTTCCAGGCGCGCATCCGTCTGTGTGGATACGGCTATCGGGCCGCCGCTGTTTTCCATGTCCTCGATGAGTTTTATGCTCGACGGACGGCCTACGCTCACAGGCATTATCACGCCGGGAAAAAGTACCATATTGCGAAGAGGCAGAAGTGGCAGCACGGCAGGATAAAGTATGAACGGTTCGTTGTTGTCCTCCTCGCCGGAGGTGATTACGGGTATTATTTCCGAGTCAGCTGAGAGAAGATGCTCCAGTGACAAATTGTCCAGTTTAGTCATATGTCAGATATCCTATTTCTTTAATTCACGTCAAAATGTCAGCAAATTTATGCAGAAAAAGGTCCAAATCCATGTGAAACCCTCCTTTTAATACTGTTTAGACGTTCATTATCTGCATAATACGCTTCGTTTCCACATACTAAAAAGCAAATACCGTGCCATGTGTGCCACGAGTTTAAAAAGGGTAGTGCGAATTGAAAAAAACTTTACCTTTGCAAGGTTAATCATACCTGTACAAAAACAACTTATCGGACAGGGCAAGGCCCTGAAGGACATGAGAGAGTTATTCACATTCGCCCTGACAGTGTTCATAGGCTACTTCGCCGTGATGAACCCGCTGACAAAAGCTCCGGTGTTCATAAGCCTCACACGCGGGGCCGGCATAGAAAAAGAGCACCGTGTAGCGCGGAAAGCCGGTATAGCGGCATTTATAATACTTGTCAGTTTCGTACTGCTGGGGAAATACATTTTCTTTTTCTTCGGGCTTACGATACCGGCATTCAAGATAACGGGAGGAATAGTAATATTTTTCGTAGGTTTTGAAATGTTGCAGTCCAAGCGTTCGTCGATCAATAATCCGCGTTCGGTCAATTTCGACGAGAGCATATCCATTTCCCCGTTGGCCATACCTATCATGAGCGGTCCGGGAACGATAATAACGGGCATGAACTTCGTGACTAACGCCGACTGGATACACATACTCATAGTAGTGCTGATGTCTGCGCTGATATGTTACCTCAATTACCTGGCGTATTATTGGAGCGGGGCTCTGATGAAGTTCCTGGGAGAAAATATGATGGTAGCCATACATAAGTTGATGGGGATGGTGTTGGCCATACTGGGCACGAACATGGTTCTGGACGGTATAGACATTTTCATAAAGTCCGGCCTGCTGTCGGCGGCATAGCCGGACGTTGTCCGCAAAACGTCGCATACCGTTCGATATTCTTCTGTCCGGCAAGGCATCGCCGGAAAAATTGAAAAGCCTCAGGCAAATAATATGCCTGAGGCTTTTCAATTGTTAAATATCGAACGGGATGTTACGCTATTCCATTTTCCTTGCGTCCTCGACGAATTTTTTCAGCCCGTTTTCGGTAAGAGGATGCACGAGCATTGCTTTTATTGCCGAGAGCGGAGCTGTGACCACGTCGGCTCCCAGAAGTGCGCATCCGGTTATGTGGGCTACGTTGCGTATGGAAGCTCCGAGGATTTTAGTGCCTATGCCGTAATTGTCGTAAATCTCCCTTATCTCCCTGACGAGCTCCAGTCCGTCGGAGTCTATATCGTCCAGACGTCCGAGGAACGGGGATACGTATGTAGCACCGGCTTTGGCAGCCAGAAGAGCCTGAGCCGCCGAGAATACCAGCGTGCAGTTGGTCTTTATGCCGCTATCGGCAAAAGTCTTTATGGCGCGCATACCGTCGGCGGTTATAGGTACTTTTACCACTATCTGAGGATTTAGGGCTGCCAGTTCGCGGCCTTCGGCAATCATTGATGCGTAATCGGTGGACAATACTTCGGCGCTTATGGCTCCGCCGGGAACCAAGTGGCATATTTTCCTGTAATGAGCCAGTATGTTGTCTTTTCCCGTGATGCCTTCTTTGGCCATAAGGGAAGGGTTGGTGGTCACTCCGTCGAGGATGCCCATTGCCTGTGCCTCGGCTATCTGGTCGAGGTTGGCCGTGTCGATAAAGAATTTCATGTTATTCGGTGTATTCGAGGGTTACTATTACGGGGCAGTGGTCCGAAAGCGGCGAATCGACTACGCGTTCGTAACTTACGGTCTTCCATGTGCCTTTTCCTTTTGCCAGTATGTAATCTATTTTCTTCTTCGGCGAAGTTTCCGGATATGTGGGATCGTCCCCGCACATCTTGTGCCATGAACCGAGAGCGGCTTTTATGGATGCGTCGTCGGGCGTAGCATTGAAATCCCCTGCCAGTATGGACGGTATTTCGTCCCCGGATAGCCACTTGGTGAGGGCCTCCACCTGTGCACGGCGTATTTCCTGTGTGGGCAGGTCCAGATGGGTGGACGTAAAACGCACCGGCATGCCTTTTTTCACTTCGGCCACGGCGCTCACGGCCACACGTGGTTCGTACGAACCTTCAGGCTGTGGCAGGCAGAACACCCTGGAGGAGAGAAGAGGCGTTTTCGACAAAAGGCCCACGCCGTACTGTCCTTCGGAGTAGTACATCGACGGGCCGTAAGCGAAATACATTCCGGTAAGGCCTGCCAAATCGCCCAAAAAGTCTTCTTTTTTAAATCTTTTGGTCATGTAGTCTATTTCCTGTACGGCTACGAAATCGGGGTCGTATTTCTTTATAAATTCCGCGTATTTTTCTGTCGGAAGGCGTTTGCCGGCCTGTACGTTATACGTCATAACCGTTATGCGCAACGGTTTAGGGTTTTTGGCCGTTACGGTGGAAAAAGGGGCGGAAAATAACAGCGCCGCTATGCACGCTATCGTGAAACGTTTCATCTTTCTATTGTTTTTATTGTTGTTATACGTATATAGTGATTATCTCTATCGTGTTTTGACTGTTCAGTGTTTGTCCGCCGTATCTTTTCCTGCGGAGCGTTTTTTCTCTCTCGCACGTCCGAGCATGAAACCGAGAGCGAACGGTATGCTGAAAAGCACGGCTATGAACAATGCCAGATACAGCAGTATGCTTCCGACAAGGGCAGGAACACCGTCCATCGTGCGGTCGATGGCTGCCGCCACGCTAGCATCGGCTTCTTTCATAAGGCGTACACGCTGTGTGTCGATGAATACTTCGAGCGCGGCACGTTGAGTGTCTATGTTGGAAAACGCATTGTCCAGACTGTGGTTTATCGTATTTATCAGTTCCGTAAGCTGGTCATTCATGTCGTCGGTTATGGAAGCCATTATCTCCGGCGAATTTTCGAGTACAAGGCTCATGCGGTGGAAATCCGCGTAAAGGCTGTCCATACGGCTTTTCAGTTCGTCGCCGGCGGTGCTTCCGTCCAAACGCGCAGTAAACATATCCTTTGTCCATGATATTTCATTGGCCCATTGCGAAGAGTACCCGCTCATTTTGTCGCTCATGTCGGCTATAGTCTGGGATATGCTGCCCTGACTTTTCACGTAGGACGTGTCGCTCTGCCCGGTAAACGCTATCCACTTGAGCAACATGTCTTTTTGTACTGCCGGATCTTTCAGGGAGGAGTTTTCCGCTACGAAATCCTTCATGAGTCTGTAACGTTGCCCGGGGAGCACCTTTGCTGCAAGAGAATCTATTTTTAAGTTCATATTTGCGGATACTTCGCGCGCCAGGTGACTTTGAGCTCCGAAAAGCAGGCTGTCGGGAGCCGAGGACATATACATGTCCATAGTATTGCAAAACAGCCATGTGTTAATCAGCGACATCTCCGGCAGGGACCCGTAAGCAGTACCGGCGCAGATGGAGGTCGCGTCCATTTTCCAGCGCATGGCACGTATTTTAGTGTCCAGATCCGGCGAAAGGGACACTATGCTGTCCGCCGCGTTTATTATCCCTGCGGAAAAGTCCCTGTAAAAAGCCCGTACCATAACGCGGGTATTGACGTCGGTGGCCGGTATGGGTTCGTCGCCCATATCGACCGAGAACTTCAGGAGAGAACACGACTGTATAGCCACCATGCATACGGCAAGCGCAAAAAATTTCTTCATTTTTACAATATAACCTATCATTCGTACAAATCTAAACAAAAACCACCTTATGAAAAAGGGATTTATATACTTAAATTACACGGGCGCCTTTCTTCGGGACACGAATAAACAACTTATGCAAAACATCAAACGGGCTATGCACGTGAAAATATTGCCCCAGACTCGAAATAAAATACTAATTTAGCGGTCGTAAATTATTTACACGGATGAAATACACATTGCGCCTTTTCGGAAACCTCGGCCATTTTAAAAAACTGATAACGGGAACCGTAATATTCAATATACTGACGGTGATTTTTACCCTTGCGTCCACCTACGCGCTTATACCTGTGCTAAGCCTCATTTTCGGCGAATCGGAAAAAGTGTACGTGCGGCCTGAATGGATAACGGACGGACAGAGCGTATATGAAACCGGCGGCGTTAGCGGTGTAAAGGAGTACGCGATGAGCATGTACGATTACTACACCACGTCTTACATTGATCAGAACGGCCTGGAATGGGTGCTTTTCTGGGTATGCCTTATCGGTTTTCTTATGTTCGCCTTTAAAAACATATCGAGGTACTTCGCCGGGCTTTTGCTGTCGTATATCAACATAGGCATAGAACAGCGCTTGCGCAAAAGGATACATGACAAGATATTGGCGTTGAACTTGTCGTTCTTTTCCGAACAGCGAAAAGGCGATATACTTTCCAGGATAACGTCGGATGTGACCGAAGTGCAGTGGGCCATATTCTCGTCGCTCTCACGCTCGGTACAGGACCCTTTGATGATAATCGGCATATTGGTATCCCTGATCATAATGAGCCCAAAACTGACGGTTTTCATAGTATTTTTGCTGCCGTTCACGGCATACGCCATAACCAGGATAAGCAAATCGCTGAAAGAGCCGTCGGAAAAAGCGCGCCGCAAGTACGGCGAACTGCTGTCCATGGTCGAGGAAGACCTGTCGGGACTTAAAGTGATAAAATCATACAATGCTGAACCGATATCCGAAAAACGTTTCGATTCTGTCAATGGCAATTATTCGGACCAGCTTGCTCGAATATCGCGCCGCCGCGAGCTCGCCTCGCCGATGAGTGAAATGATCGGCTCTGCCATTATCATCTCGATAATAGGTTATGCAGGGGTACTCATCGTGCGTGATTCTGCGCTGACAGCCCCTGTGTTCATAGCCTACATAGCTCTCTTTTACCAGATACTCCAACCGGCGAAGAACATAGCCATGGCCATTGCCGATATAAAACGCGGTGAAGCGGCCGCGCAGCGTATTTACGAAGTGATAGACGCGCCCATTGCAATAAAGGACGACGAACACTCGCTTGTCAAGAAATCGTTCGACGGCAGCATTGTGTTCGACGACGTACACTTTACGTATCCCGACGGGACAAAGGAAGCCGTGGCAGGTTTTTCGCTCGAAGTGCCCAAAGGAAAAACCGTTGCCCTGGTAGGGCAGTCCGGAAGCGGGAAATCCACGATAACGAACCTGATATGCCGTTTTTACGACATAGACAGTGGCAGCATAACTATGGACGGGGTGGACATACGCCGTTACCGCACGGACGATTTACGCGGCCTGTGCGCCCTTGTAACGCAGGAATCCGTACTGTTCAACGACACCATAAAGAATAACCTTCTGATAGGAAACCCTCAGGCAACGGACGATGACATACTGCGCGCGGCAAAAGTGGCCAATGCATATGAATTTATAGAAAAAATGCCGGAAGGTTTCGACACGAACATAGGCGACGGCGGAGGCCGTTTGTCCGGAGGACAGCGGCAGAGGCTGTGCATAGCTCGCGCAGTACTGAAAAACGCACCGATACTCCTTCTCGACGAAGCTACTTCGGCGTTGGATACCGAGAGCGAAAAACTGGTACAGGACGCGCTGGAACGCCTTATGGACGGGCATACTAGTTTTGTGGTGGCTCACCGTCTCTCGACCATACAGAAAGCCGATATGATCGTGGTGATGCACGAAGGGAGGATAGTGGAGCAGGGTACCCACGAAGAACTACTGGCCCTCGACGGCATGTATGCCAAACTGATACACATGCAATCGTTTTCGGCCGCTTAGGTAAAACGCCTCTCTTCCCCTGTGCGGGGAGCTATACCGAGGAAAGATTTCAACCGGCTTTTAAGCCGGTTTTTTATTCCGCTTCCTTTCTTGATAAATAAAAAAGCCATCAAGGCATCATATACATCCAGTCCCCGCAATGTCGCGTAACGTATGAAGCCGCCTATCTGGGCGACGGTAAGTCCGAGCTGGTCGAAGGCTTTCATACTGTCTGCCAGGCTCGCTTTTCCGAAACGGAAACGGTTTATATCGATCAGCGCGAAATGAAAACGGCAGTTGCGCTTATAGTACATTATGTTGCCCCTGTTGTAATCTCCGGGGAACATGCCCGATTCGTGCAACCGTGCGGTGAATAGCACGAAATCGTCGGCCAGCCATTGTTTTTCCGTGTCGGTAAGGTGTTCCGTATGTTCTAGAGTGGCATAGGGTAGATATTCGGATATGAAATATCCGGTGTGGAAAAAACCGTATCTCTTTTTTTCGATGTAAGCTACCGGCCGCGCTGTTTCTATACCTCGGTCGAGAAGTTTTTCGGCATATTCGTATGCCCTGCGCGCCTTTCCGGGTCTGAAAAAAGTGTATATGAAGCAATTGGCCAGAGTAGGGCGCTTGTATCTTTTTACCACAAGCTCGACTCCGCCGGCGGAGGTCTTCACTACGGTGTTTCTGGCATTGCAGAACACATGCTCCTGCGGGAAGTCCCAAAGTGGTATTTTCCGCACGAAATCCGCAAGATGTGCGAATTTTTCGTTAACGACTGTTTTCATGCCGTGTAAGGTTTTCCAGTTACCATTTTCTTGCAAAAATATGTACTGAAAACGGCAGTATGTTGTCGTTATTTGCCGCTAACTTATCCTGTTTATCCTGTTTTTGCCAGAACAACAATTTGTTTGTCAGGAATTTCTGTATTTAGTGGGCGCCATACCCGTCAGTTGTTTGAAGTAACGGCCGAAAAAAGATTGGTTGGCGAAATTGAGCTCTTCGCTGATTTGCTGTATCGTCATATCCGAGGAGCGCAACAGGACTTTGGCCTGAAGCAGTACGTAATTGTCGATAAGTTGCCCGGCTTTTTTGCCAGTGACGGCTTTAAGGGTGGCGGAGAGGTACTTCGGCGTAAGGAATAGCTTGTCGGCATAGAACGATACGGAACGGCTGTCCTTATAGTGTTTCATCAACAGGCTCATAAAGTTCTTGCATATTTCGTCCTTGCGCGAGAGTTTCTTATTGTTTTTAGGCAGGTACTCCCCGTAAAAGGATGCCATTTCCATGAAAAACGCACCGACCAGGTTCTGGATTATTTCCTTTTTCATCTTGTCGGCCGGATTTCTGACCCGCTCCCTCAGGAATGAAAAATATTCGTGGAACAGGTGGATCATATCGTTGTCCACAGGCATGCACGGATTGTTGCGCAGAGTAAAAAAATCCGAAATATCGCCATGCCGCATGGTGCGCGTACCGGCGTCGGACAGAAGACGTGTGGACATGTACATGCATTTACCGGAGAAATCGGCACTGTGTTCCTTGTACTGAAGTATCTGGCCGGGCAGGATTATGGCTATATCGCCAGCCGAAATACGGTAATCTATCAGGTTTATTCCTATTTCCATCTTTCCGGCGGTACATAATATAAATAACAACCCTTCCATTTTGTATGGAGAGTTGCCTATCATAACGCGGTCGAACTGATCGAATACCGCAAAATAATCGTTTATCTTATCTATAGCATCGAAATCTTCCACACTGTCGGTATCGGAGCCGATTTTATGTATATTCATTTATTATCTATCTGAAATCCGTTATAATACAAACATACGAATTTTTGAATTAGTCCCAAAACCCATGCATACAACACGGAATCGACAGTGATATTTTCTGGATACTCATGGCGATGGCAGCATTCCCGCCAGGATCATTTATTTACTCTTCATACACAACATCATCTACCGGCTGGTTATTGCCATAGTATTTTACCCTGTAAATCTTTACTGAGTCCCGTGTCACTTCGCCGAAATCAGGGTTTTTGTCGATAAAGAACACACGTTTGTCCTGGAGTGTATTGGTAAACTCCTTGGTCATTGCCGAGAACATCTCGTCTATGTCTATGACATTATTATTCTCAAGGAACGAAACAGGCTCGGTACGGACATACAGGCTGTCTTCCCATGTCAACTCCCTATATGTCCTTAAAACCTCAAAATTATACTCGGCATATACGAAGTATGCATCAGCACCATTGCTATTAAAATACGAAAAATCTGTTGGTCTTATTTTATCTATATCATCTTCTTCTAGTGTACATCTATGTACTCCATTACGTACATATTCTTCGCTGTTTATAGATGTGAATGTCAGATATATTGGCGCATACGGAGAATTGTTGTCATCATCGTGCTGGGCGTATGATGATATTGTTGTTATCGCAATTAAAAGGCTGAGGATGAATATCAGTTTTTTCATGGTACAGAAACCCGGCAAGTATATATTTGCCGGGGATAATAAATTCAGTTTCTGATAATAGCGTCATTTTTTGGAGGTCGATTCGTTCCGGCGTATTTTACTTGAGTTACCTTTACGCTGTCCTCAGTTATCTCTCCGAAATCCGGATTTTTATCAACGATATATACTCTTTTATCTTCCCATGTACTTACAATTTCCCAGACATCTTTTTTAGACATCCCGGAAAAAAGTTCGTCAATATCTATGAAATTGTTCTCTTCCATAAATTTGATAGGGTATGTGGCTACGGTAAGGGAGTCGTCGTAAAGTAGCTCTCCGCCCATGTCCCTTTTCCTGTATTCGAGATCAAATTCAACGTACAACAAAAAAACAGCAAAATTATCTTCTTCATTTATCTTTCTTACAGCCTCAAGTTCCAATCCCGCCAATGAAGCTATTTCTTTTATATCGACCGTATCATTCACAATAATCCGATCAAAATTGGGTGTTTTTTTTGTGATAAAAACAGCTTGCCAAAACTTCTGTAGCTGGGTAAAATCTGGAGCATACAGTATTTGCCGGATTTCCTCTATCCGAGTAACTGATATGTCATAGTCTGCAAGGTAATCTGCTTTATTTTTTGATTTTATAAATTTCCACAAATCAATATTGAATCTTTTTAAATCACGATCCAGCATACTCATAAACAATTCTGTCAAACAGGCAGCAATAAGTTTCGGTTGCCTTAAACTGTCGTTCTTAATATGGAGAATAAAATTTCTTCTGGTTTTCTCAATATAATAATCAGATTCAATAATCAAACCAGACAGTTCGCCAACAAATATTTCGGTCTCTACTTTTTCTTTTTTCCAGACCTCTACAAGCTTCAGCGCTTCAAGGTATGAAGACATAGAAATATCAAAATTATATTCCAGCAATGCAATTGCTGGCGGCAAGTCAGTAAAAAACTCTATTAAAAAAAATTCCTTTAAGGCAGGAGATTCAACTAAGTTTTTAGTTATTGAGTTAGAAAAACGTCTCCCTATTTTTGCCGCAATTTTCCCAAATGTATTCCTATCCCGATTGGTGAAATGCGGTTGTATTTCTGCTCGGACAGATTCAGGTAACAAGTCATAGTTAAGTTTATCGTCAATATAATAGATATTTTCCGGATACTCCCATTTTGACCTTCCAATGGTTTCATTAATGGCCAACATAGGTGTATTGCAAATTGTCCTCACCTCATTATCCGAAATCTCATTCTTGTCATAGAAATCGAAAACCTTACTTAATATGCGATTATAGAAATCTGTAAAGTCCTTCCCTTCAGGTATATATTTATGGTATCTATTATAAATATGTTTGAGAAGCCGATTAAAATTATCCACAGTATTTCCATCCAGATGACATAACCCCACCGACTCTATAAAATCACGGTTATTTTCAAAATCGATTGGAAACAGCCTGAGATATTTAGATATAACTTTATTATGAACTTTTGAAATATCAGCTAAACGCATTCCTACAATATACGCCAGTGAATACACTTTTTCATCGTCATCCAAGACAATCCACCGTATCTTGGACAATTCTTCGCAAAATGATGAAAATTTCATTATTACAGAGGATTGGGCGTCGTGCTTATAGCTAAAACCATTGGAATATTTCATTTTAGGCAACCACGTAGCGCTCATAAGGGATTTATAAAGTTCCCAATTTTCTACAATTGTATCAGTAAACCATTTTGTATACTTTACGGGTTTGTCCAGCATACGGTCATTCTCAATATAAAAAGGCGTATCACTAAGGTGCGTGTTACGCTGGATGTGCTTCACCCGGATATTACCATTTCCACGGGATGCGGTCTGCACATCACTGCTGATATAAAATGCCGGTATCTCCCATACTCCACACAACTTAAGGAAATCTTCAACACAAGTTTCCGCTTCTATTTCTTCCTTTCCCGGTTCCTCTTGCTTAAATACGGTTTCATCAACAAAATAGCCCTCAGGATATAATTCCCGCAATTCTTCTTTATCAAAATAGACCGGATGCTTAAAAGGTGATATCCAATCTTTTTGGCCTTTGACAGGAAGCTGTATCTTTTCTTTTATATCCAGCTCGGATCGTGCATCTTGTGGATTCAGATGATAGATAGCATTCAGTATATCTACATTAGGAACAGTCTTTTCATCGAATAATTTTAGCAACCTTCGGATCAACTCATTAGTATTAAACTCTTTCACCGCAATACGTGTCTCTCTAATTTCGAGTTTTATACCATTATGCATAAAGTGCACATACTTCTGGATGCTGGCAGGTAGTGAAACCGGATTCCTCCGACCTCCATAAAAAACATCCTCATCGTCGGATATCAATTTCCAGTGATTGGTCAACAATATCCTCTTGCCTGAGACATTTAAATTTTTATGCCTATCAATATATCGGTAAAGGTTCTGAAAAAAGTCAAGATTTTTAGATTTTGCCTGTTTTTTAGCCTCTTGTTCGATGCCACTGGCAATATCTTCATAACTTAAGTAATATATATCAAACTCTGCTATCAACCATTCAACGACAGGGGCCGACCCAATATAGATAATTGGTTTACCATCAAACCGATCATCAGGAAAAAGTCCTTTATCGAATCCATCTGCAACAATCACTTCTGATGTTTTATAATATTTCCGTGAGTGTTGATCATAAATGAATTTTTGCCCCTTCAATGTCTCAACCAGTCCATCATAAAGTTCTTCCAGTCCGGCGTCTTCATTCCTTTTAAAACAAAGAATTTCGTTTGTATTGTATTTTCCCCTCTTTAATAATTTCAGCATATCACTCCCAATATACTCACCTATTTTACGAAGCAGGTATCGGTTCAAAGGTGACTTGCGAAGCCGTGTTCGTTCCGGATTAACTAAAAAATAACTATGTATCATAAAGCGAAAGCCGGAACGAATATTGAGAGGGTAAAACAAGTACAATTTTGCATTTGCATCAGATACACGGAGTGCGACCCCGTGCCGTGCTGGTTCTCAACAAGCACATCCTGCTTCGGATG
>OKSC01002864.1_pt1 | contig 13871 bp, 10 predicted proteins | sample 1601161 | NCBI WGS metagenome assembly OKSC01 (sample SAMEA3541552, study PRJEB24748) | human gut metagenome | biome: human gut; feature: human-associated habitat; material: faeces | place: China | collected 2012
ACGCCGAAGGAGTCCCGATCGACGTCCCACATCCGGAAGGTCTGGTCGGGCTGGAGGCCGATCGCGTTGATCCGGTCGTCGTTCAGCCAGCCGAAACGCCCGAAGTTGTTGCGGCTGATTCCTTCGCGGAAGCCGCCGGCGTCGGGCGCGGCGGCGCGGAACCGCTCCGGCGGAGTGGGTTCGACTTGAATGCCGAGGCCGTACGGATAGATCATGCGGTCGTAGCCAGCGCCCGGTTTCAGGCCGCCGGCATAGGCGACCACCCGCCCTTTGCCGAACGGCTTTACGGCGATTTCGGGAGAGCCGTCTCCGGCCGCTTTCAGCAGTTCCGCCCCGTCGGCGAGTTCGGCATTCAACAGATAGACGAGAGAACCGTCCGCACTTTTTTTCGGGCTCTGAGGATAGAGGTCCGCACGGTTCAGCTTCAGCGGGTTCAGTTCGTCGAGCCGGGAATGGTTGACGCCGAAGAAAAGCGCGGTTCCGCCGCTTTGCACAAAGCGTTTGAGCTCCCCCAGGGTCTTTTCCGGCAGGGGCGTGAAGCTGGAGACGACCACGCAGTCCGGCCTGCCCTGTTCCGGGAAATCGCGGAGCGGTTCGATGAGCTGTCCCCGGCCGTTCAGCCAGAAGGCGAATCCTTCCGGCGTGACGCAGTCGAGCAGATAGACGACCCGGCGGGCGAATTCGCCGCCCCGGACGTAAAATTTCATCCGGAAAAAGTCATTCCCCGCTTCCCCTCCGGCAATGCGGACCGCAAGCGTGTGCCAGCCGGGCTTGAGCTGTGCGGACTGCTCCGGCGTCAGGAGCCGGAAAACGGCGAGGCTGCCCCGGCGTTCGAAACCGGCGGCTTCTCCCTCCGCAACCGTGTTTCCGGCGAGATCGTCGATACGGAATTCGATGCCGTTCCGCAATTCCGCTTCGTCTCCTTTTTCCAGGGCGTAGGTGAAAAACAGCGATTCCGACGGGGTCAGGAAGTGATCGTTCTTTTCGAACAGGAAGCCGTCCGGCACCGGAGCGGCGACGGCGGTCCGGACGAGGAGCAGGGCGAAAAACAGAGAGAGCAGTCTGTTCATGAATATTCCTTTTTGCCGCATATGGTTTTACTCATGTTCCGCCTTGTTCGCGCGCCAGTGCCGCCGCCACAATGCGCAGCCCCAGTTTTCGCTGTCGCCGACCGTGAAGCTGATGTTGCCGACATTGCCGCCGAGGAAAAGGCAGGTTCCTTTCGGGCCGTGCGTCCACTGTTCGGGGCGCTCGCTGGAAGCTTTCTGGAAGCAGTACTGGATCGACGCCGTCCCGGTGTAGATGACCATGCCTTCATACGGCTGGTCGATGAGTGAAATCAGGTTCGAGGGGGAGTTCCCGGTGCGCAAATATGCCCCGTTGAGGCAGCTTGCGTCGGCGTCGGACCACAGGTAGCCATTGCAGCGGTAACTCTTCGGAGTCCTGTTGAAAGCGAGCGCCTCGGCGGTACGCGGAATGGTGTCGCTCGGGCAGTTGAACAGTTTGGTCCCCTGTCCGCTGTAGGGAATATAGCCGCCGTACAGCAGTTCGCACTCCCAGCTGGGCTCCCACCGGGGCAGGCGGTCGCGGTTGCTGTCGGCATACATCTGGATCTGCAGCCCGAGCTGTTTCAGATTGCCTTTGCAGTTGCTTTCCTTGGCGGCTTCACGCGCCCGGTTGAGGGCCGGCAGCAGCATCGAAGCGAGGATGGCGATGATTGCAATCACGACCAGCAGTTCGATCAGAGTGAAGTTACGGCGTCTCATCTTTCTTTCTCCTTGCGTAAAGTTTGGGGGATGGCATTGATTGATCCGTTTTCCGTTTTTCCCGGATAAAGCACGAGGGCATTCAGCGGCGCGGCGGGTTCGGTATTGTCGGCGGCGAGGCGGAAGCGGCGGCCGATCCTGAGCCGTTTGCGGAGCGTCGGCCGCTGTCCGCTTTGCTCCCAGCGCAGGAGCAGCCGCGCCGCTTCGGTGAAGAGACGGTGGTAGTCCTGTTCCCACTCCATGATCCGCGCCTGAAAGTATGCGGCGGATTGCTGTTCGATCCGGGTGTAGTTCATGGTGCCGAGGCGGATCTGCGGATGGCGGGCGTGAACGCCCGACGCGACCATGATATACTCCACCAGAATCGTGAAAGGGGAAAAAAGGGTGTCGAAATTTCCGGAGACGAGTTTCTCTTCCAGAAAGCCGGCCAGCTGCTTTTGCAGCCGGCAGTCCGGCTTCTCCCGGTCCGCGAACATCCGGACCACGGGGAGGGCGATGATTTCCATCGAATCGGCCCGGCCGGATTCCCGTGCCGCTTCGATCATGCCGTCCGTCAGCTCCCGGATGCTCTGATTGACCTTTTCGTCGAGGACGGCCAGCAGGCGCCCGGTATTGCATTTGCGGAACAGATACCCGGCGATTTCCCGCCCCGCGCGCCGGTAGTCGAAAAGAATCCCGGGCAGCTGCGCCCGTTCCAGAGTCTGATCGAGCTGGACGACGGGGATATGGCGCGCCGCCTCCTCGAAAAACGGGCCGTTGAGCCGGATGTCGGCCGGAGAGAGCAGCAGCCCCTGAATTCCGTTGTGGAGCATGTTCTCCGCGATCTCCCGTTCCCGTCCGGAGTCGCCGCCTGACGAGCGGACGAGCACGAAGCTGTTGAGCCCCATGCCTTCAAACGCCCGCCCGGCCAGGTACGGCATCAGGCGCCCGAAGGCGTTGTCGTCGGAATAGGGGTGGATGAATCCGTATTTGTGAATCACCTTCTCCGCCCGCGCGTCGGGCGCCAGCTCCACCCGGCGGCCCTGCTGGGTACGGACGAGGTCGTCGCGACGCAGCTCCCGGAATGCCCGCTGGACCACGCTCATGCTGACGCCGAACTCCTCGCAGAGCGCGCGGTAACTGGCAGGGCCGTCTCCGGAATTCAGTTTCCCGGTTGCGATCCGCCGTTCGAGTTCCCGGGCCAGCTGGCGGTAGAGCGGCTCCCGTACTCCCGTGATGATTTTACTGATCGGCATATTCGTATCTGATCCCTGATTTGAGTTCATTCCGATGACTGGCGGAAATGCGTTCGAGCCGGAACCGGCTCTCCACCCGGCCGCCGGCCGGAACCGGCAGCATCGTGAAGCATCCGGTTTCCGAACCGCCTTCCCCAGTAACTGTCGCGGTAGGCGGAAGTCAGCGTGTCGAAGTTTCCCGGCAGGAACAGCCGCGGGTGCTCCTGCCGGAGAGCTGCGAAATGGCGGTCGGTCACCGGAAGCGCCTCGAACTCCTCTGCCGGGGCCGCCGCAAAAACGGCGGCGGAAAAGCATACGGAGGAAAAGACGGCGAAATGTTTCCGCAGCATGTTCGCACAGGATCGGACCGACATTCTGATTCTCCTTAGATGAAAGGCGGAAGACCGCACCGGTAAACTGTATCGCTGTATTAATATTATGATCGATTTTGAATGAAATGTCAATAGCTCTCCCGCAAAAAAATCGTCATTATGGCGGGAGGCGTCCGGTTCCGGGCGGGGCAAAGCGGGAAAAATTCGGGAAACGTTCGGTCTGCCGACGAAAAAAAGGGAGAAAGGCCGCCGAAGAATCCCGGCATTCTCCCACGATGGATATTGCGCTGCAGGAGCCGCTACAGCCCCAGTTCAAGCTGGCCTTCGGGCGGTTCCTCCGGCTCCGGGGCGGCAGCGCCCTCGAGTTCGCGCAGGAAGCCGTCGAGGGAGACGATGCGGATTCCGAGTTTCGCGGCCTTTTTAAGCTTGCTGCTCGTGTCGTTCACATCCGCGGCGACCAGCAGCGAGAGGTGCGAATTCACATCGTCCGCTGCGGCGTAGCCGTGCGCTTCGGCGAGTTTTTCGTAGTAGCTGCGCTTCTCGGGCATTTTGCCGGTGAAGCAGACGGTCGGGCGCTCTTCCGGCTCCGGCGCAGCGTGAATGAGCTTTACTGCGCCGAGCAGTTCGTCGAGATACTCCGACTGGGCGGCCAGCTCGCGGACCAGCGCCTGGGCGCGTTCCGGGCCGATCCCCGGAATCGCGCTGAGCTCTTCCGCATTCATCTTCCGCAGCCCCGCGAAGTCGGTATGCGCGAAGATCACCTTCGCGACGTTCGCGCCGATGTTCGGGATGTTCAGCGCCGCGAGCAGCTGGTAGTCGTTGACCACGCGCGCTTTCTGAATCTCTTCGATCAGGTTTGCGGCGGATTTTGCCGCGAATCCTTCGAGCTTCAGGATATCCATGACCTTGAGTTCGAACAGGTCGGCGAGATGCTTCACGCCGGAGTTCTCCATGAGTTTGCGCAGCGTCGGTTCTCCGAGCCGTTCGATGCCGAGGTTGCGGACCGCGGCCGCGAGGCGCTGCAGCTCGGTTTCGAAGCAGTCCGGATTCGGGCAGCAGAGCTCGGGGCCGCGCCGCACGAGCCCGGTTCCGCAGCACGGGCAGTTTTCGATGAGCGGCGAACGGCGCTCCGCGCCGGGCTCGGAGCTGACGATGTACGGAATCACGTCGCCGGCCCGTTCGACCGTGACCGTGTCGCCGATTTCGATGCCGAGTTCGAGGATGTTCTGCACGTTGTGCAGCGTCGCGCGTTTGATCGTCGTCCCGGAGATTTCAACCGGTTCGAGATGCGCCACCGGGGTCAGGCAGTTCTTGCCGAAGCTCCATTCGACATCGAGCAGCTTCGTGGTGCGCCGGATGTTCGTGAATTTGTAGGCGATCTGTCCGCGCGGATGATGCGCCGTGCTGCCGAGCGAGGCTTCGTAGGCGGTGTCGGCGAGCTTCAGCACCACGCCGTCCTGCGGGTACGGCAGCGCCGCGAGCTCGGCAAGCAGCCCCTCCCACCGGTCCGCGAGTTCCGAAAGCCTGACCCGGAAGGAGACCATGTTGTAATCGACCAGCGTGATTTTCGCCTTCTGTGCGATCATCTCGTCGATCTCCTTGAGCCCCATGATGCCGGCCACCGCGTTGCGGGAATTCTTGTAGGTGCCTCCGCCTTTTTTGTAAATATGGCTGTAAAGATTGCGGAAGTCGTCGTCGCGGATCACGAGTTCGCCGCGCACCGGCCGGTCGAGCGGCCCCCGGTAACCGGCCGTCTCAAGCTCGATGAGCGGCAGCTTGGCCGTGATGTTCTCCCCGAGTTCGCCGTCGCCGCGGGTCGAAAGAATCCGGCCGTCGTAACCGGCGGAAATGCCGTCGTACTTCGGCTCGACCAGCAGCGGTTCATCCGGAGTCCGCGCGTATTTGTCCGCCCATTTCAGAACCTCTTCGAGTGAGTACGCCTTGTCGAGCGACAGCATCGGATTTCTGTGGCGCACCTTGCCGCTGCCGGCGACCGCCGGGGCATAGACCCGGGTGAGGAGCTCATTCCCGGGGTCGAGTCCGGCGAGCGCCCGCATGAGTTCGTCGTAGCGCGCATCCGGAATCTCTGGCTCCCCGAGTTCCCAGTAGCGGCGGTTATGATATTCGATCAGTGCAACGAGCTCGGGCAGCGTCAGCTTTCCGGCATCGAAATTCCGCGTATCCATCATGAACGGTTCCTTTTTTTCAAAAAATCATGAGTCCCAATATAACCACGATATTGCAATTTTTCAAGGGTGTTGTATAGTAATAAGATGTATGTGTCAATTCCCAAAGGAGGAAACAGTATGGCGAACGGATTCAATGTTGCGGTCGCGGGTGCGACCGGTGCGGTCGGCGTCGAAATGGTCAAGACGCTCGAAAAGCGGAATTTCCCGGTGAAGAACCTCAAACTTCTGGCTTCCGCCCGTTCCGCCGGCAAGACGATGAAGTTCAAGGGCGAGGACGTGGTCATCGAGGAGATGACGCACGACTCGTTCAAGGGCGTCGACATCGCGCTGTTCAGTGCGGGTGGCGACATCTCCCGCGAGTACCGGCCGTTCGTGGTCGAATCCGGCGCGGTCATGATCGACAACTCGAGCGCGTTCCGCATGGACGACGACGTTCCGCTCGTCGTTCCCGAAGTCAACGCCGAGGATATCAAACTGCACAAGGGCGTGATTGCGAATCCGAACTGCACGACGGCGATCATGCTCGTCGCGGTCGCTCCGTTGCACCGTGCGAAGGGGCTCAGGCGCATCGTCGCGGCGACCTATCAGGCCGCCAGCGGCGCCGGCGCGAAAGGGATGCACGAGCTGATCGTGCAGGCCCGCGAGGTGCTCGACGGCAAGGCGGTCAATCCGGTTGCGTTCGCGCACCAGATCGCGTTCAACCTGATTCCGCACATCGATGCGTTCAAGGAGAACGGCTACACGAAGGAAGAGCTGAAGATGCTGAACGAGTCGCGCAAGATGCTGCACCTGCCGGAACTGCTGGTCTCCTGCACCTGCGTGCGGATTCCGGTGCTGCGCGCGCATTCCGAGGCGCTGAACCTTGAGTTCGAGAACGACATTACGCCGGAAGAGGCGCGCGCGATCATCGAGGCGGCTCCGGGCGTGCAGCTCGTGGACGACCCGGCCGACAAGCGCTATCCGATGCCGCTTGACGCGACCGAGAAGTACGATGTCCTCTGCGGACGCATCCGGCAGGACATCTCGCGCAACGACAAGCGCGGCCTCGACATTTTTGTGTCGGGCGACCAGGTGCTGAAGGGCGCCGCGCTGAACGCGGTCCAGATCGCCGAACTTCTGTAATAAGAAGCAGAGACGGAAACGGCGGAGGGCGCAGAGACGCTTTCCGCCGTTTTTTCGTATTCCGGCAGCGGGAGAATATATGAAAACACCCGTGAAACAGAAGTCTCACGGGTGTTCTGACGCTGCCGTCTGCCGGTCGAAACGTTATTTCTTCTTGGCCGCGGCGTTGATTGCGGCGCGAACCTTCTCTTTGCAACGTTCGATGTAGGCTTTCCGTCTGCGGCGTTTCTGGATCTTGTTAAGCTGCTGTCCCATTTCAACTCCTGAATAATAAAGGGTTTCACTGCATTACGTCCTGCTAAATATAGTGCCTCAAGTGCAAAATTCAAATAAATCTTGCGTTTTTCATTTCATTTTCCCGGAAAATGGTCTATTTTATAGGGTAAACCGAAGTTGTACTGCGATCCTTTCGATGAAGGAGGAAGAAAGATATGAGCAAGTTTCCGGGGATTCTGTTTGCCGTGCTTCTGTTCGCGGCCTCGGTGCTGTACGGAGCGGTGACGCCGGAACAGCTGAAGGCGCAGTCCGCGCCGGTCACGGCGGAGAAGTATCCGAATGCGGACAGTGTGCTTCTGTTCGACTTTCAGAGCTCCGTCTACCAGGCGGACGGGACCGCGGTGGAGACGGACGACTTCTACCAGAAGGTGCTGACCGAAACCGGGCGGCGCGACATGCGCGAGCTGACCTTCCGGTTCAATACGACTTACGAGGCGCTCGAGGTTCCTGTGCTCGAGGTGATCAAGCCGGACGGCAAGGTCGTGAAGATCGACGTCAGGGCCAACGGCCGCGTCGCGGTCGAGCCCTCCCAGATGGGGGCGAACATCTACGATCCGGCCAACAAGCTGCTGGCGGTGACGGTCCCGGAGCTGGAAATCGGCGACATCATCCATGTCGTTTCGAAGGAGACGGTCAGGAAACCGCGGATTCCGGGCGTCTGGAGCAACATCTACGTTCTGCAGGCCGATGTGCCGTTCCTGCATTACGAAGTGAAGATCGACGGTCCCGAGTCGCATCCGCTGCAGGCGATCCGGCTCAAGGACGAGGTGAAGGGAAGCGTTAAATTCGCCGAAACGAAAAAGGACGGGCGCATCCTTTACACCTGGACGGCCGAAAACGTTCCGCAGGTCGTCCCCGAGCCGGACATGCCGCCGCTCTACATGTGCGTGCAGCGGCTGCTGGTCAGCACGGCGAAAGACTGGCCCGAAATCTCGCAGTGGTACTACGGCGTCTGCCGCCCGCGGCTCGACGCGGTCACGCCGGAGATCAGAGCGAAGGTCGAGGAGCTGACGAAGGACGCCAAGACCCCCGATGCAAAGATCATGGCCCTCTTCCAGTTCGTTTCGCAGCAGATCCGCTACATGGGCATCACCGCCGAAACCGAGGCGCCCGGCTATGAGCCGCACGATGTGTCGCTGACCTTCAACCAGCGTTACGGCGTCTGCCGCGACAAGGCGGCGCTGCTGGTCTCGATGCTCGAACTGGCAGGGCTCAAGGCGTACCCGGTGCTCTTCATGGCCGGATATCCGAAGGACGACGAGGTTCCGAACAACTATTTCAACCATGCGATCGTCGCGGTCGAGGATACGCCGGGGCATTATATCCTGATGGACCCGACTTACGAGACCACCGCCGAGCTGCTGCCGTCGACCATGGCCAACATGAGCTATCTCGTGGCCAGGCCGCAGGGGGATGTCCTGCGCCGTTCGCCTCTGGTGCCGACCGCGAACAACCTGCTCCGGATCAAAACCGAGGCGGCCATCGCGCCGGACGGGACGCTGCAGGGACGCAGCGTGATTGATTTCCTCGGCGTCAACGACCAGATTTACCGCGATGCGTTTTCGCGCTGGCCGCTCGACTACCGCCGCCAGTTCTTCGCTGGCCGCCTGAAGCGGGCGATGGCGGGCGCCGAGCTTGAGACGCTGAAGATTTTCCCCGAAAACGTCCGCGACATGAGCCGGCCCCTCGCAGTGGAGATGACCTATCGGGTCGATGACTGCCTGCCGTCCGGCACGCCGGCGTATCTGCTTGAACTGCCGTGCTTCGGCACCGAATTCGGTGCGGCGAACTTCGTGCTCGGCTCGGTCGGGCTCAGGGAGCGCAGGTTTCCGATGCAGCTGTTTTCAACCTGCGGCGTGTCGGAGCAGTTCAAGCTGACGCTGCCCCCGACCTGCCGGATTCTCTCGCTGCCGCCGAAGGTCACGATCAATGCGCCCGGCATCATGAACTTCAACCGTGTGCTGAAGAGCGAAGGCTCCTCGCTGGTCGGCGACAACTACTTTTCGATCGACACGGTCGAGCTTTCGCCGGACGGATACGGCGAGCTGAAGAAGGCTCTGGCGGAGATCGACGCCGTCGAACGGCAGCTGCCGGTGGCCGGTCCGGATTACGGCGGCGCGGCCGAAACGAAGGTCGCCGAAGCGTTTCCGGCGGCCGATTCGATTCTTCTCGACGCATCGGTGGAGGTCAGGCTCAAGGACGCATCGACCTGGACCCGGACCGACCGGAGCGTGCGCAAAATCCTGAATTATGCCGGCGTCAAAGATTATTCAGAGCTCAAAATCGCCTACAATCCGGTCTGGGAAAGCGTTGAAGTCAAGGCCACGGTGACCGCTCCGGACGGGACGAAGAAGGAGCTTTCCCCGGCCGAGATCAACGTCATGGACGCAGCCTGGGTTGCGGCCGCGCCGCGTTATCCGGCCGGCAAGCTGCTGGTGGCGAGCTTTCCCGGTGTGGTTCCGGGCTCGGTCGTTGACTCGACGGTGACGCGGAGCTGCAAAAACCAGTCTTTCTTCTCTCTGGCTGTGGTTTTCGCGGGAGATTTCCCGATTGTCGAAAAGAGCTTTTCGGTCGAATATCCGAAGGGGATGAGCTTCAAGCACTCGGCGACGCCGGACGGCGTGATCTTCCGCGAAGTGCTCGACAGCGACCGCGTCCGTTACTCCTGGAGTGCCGCGGATGTGCCGCAGCTGCCGTCCGAACCGGGCCGCCCGCCGCTCTGGATGTTCGCCCCGACTGTCGTGGTCTCCAGCGGTGACTACGCGGCGTTCGGCCGGAAGCTTTCGGCCGCGCTGACGGAGAAGACCCGGAATGCGCCGAAAGCCGCCGAGCTCGCCCGCAAACTCGCGCCGGAAACCATGCGGATCGATGAGCGGATCAACGCGATCCGCACCTGGGTCGCCCGGCATATACGGCCTGCCGGTCCGGCGCTGAATGAACTGCCGTGGTCGGCCTTCACACCCGCCGACGTCACGCTGCAGTCCGGTTACGGCGATTCGGCGGACCGGGCGATCCTGCTCGGCGCGATGTTGAAGGCGGCCGGCGTCGACTACCGTTTCGTCGCGGCGACCGAGCTGGGCTACGCGGCTGCGGCGACCCGCCCGCTCATGCGTGCGCCGCAGAACATCTTCACCAAGGTGCTGGTCTATCTGCCGGGTTTCGACAGCCATCTGAACGATACCGGCGAATACGCGTCGCTCGGATCGACCGCGTCGGAGGAGGCGATCGGGCTGTCGCTCGACACGGGGCGGCTCATGACCATCCGTCCGCGCCGGAAAGGGGAGAGCGCCACAAGCTGCGCCTACCGCATCCGGCTCCGCGCCGACGGTTCCGCGCAGATCGAGGCGAGCTGCAGCTATTTCGGGTTGCCCTACCAGTCGATGCACCGGAAATTCAAGGAGATGACTCCCGCGGAGAGCGACCAGTTCTTCGAATCGCTGGCCGCCGGAATTTCACAGGAGGCGCAGTACAAGGGCAAACCGGTCGCCGCATTCGACGGTTATCCGGGCAAGCTCTATTTCACGCTCGAGGTGCCGCACTTTGCGATGGTGTCGGGCGATTATCTGCAGTTCTCGCTGCCGGGCTTTTCGGCGCTGTCGAATATGGTCAAGACCGCTTCGTCGACCCGCCGGACGCCGCTCTGGCGGAACGGCCCGGCGAAAACCGTGCTCGAATACCGGATCGAGATGCCGGGGAACTTCGTCCCGGTCGGTCTCGGGCCGGAGCGGTTCGAGCTCGGCCGCCCCGGGACCGCCGCCTTCTACCGCCATGTGGAGGAGGCGTCCGGAACGATCAGCCTCGAATACGGCCTGACGCTGCCGGTCGAATCGGTGCCGCCGGTCGACTACGGCAGGCTGGTCGAACTCCAGAGGGAGCTTTCGAAGCTCTCCTCGTCGCGGATCATCCTCAAACAACAGCAGGGAGTCAAACCATGAAGATCGCCACAGTCCCGACCGGACTGCTTGAAACCAACTGTTACCTGGTCCGGCCGGACGACAGCCGGACGCTCTATGTCATCGACCCCGGCGCCGACGCCCGCGACATTGCGGATCGGGCGGCGGAATTCGATTACGACCGCGTCGCGGTCCTGCTGACCCATGCGCATGTGGACCATATCTCGGGGCTCGGGGAGCTCTGCCGGCTGCTGCGGCCGGCTTATGTTTACCTGCGCGGTCCGGACCAGGCGTTTTATGCGAGCCCGGAAAATTCCCTGCCGCCCTATCTGCCCGCCGCGAAGGATCTGCCGGCGGTGACCGGCAGCACGGAAGATTCCGATTTCAAAGTCATCCCGCTGCCGGGGCATACGCCGGGCGGCAGCGGTTTCCTGTTCCGGGGCGACCCTCCGGCGCTGTTCGTCGGGGATACGATCTTCGCCGGCAGCGTCGGCAGGACCGATCTTCCCGGCGGCGATACCGCGACTCTGCTCGATTCGATCCGCACGCAGCTGCTGACGCTGCCGGACGAGGTCGAACTCTATCCGGGCCACGGTCCGGCGACCACGGTCGGGCGGGAACGCAAAAACAATCCATACATACGGAATTCAAATTATGACCAATGGTGAAATCATTGAAAACCGGCGGTTGAAGGGGGACTACTTTCTGGTCCGCTTCTTCGCGCCGGAAATCAGCCGCAAGGCGCGGGCAGGGCAGTTCGTGCATGTCCGGATCAACCGCCACGGCGACCGCATTCTGCGCCGTCCGTTCAGCATCCACAACTGCGAGGGGGACGTTCTCAGCGTGGTCTACAAGGTCGTCGGCCACGGGACGCGGGAGCTTTCGGAGCTCGCGCCGGAAGCGGTCTGCGACCTCATGGGGCCGCTCGGCGTCGCTTTTACGGACCCGGCTCCGGGCGTCACTCCGGTGCTGGTCGCCGGCGGTTACGGCGCCGCGGCGACCTATCTTCTGACGAAGCAGGCTCCGCAGCGCGGCATTTTCCTGCTCGGCGCGCGCGGCGAGGCGGACATCCTGCTGACCGACGAGTACCGGAAAGCCGGCTATGACGTCCGTGTCGCGACCAACGACGGTTCGCTCGGCTATCGCGGTTTCGTGACCGGGCTTGTGGAACAGCTGCTCGCCGAGCAGCCGGACGGGAATTTTTTCTTCTACGGCTGCGGGCCGCACCCGATGCTGATGGCGCTTGCGAAGCTGTTGCGGGAGAAGCGGCAGCCGGGCGAGCTCTCGATCGATCATCTGATGTGCTGCGGGGTCGGTGCCTGCTTCGCCTGCGTGGTGAAGATCAAGGCCGACACCCCGGAAGGCTGGACCTACGCGCGGGCTTGTGTCGACGGCCCCGTATTCAATCTCGACTCGGTATATGTGGAGTAAACGATGGCGGATCTGACCTGTAATCTCGGTAAACTCACGCTGAAGAATCCGGTGATGACCGCATCGGGAACCTTCGGCTACGGCTATGAATATCACCGGTACTACGATATTTCGCAGCTCGGCGCGGTGGTCGTCAAGGGCATCCGCATGGAGCCGTCTCCGGGGAATCCGACTCCGCGCGTGGCCGAAGTGACCGGCGGCATGCTCAATGCGATCGGCTTGCAGGGGCCCGGCGTCGAGAAATTCCTGCACGGCGAGCACTATCTGCCCTTTCTCCGCAGCGTCCATGCGACGACGGTGGTGAATATCTGGGGCAAGACGATTCAGGAATACGGCGAGGTCGCCGCGCGGCTTGACGCCGAGAGCGACGGGATCGCCGCGCTGGAAATCAACATCTCCTGTCCGAACGTGAAAGCAGGCGGCGTCGCTTTCGGCACGGATCTCAAGCTGGCGCACGAGGTCGTTTCGCTGGTCCGTGCGCAGACGAAGCTGCCGCTGATGACGAAGCTCAGTCCGAATGTGACCTGCATTGCGGATTTCGCGCGGGCGGCGGTCGATGCCGGCAGCGACATGATTTCGCTGATCAATACGATCCCGGGCATGTCGATCGATATCGAGACGCGGCGGCCGCGCATCGCGAACCGGACCGGCGGATTTTCGGGACCGGCGCTGAAGCCGATCGCCGTGCGGATGGTTTATGACGTTGCACATGCCGTGAAGGTCCCGGTGATCGGCATGGGCGGAATCATGACCGGCGACGATGCCGTGGAGTTTCTGCTGGCCGGTGCGAGCGCGGTGGCGGTCGGAACCGCGAATTTCGTCGACCCCTGCGCGGCGCCGAAGGTGATCGAAGGAATCAATGCGTATCTGGACCGGCACGGCGTCAAATCCGTGTCGGAGATCGTCGGCGCGCTCAAGCCGGTCGTGCGCGTAGCCACGGAAGCGGATATACGCAAGAACGAGCAGAACAAGCAGCTCGAGGAGGGCGCGTGGGCGGTCTGGGCCGAAAACGTGAAGAAAAACGGGCTGGTGATGCAGCTTGTGGACGTGGAATACACCTTCGACAACAGCAAGCTGATTTTCTACTTCACCGCCGACGGGCGCGTGGACTTCCGCGAGCTGGTCAAGGACCTTGCGGGCATCTACCGCACGCGCATCGAGCTGCGGCAGATCGGCGTGCGCGACGAGGCGAAGCTGGTCGGCGGCATCGGGGTGTGCGGCCGTCCGTTCTGCTGCAAGAGCTTCCTTTCGGACTTCGCGCAGGTGTCGATCAAGATGGCCAAGGAGCAGAACCTTTCCCTCTCCTCGGCAAAAATCAGCGGCGCCTGCGGACGGCTGATGTGCTGCCTGCGCTTCGAGCATGAGGTGTACGAGAAGGAGTACGCCAGCTTTCCCAAGGCCGACCCCCTCGTCAGCACGCCGGCGGGTCGGGGCGTGATCGTCGAAAGCAGCTTTCTGTCCGGCAAGATTAAGGTGCGGCTGGAGGGGGACGCCAATTCGCCCGCTAGGGTCTACACCAAGGACGAAATCAAGATTCTCGGGCAGCCGCGCCGCAGAGAGCAGAAGGAGCCGGTGGACGACGAGCTGAAGAAGCTCGAGGACAAATAACCGCTCCCCATCGCGTCCGGCGCCGTTCGGCGCTCAGTAG
>OKSC01002866.1_pt1 | contig 13867 bp, 9 predicted proteins | sample 1601161 | NCBI WGS metagenome assembly OKSC01 (sample SAMEA3541552, study PRJEB24748) | human gut metagenome | biome: human gut; feature: human-associated habitat; material: faeces | place: China | collected 2012
CCCTCTCCGTCCTCGCTGCGCTCGGCCACCTCTCCCAAGGGGAGAGGCAAGATGTATTCCCGGGTACTTCTCCCCTTCGGGCACTCGCTGCGCTCGGCCACCTCTCCCAAGGGGAGAGGCAAGATGTATTCCCGGGTACTTCTCCCCTTCGGGCACTCGCTGCGCTCGGCCACCTCTCCCAAGGGGAGAGGCAAGATGTATTCCCGGGTACTTCTCCCCTTCGGGCACTCGCTGCGCTCGGCCACCTCTCCCAAGGGGAGAGGCAAGGGATGCTCGCACGGTACACCGAAAGGTGTATAGAAGTGCGCTTTTATCAGTTCGGCTTTCCGGTTCACCCGGCTTATGCCTGCGGTGTATCCGCAGTGCTTTCGGCGGCAGCAGCTGTCTTTTTCTTTTTTCCGAGATTTTCAGTCGAAATTTCACCTGCTTTTGCAAGCGCAAGCTTTGTCAGCACGGGGCCCGTAAGCTCATAAACAAGTGTTGCAAACAGTGCAACCGTCACAACCTGCGCGGAAAGCGTTTGCGGAAGGTCGCTTGCGGCAACCATCTGCGCCATGCCGATTGCAACACCTGCCTGCGGAAGCAGCGTAATGCCGAGGTATTTGCGCACCTTTGGATCGGCATGGGACATTGCCGCTCCGGTGAACGCGCCGAAATACTTGCCGGCGGAACGTGCAATGATATAGATAACGCCCGGAATCCCGACCGTCAACAGGATTGAAAAATCAAGCTCCGCACCCGAAAGCACGAAGAAAAGCATGTATAATGCAGGCGTCCAGCCCTCGCAAAGCTCCATCGCAATGACAGAGTCGCTGCGCATGTTTGCAAACACCGCGCCAAGCATCATGCAGGTCAGCAGTGAAGAAAGCTCCCACATTTTCGAAAGTGCAACGCAGGCAAAAACCGCCGCAAGCATCAGGCAGAGGCGGTTTGCTTTGGACTTGAAAAAGCGCATTACAAACGCAAGCACGGCACCCATAACGCCGCCCGTAAGCAGGGAAAGGCCGATTTCGCGCAGCGGATCAAGCACGATTGCCTGAACCGTCAGCGCATCGCCGGAGGCAAATGCCTGTGCAAGTGCAAAGCAGAGGGAGAAAATCATCAGGCCGACCGCATCATCAAACGCCGTAACGGGCAGGAGCGTGTCCGTAACGGGGCCCTTTGCCTTGTATTGGCGAACAACAAGCAGTGTTGCGGCAGGTGCCGTTGCAGCCGCAATTGCACCGAGAAGCAGCGCACGGGGAACGCGGTATTCACCCGGCACAAGCAAAAGCGAAAGCAGCACGAGCAGCACGGTCATAACAGCCTGCACAACTGTGATAACGACAATTTTGCCGCCGAGTTTTTTCAGCAATGACAGCTTAAATTCGCCGCCGATCGAAAAAGCAATGAAACCCAATGCGGTGGTTGTGATAATCTTTGCGCTTTTGATATCGCCGTTTGTGACAAGTTTCAGCACAAAGGGACCTATCAGAATGCCTGCAATAAGATAGCCCGTGACATTGGGCAGGTTGAGCAGCTTCATAAGGCGGGACAGGGCAAGGCCGCCCGCCATTGCGATTGCAAGAATCAGCAGAATTTTCATGTTGTTTTTCCTTTCAGTTCGAATTCCGCCTTTTATCCGGCGGTGCGAATTTTCGACAAATTTCGCGCACACCGGCGCGGTGGAACGTGCGCCGCTTTTCTGCCGCGCACCAATGAACACGCCGTCGGTATCTTTCAGCGCGCTTATTCTTCGGAATGCCGCCGAACGGCGGTTTCCGTTTTATATTTACTTAAGTCGATTTTCGATTATCGTTCCGCGTGCGTTATTCCGCATCGATTCCTTCGAACGAAAGCACGGGCAGCGTGAACATGACGCCTTTTTTGCCCAATCCGTGCGTGTTGCGGCGGATAACGCGCTTTGCATGCTCAAGTTGATCATCGTTCAGCAGCAAAAACGCAGTGTGACTGGATTCAAAATCATGGCTCATGATTTTGCTGACTCGACCGAAAATCGGCGGTGCGTCAACGTTGCTGTTCAGCAATGCGTGTTTAAGGCTTGTGGACTGAAAAACGATGCCGTTCATTCCGTGTGCACGAAGCCCTTCAAGCGTTGCAAGAAATTCATCGCAATCGTCGATCGTGATAACAAGAAGCTGCATGGATTAACCCTCCTTCAGACTCTTTTTTATATGCAATGATTATAGAACCGATTCGGGGAAAAGTCAAGGGCACGCAAAAGACCCGCACGTCCCTTTAAGCAAATTAAGCATAAAGCAAATTAAAAAAGCCCTTGCAAAACAAGGACTTTTTGTTGGTACACCTTCAGGGGCTCGAACCCTGGACACCCTGATTAAGAGTCAGGTGCTCTACCAGCTGAGCTAAAGGTGCATTCACTCTTTCAAGTGCATATCACATTATACTCGGATTTTGTACAAAGTCAAGACCGTTTTGGACAGGATTGAAGATATATTTTTAATTCCGTCTTCAACCGTATTTGTGCCGCACCGATAGGGCGTATTTAAAGAGTTGAAGAGAGAAGAAACGTCATCCGTACAATACGCTTGAGGCACATGCATTCCGCATTCCGCATCAACATTTCTTCTCTTTTTCTCAGTAAATTTCAGTCAAGGTGAATCAGTGTTCATCCAATCACAAGCCGTACCCTTGCAGCCATTGCTCCGAGATCCGCATCGCTTATTTTGCGCGGGACAAGAACGCCGGTTTCGGCAAAAGTTCTTGCGCCGTCGGAACCGTTGACAATGCGCGCAAATTCCGAATCCGCCCGCATAAGGCTCTTCATGCCGAGATAAAGCGCCTGGGTGATGCCGTATTCGTCGTTCCGTGCGTTCATTATCTGCGTTGCCTTGTTGTAGCATTCGGCCGCAAGCTCGCGGCACTGTTCATCGGTGAGCTTTGCAAGAATCTCCGGCTGTGCAAGCATTGTTTCAAGATAGTCCAACCTCAGGCAGGCATATCTGTCGAGTTGGCTCTGATCGTTGAGCTTGTATGCCTTGTAGAGATTAACGAGAACCGTTCCCGCATCCTCGCGCGCGGCAAGCAGCTGAAGTCCGTCATAATCCTGTTTGACAACGTCGAATCCTTCCAGCATTGATTCGTAAACGAACATATCATCAAACAGGTTATAGTTCATGCAGTACAGCACAAGCTCCGCCGTTGTTGCATTCCGCGCAGTTTCCGGCAATTGGGAAACCTCCCGCATTTCTACCGCATCCTCAAGCAAATCCCACTCCTCGGGCGTGTCGTAAGGGTTGATAATGCTTTTATACACGTTTCCGTCCTTTACGGGCAGGAAGCCCTCGGGTGCGGTAAACCAGTCGGAAAGAGCGGGATCGTCGTCGGAATCCTCAAATTCGCCGCTTGCACGCAGCCGTACCACACGCTCGGCATATTCGTTGAACGCCTTGCGGATGCGCCTGCCGTCCTCCACACGCACTGCGCGCGAAGCAACTCCCACAATCGCCGCCGCAAGAATTGCGACACAAACAACGATGCCGATAATCTTTACGCTTTTTTTCATGGTTTTCCTCCGAAAGGAATGTACTCGGCCTCAGTCGGCAATAAGTATTGTATCATTTCTAATTGACGCTGTCAATTAGAAATCAGCAATTAGAAATTAGCAATGTACATCATTCTTCACTCTCCGCTTTCCACACTCTTAATCAAAACCCCTCCACCGCTCTGCGATCCCCCTCCCCTTGCAGGGGAGGCAAACGAGTGCCTTCAACTCCACTCTCCGCTCTCCACTCTCTTAATCAAAACCCCTCCACCGCTCTGCGGTCCCCCTCCCTTGCAGGGGAGGCAAACGAGTGCCTTCAGCTCCACTCTCCAAACTCCGCTCTTAACTTGGTGCGGGTTCAGCACATCGGTAAGTGGAGAAGCCGCACCCTTCGCCCTTCACTCTCCGCTTTCCACTCTCTTAATCAAAACCCCTCCACCGCTCTGCGGTCCCCCTCCCCTTGCAGGGGAGGCAAACGAGTGCCTTCAACTCCGCTCTCCACTCTCCAAACTCCGCTCTTAACTTTCCACTCTCCGCTCTCCACACTCTTAATCAAAACCCCTCCACCGCTCTGCGGTCCCCCTCCCCTTGCAGGGGAGGCAAACGAGTGCCTTCAGCTCCACTCTCCACTCTCCAAACTCCGCTCTTAACTTTCCACTCTCCGCTCTCCGCTCCCAATTTCTCATTTCTCCTACCTATATAAATGTACCTCTAAATGCTCCTTTCGGGCTTGCCGAACTCCTTAAAATATGGTATAATAGAATGAAGGTAATAATGCCGCATAATGCGGCAGGGCGGAGGCTTTGCGTGTACATCACCGCCGTAAGACTTTATTGTTTCAGAAGTTATACGGAGCTGCGGTTTGAGCCTGCAAAGGGGCTTAACGTCATTGTGGGCGCAAATGCGGCGGGCAAGACGAACATTCTGGAATCCGTTTTCCTTGCTGCGTTGGGCAGGAGCCACCGAACGCGCCGCGATGCGGAACTTATCAACTCCCTTTCCGACAAGGCATATGCGGGCATTGAGCTTGTGAGTGCAACGGGGAAGCACAGCATTGAACTCAAGCTGTTTTCCGGCGCACCGAAACAGGTTTTTATCGACGGGCAGCGCATCAGGCGCATGGGCGAACTTATGGGCGTTCTGAACGCCGTAATGTTTTCACCCGAGGATCTCTCCCTCGTCAAGGACTCTCCCGAAACGCGCCGCCGCTTTATGGACATGGAGCTTTGCCAGCTTCGACCTGCATATTTTTACCGTTTGCAGCAATATAATGCCGCCCTCAAGCAGCGCACCGCGCTTTTGAAAACAAGTTTTCCGTTCGAACCGAACATTGAACTTCTCGACATGTGGGACGATAAGCTTGCGGAGCTCGGCGGTTCGGTCATGCTGCTTCGCCGCGATTTTCTTGACAGGCTCAGCACCGCTGCGCGGGATCTGAACCGCAGCATCACGGGCAATTCCTCTGTCGGGCATGAACCGGAAGAGCTTTTTACCTACTACAAACCCTCCGTTCCCTTCGAGGGCGACGGCGCGCGCGCCGCACTCGGGGATGCACTCTGCAAGGCACGGGCGGAGGATATCCGCCGCGGCTGCACAACCAAGGGGCCGCACCGGGACGACATCGGCATTCTGCTCAACGGGCGCGACGTCCGCGTTTTCGGTTCCCAGGGGCAGCAGCGCACGGCAGCGTTGAGCCTTAAACTGAGCGAGCTTGCGCTTATGCGCCGCGTTCGGGGCGAGGCGCCGGTTCTGCTTTTGGACGATGTTCTGAGCGAACTGGACGGCGACAGGCAGCGAGAGCTGCTTTCAAGCGCATTTGATTGCCAATGCTTTTTAACATCCACAACTCTCGACGGCCTTGAACAGGTGCCGAACATGACGGTGTTTGAATGCAGCGGCGGCAAACTCAAAAAAATTCTGTCAGCAGAAAATTGATTCTGTGTTGATTTAACATTGTATAAATAAACGCCGTTTTGTGGTTGTTTTAAATCATACGGTCGGCGTTCTCCCCAAAACAGCCCGACATAAAAATCCCGGCGGACAGGGCTCCGCCGGCGGCGGTTTTTCAAAAATGCCGCGGGTTTTACTCTGAAAGGAAATAATTTTAAAAATGGAAACGACTTATAACGCTTCGCAAATACAGGTGCTTGAAGGATTGGAGGCCGTTCGCCGCCGCCCGGGCATGTATATCGGTTCAACCGATTCAAGAGGCCTGCACCACCTTGTTTATGAAATCGTCGATAACTCCATCGATGAAGCAATGGCGGGATTCTGCACTCATATTTATGTTACCATTCATGCGGACAACTCCATTACCGTTGTTGACAACGGCAGGGGCATTCCCGTTGATATTCATCCCAAAACCGGCAAATCCGCGCTTGAAGTCGCACTTACCATGCTTCATGCGGGCGGCAAATTCGGCGGCAGCGGCTATAAGGTCTCCGGCGGCCTTCACGGTGTCGGTCTTTCCGTTGTTAACGCATTGAGCACGGAACTTACCGCCGAGGTGCGTCGGGACGGGCATATTTACCGACAGATCTGCCGCCGCGGCATAAAGGTCACGGAGGTTGAAATCGTGGGCAACTGCGGAGCGGACGAGCACGGCACAACGATTCATTTTGTTCCCGACGAAGAAATTTTTGACGAAGTGAACTATGAATATGATATCCTTGTTCGACGGCTGCGCGAGCTTGCGTTCCTAAACGGCGGCGTGCGCATCATCGTGACGGATGAACGCTGCGACCCGCCCGTGCAGGACAGCTTCCATTACGAAGGCGGGGTTGTTGAATACGTTCGCTATATCAACAAAAACAAAGAAGTTCTGCACCCCGACCCGATTTATTTTTCCGCTGTAAAGAACGATAATCCGCTTGAAACGGCAAGCGTTGAAGTTGCGCTGCAATACAACGACGGCTACAGCGAAAATGTTTTTACCTATGCCAACAACATAAACACCATTGAAGGCGGCAGCCACCTTGCGGGTTTCCGTGCGGCAATGACAAGGGTCATCAACGACTACGCCCGAAAGTTTAAAATCCTTAAAGACAGCGACCAGAACCTGACCGGAGACGACATCCGCGAAGGTTTGAGCGCTATCATCAGCGTTAAGCTGACAGAGCCGCAGTTTGAAGGGCAGACAAAAACAAAACTCGGCAATGCCTACATAAGAACCCTTGTTGACAACGCCGTGACGGCCGGCATGACGACCTATCTTGAAGAGAACCCGGCGCAGGCAAAGCTTATTCTCGACAAATGCCTCAGTGCAAGCCGCGCAAGGGAAGCGGCGCGCAAGGCACGCGAGCTGACCAGACGCAAGTCCGTTTTGGATTCCGCCGCACTGCCCGGCAAACTTGCGGACTGCTCCGAAAAAGATCCTTCAAAATGCGAACTGTTCATCGTTGAGGGTGACTCCGCAGGCGGTTCCGCCAAGGAAGGACGCGACAGGCATTTTCAGGCCATCCTTCCGCTGCGCGGAAAGATTCTGAACGTTGAAAAAACCCGTTTGGACAAAATTCTCGGCAATGCGGAAATCAAATGCATGATAACCGCATTCGGTGCGGGCATGGATGCGGATTTTGACGAAACCAAGCTCCGCTATCACAAAATCATCTGCATGACCGATGCCGATGTTGACGGAAGCCATATTCGCACGCTGCTGCTGACGTTCTTCTATCGGCACATGCGGCCGATGATAGAGCGCGGCTATGTTTACATTGCCCAGCCTCCTCTCTATCTCATCAAAAAGGGCAATACGGAACGCTATGTCTATTCGGACGAAGAGCTGAACAAAACTCTTGACGAAATCGGCAGGGATAAAATCTACATTCAACGCTACAAAGGTTTGGGCGAAATGAACCCCGAACAGCTTTGGGACACGACAATGGATCCCGCGAACCGCATTATGCTTCGCGTCACAATGGACGATGCAATGCTTGCGGACGAAACTTTCACCCTTTTGATGGGCGACAGGGTTGAACCGCGCCGCGAATTTATTGAGCGGAACAGCAAGCTCGTTGCCGACCTTGACGTTTGAGGCGGAAACGCTTCAAGTTTTCAAGCGATAGGTTGAAAACTTTGAGCTCTGCAATCCGAAATTATCAACACGATTCAATGACTTGACGACCGACGAAAGGTGCGATGCACCGACTGCGGCAGGCTCCGCACCTTTCATGCAGGAGATATGATGGACGAAAACAAAAAAAGACCCAATCTTGAAATGCTCGGAACAAACGAGTTGCCGACCGATGTTGAAGGCGGCAGAATATTGCCCATAAACCTTGTGGGTGAAATGAAGCGCAGCTTTATATCATACGCAATGGCTGTTATCATCAGCCGTGCGCTTCCCGATGTGCGCGACGGACTGAAACCCGTTCACAGGCGCATTCTTTACGCAATGGACGAGCTGAGTATGCAGCCCGACAAGCCCTTCAGAAAGAGTGCGCGCCTTGTCGGCGATGTTCTCGGCAAATACCATCCGCACGGCGACACGGCGGTTTACGATGCAATGGTGCGCCTTGCCCAGCCCTTCTCCACTCGTTACCCCCTTGTTGAAGGTCACGGCAATTTCGGCAGCGTTGACGGCGACCCCGCCGCTGCAATGCGTTATACCGAAGCGCGCATGAGCAGGCTCACTCTCGAAATGCTCCGCGATCTTGACAAGAACACGGTTGATTTTTATCCGAATTTTGACGAAACGCTGATGCAGCCCGCGGTATTGCCCGCAAGATACCCCAACCTTCTTGTGAACGGCTCAAACGGCATTGCTGTCGGCATGGCAACAAACATTCCGCCGCATAATCTCGGCGAGGCTGTCGATGCCTGTGCCGCAATGATTGACAATCCCGATATCACGATCGACGAGCTGATGAACTATATCCCAGGTCCGGACTTTCCGACCGGCGGCGTCATCATGGGCGATGTCGGCATTCGCCATGCATATTTTACAGGCAGGGGAAAGATCCTTGTTCGCGCAAAGAGCGAGATCGAGCAATACAAGGCCGATCGATCCCGCATCATCGTCACGGAAATTCCGTATCAGGTCAACAAAGCAAAGCTTGTTGAAAAAATTGCAGAGCTTGTTCACGAGAAGCGCGTGGACGGCATTTCCGACCTTCGCGACGAAAGCTCCCGCGCGGGAATGCGCATTGTTATCGAGCTTAAAAAAGATGTCAATGCAAACGTTGTGCTGAACAATCTGTATAAGCACACTCAGCTTCAGGATACTTTCGGCGTTATCATGATCGCGCTTGTGAACGGCGAACCCAAGGTGCTCAACCTTCGCGAAATGCTTTATCACTACATTGCGCATCAAAAGGATGTTGTCACCCGCCGCACGCAGTTTGACCTTGACAAAGCACGCGAAAGGCTGCACATCTTGGAAGGCCTTATGATCGCACTCGACAATATTGACGAAGTCATTGCCATCATCAAAGCCAGTGCAAACGGCGCAGAAGCAAAGGAAAGGCTGATTGCACGTTTCGGTTTCAGTGAACGGCAGGCGCAGGCGATACTTGACATGCGGCTGCAAAGGCTGACAGGGCTTGAGCGCGAAAAGTTGGAAGCCGAGTACGGCGAGCTTAAGCGCACGGTTGAATACCTTGCTTCCCTGCTTGCGGACGAAGGCAAACTTATGAGCGTTGTTAAAGATGAAATGCTCGAGATTCGGCGCCGCTTTGCCGACCCGCGCCGCACCGAAATCACAAAGATCGTTGAAGACATCGATATGGATGACATCATTCAGGAAGAAGACATGGTTGTTACCTGCACCCATCACGGCTACATCAAGCGCATTGCGGAAGCAACCTACCGTACGCAGCGCAGAGGCGGCGTCGGCATCAGCGCGGGAGCAACCCGTGAAGAGGATTTCCTTGAGGATATTTTCGTCACAAGCACGCATTCCTATATCATGTTCTTCACAAATAAGGGCCGCGCTTTCCGCATAAAATGCTATTCCATTCCGGAAGCAAGCCGCACCGCAAAGGGCACGCCCATAGTCAACCTGCTGCAATTGCAGACGGGCGAGTTCGTTACCGCCGCATTCCCCATCGGCAGGCAGACCGAGGGCGGCTATCTCGTTCTTTGCACACGGCAGGGTGTTATCAAAAAAACCCCGCTCTCCGATTTTTCAAACATTCGCAAGGGCGGCTTGATTGCTCAAAACCTCCGCGAGGGTGACGAGCTTATCAGCGTTGCGCTCTCCGCAGGCGATGATGAGTTCATTATCGGCACACGGGACGGAATGAGCATCCGTTTCAGCGAGCAGGATGTTCGCTCAATGGGCAGAAATGCCTCCGGCGTTCGTGCCATCAAACTCTCCGAGGGCGACTGCGTTGTTGATATGTCTATGGTTAAACCCGGCAGCTGCGTCATTGCCATCACCGAAAACGGCATGGGCAAGCGCACCGAAGAGGACGCCTACCGCGTTCAGGGCCGCGCCGGCAAGGGCATTATTGCAATGAATATCACCGAAAAAACCGGCAAGCTTGTTTGCCTCAAAGTTTCCGAGGGCAATGAGGATCTGATGCTTATCCGTGATGACGGCGTTGTCATTCGCGTTCCCGTTGACACGATTTCCGTCATTTCCCGCAACACGCAGGGCGTTCGACTGATGAAAATCGACGAGGGACACAGGGTTGCAAGCGTTGCGCTTGCGCCGCATAACGATGATGAACCGCAGAAGGGCGGGGAAGAGTCCGACGGCGAAATTTCAAATGCAAATGACAATGCAGACTCCGCCGAAACAGCACCCTCCGATACGGCGGAAAATTCCGATACACCGGAAGACCTCCGCTAACCGCAGCCGCCGAACCTGCCGCGCGGGCTGAAGTTCTCCGCTCTGCCGCAGTGTTTCGGCAAGCAACCGGTTACTTCTTCAAAAACAAACACGGGAAGCCTTCCGTAACGGACAGTGCTTCCCGTGTTTTCTGTTGATTTCGACGTTGCCTTCCGCGCTCGGTGTCAACCGTTGGGTAATTGGAGACAATATCACCGAATCCCCGAGTGGATTAGCGCTCAGGGTATAGATGCCCAAGCTATCATCAACTGCATACGTTATATCACGCAGTAAAAAAATCGGCAGTGCATACCAGCTAACGTAAACACTGCCGAGAAGAGCAACCCAGGGGCGATCAACCAGCCTGTATCGCCCCTTGATTATATCAGGGCAGGAGACAAAAGTCAAGGTGCAAAAGGATGGTCGACTGCACAGCAGCGGCATAGATTGCCCGTATGCACGGCGTGGATGCTGTAGGCTACAATGTTAGCTATAGCATCCTTTTTATCCCTTATCAACCGTTTAGCGCACGTTCGGTAATAAAATATGTGCGCAAAATACTTGGAATATGAAACAAAATTAATTCATTTGCAACTGATGAGGATCACCCCCGCAGGTGCGGGGAAAACTAAGAAAGAACCTCGCACTCAATGCTACCGTTCGGATCACCCCCGCGGATGCGGGGAAAACGGCGCTCATGCCCGACGGTGGTGCTGTGAAATGGGATCACCCCCGCGGATGCGGGGAAAACAAAAGCAAAAATGGAAAAAAGAAACGCACACGGGGATCACCCCCGCGGATGCGGGGAAAACTCGGCGTCAATCAGTCTCATTGTCGCTTCCCCTGGATCACCCCCGCGGATGCGGGGAAAACCATGAAGGCAAGGTTGTTTCCGCCGTTCATCAGGGATCACCCCCGCGGATGCGGGGAAAACCTGTCACAAAGCAACTCTGGCATCGGCGAGTCGGGATCACCCCCGCGGATGCGGGGAAAACACGTCACGCCATGTTAGCGGCAAACCGTCGCTGGGATCACCCCCGCGGATGCGGGGAAAACGGGGCAATCAAGGACAGTGGCAACCGTACAAAAGGATCACCCCCGCGGATGCGGGGAAAACGCTCTGTCTGGCCGATGAATGTCCCCGCCGAGGGGATCACCCCCGCGGATGCGGGGAAAACTTATACAAAAAGGGAAACAAAAAAGGTTGGATGGGATCACCCCCGCGGATGCGGGGAAAACTCTGCGCGGCATTGTCAACAACGCGTGCGCAAAGGATCACCCCCGCGGATGCGGGGAAAACCGCTGTCAGCGTCAACCCATCATCGAGTATATATGGATCACCCCCGCGGATGCGGGGAAAACATATACGCCGAGAGAATGACGCCTGCACAGGCGGGATCACCCCCGCGGATGCGGGGAAAACTCTTTGAACGGTATATCCTTGGCAACTGGGTTAGGATCACCCCCGCGGATGCGGGGAAAACTTATAGTGATGGTATAACTGTATCTAAGTCTTAGGATCACCCCCGCGGATGCGGGGAAAACTGCTGTTAATGCCACGGTTGGTCGCATCAGTAAGGATCACCCCCGCGGATGCGGGGAAAACCCTCTGGCGGCGGTGCGGATGACCGTACAGTCATGGATCACCCCCGCGGATGCGGGGAAAACTGGATATTAGCCCCCGTTGCCGCTTGCATGATAGGATCACCCCCGCGGATGCGGGGAAAACGTGGAGGTACGCTTGCTCATATTTGGGGTAGCGGGATCACCCCCGCGGATGCGGGGAAAACTCTCGAGTTTCTCGATTCCCGTATCGACATTTAGGATCACCCCCGCGGATGCGGGGAAAACGCCTACGTTTGTGCCTGCCGTGGTAGAGGTTATAGGATCACCCCCGCGGATGCGGGGAAAACCAGATTCAGACCACCGACCGTGGAAAGGGACAGGGATCACCCCCGCGGATGCGGGGAAAACCGACCGCCATCTTATCGGCGTCAATCAGTCTCAGGATCACCCCCGCGGATGCGGGGAAAACTTTGCGGGTTTTCGGCTTTAAGCTGCTCGACGAGGATCACCCCCGCGGATGCGGGGAAAACTGCTTAGCGAAACGAACAATCCGCTTATTTACAGGATCACCCCCGCAGGTGCGGGGAAAACTCCACGATGCGTCCACGGTCTGTCGCTGAGTTTGGATCACCCCCGCAGGTGCGGGGAAAACCAGATGACCGCACAGTGATTGTCGGCACCAATGGGATCACCCCCGCAGGTGCGGGGAAAACTTACGTTAAGTACGACTTGAGGCAGGCCGCGCCGGATCACCCCCGCAGGTGCGGGGAAAACTGCCATGTCCCAGTCCGATTCCTGCGCACCGTAGGATCACCCCCGCAGGTGCGGGGAAAACTATTAATCTATGCCCAGATAGGGCGATTGCGAGGGATCACCCCCGCAGGTGCGGGGAAAACTTCATCCCGCTTAAGCCACACCTCGCTGCCGCAGGATCACCCCCGCAGGTGCGGGGAAAACGTATATGTTTTTCCGTGCGTGCGCAACAAACCGGGATCACCCCCGCAGGTGCGGGGAAAACTCTGTTTATGAGCGTACATACGCCCATGCCACAGGATCACCCCCGCAGGTGCGGGGAAAACTGTGCAGGTTGTGCGGTGCAAAGACTGTGTGCAGGATCACCCCCGCAGGTGCGGGGAAAACAGTTTAACACGCTCCGCAAGACCGTCACCGATGGGATCACCCCCGCGGATGCGGGGAAAACTCTGCATGGGGGTGCATCGAGTATGCGCACCCGGGATCACCCCCGCGGATGCGGGGAAAACCAAGCGAGTACATAAAGGATGAAATCCGCAAGAGGATCACCCCCGCGGATGCGGGGAAAACGATTATGTTCATGGCAATGTCCTCCATTATATAGGATCACCCCCGCGGATGCGGGGAAAACACGCGGCGGCAAAGGATGTCGGACAGCCAACCGGGATCACCCCCGCGGATGCGGGGAAAACCGCAGTGAGCAAGGGAAGGCATAAAGCGATGGGGGATCACCCCCGCGGATGCGGGGAAAACGGGGGCGGGGGTATCCCGCTTGGGGTCGCTCCGGGATCACCCCCGCGGATGCGGGGAAAACAGATGCAGTGCTCCAGTAAGCCGGGGGAGAACGGGATCACCCCCGCGGATGCGGGGAAAACCGCTAAACAGCTCAAACAGGCGTTCGCGCTCCGGGATCACCCCCGCGGATGCGGGGAAAACGTTAGTCCGCACCCAAACCTATCGCTGCTATAGGGATCACCCCCGCGGATGCGGGGAAAACGAACATCGTTCGTCACATCGTTCGGCGGAGATAGGATCACCCCCGCGGATGCGGGGAAAACACGGCAACATTGCGCTCCCGACCGGCGGCACGGGGATCACCCCCGCGGATGCGGGGAAAACGGAATTATGCGGCGTCGGGCATGTTTTCGGATGGGATCACCCCCGCGGATGCGGGGAAAACTGCTTTCGGGTGCATCCCGCAAGCAGCTGCACGGGATCACCCCCGCGGATGCGGGGAAAACTTTCCTCTTTCAAAAAGCAAGGCTTGATGACGG
>OKSC01002867.1_pt1 | contig 13862 bp, 13 predicted proteins | sample 1601161 | NCBI WGS metagenome assembly OKSC01 (sample SAMEA3541552, study PRJEB24748) | human gut metagenome | biome: human gut; feature: human-associated habitat; material: faeces | place: China | collected 2012
ACTGTCAATCCCAGACCTTGAATTTTACCGTTTCAATCTTGGACACTTCATCCGCCAGAACACAGATCTCATCGTTCAGGGTGATTCCCGTCAGAATCACATCCGTATCTCCCCTGCATTCCAGTAATGCCTTCCGACCGTTGTTGTTAAGTCTGTCACCGGCGCGGCGGGCACGCGCAAGGAGATCCTGCGGGATGTGCCGTCCTGCCAGATGCCGGGCGCCGAGCTGATCATCCAGAACAAAAACGGTCAGCTTCAGCAGCCGATGATCGAGGGCGACATCGTGTGGGAAACCACCCGCAGCGGCGCGGCGTCCTCGCTGACGTTTACGGTGGTCAAGGACGATACCCTCAACTTTCACGAGGGCAATCCGGTCAGCTTTCGGTTTAACGGCGCGAATGTGTTCTACGGATACGTCTTTAAGAAGTCGCGCTCAGACAATCGGCTGATTAAGGTCACGGCCTACGACCAACTGCGGTACTTCAAGAACAAAGACACGATTTCGTATGTCAATAAGACTTACGCCGATGTCCTCAAAATGCTGGCTGCGGACTACGGCCTCAAGGTTGGTACCGTGACCGATACCAAGTACAAAATCCCGCAGCGCATTGAGGAGGGAACGCTTTTCGATATGCTCGGCAATGCGTCTGACCTCACAATCATCAATACCGGCAAGGTGTATGTGCTCTACGACGATTTCGGCAAGTTGTGCCTCAAACCCTACGAGAGCCTGCTCCTGCCGCTCTACATCGACGAGGACACGGCACAGGGATACAGCTACACATCCTCGATTGACAGCGACGTGTACAACCGCATCAAGCTGGCGTGGGACAACGATGAAACCGGCGTCAGAGAGGTTCATGTGATGAACAATACCGCCAGCCAGAGCAAATGGGGCACGCTCCAGTATTACGAAAAGCTGGACAACGCCCTCAACACCGCTGACCTGCAAACCAAGGCTAAAGCGCTGATGAAATACTACAACGTCATTCACCGTGAGCTGAGCATGCAGAAGGTTTTTGGTGACGTTCGAGCGCGTGCCGGTACTTCGGTTTGTGTCGGCATGGGCTTGGGTGACATCAACATCAAGAACTATATGTGTGTGGAGAAGGCTAAGCACACGTTCAGCAATGGCCTGTACACGATGGATTTGTACCTGAGCGGAATTCGAGGTGAGTTTAGTGCCTGATATGTTTACCGCTATGAAACAGATTGCAGAAAACGTCTTTGAAGCAAGGCGGCCTGCTGACTGGTACTATGGCAAAGTTATTTCGTTATCGCCGTTTCAGGTACAGATTGACCAAAAGACAGTGCTTAAAAAGAACTTTCTGGCTGTCCGCGCTTGCGATCAGCAGATTGCGTCCGCAGATAATGCGGCGGGAGCCGTTTCTGCGGCCCGTGCGCTCCATGCCGAGCATGACCAGACCGCCGACGACGCCGATGATGCCGATGGCGAGCAGGATCTTGGTAACGATGAGACCGATCATGAACGTGCTGCCGTAGTTGAGCAGGCGCTGAAGGATCATCAGCACCAGAACGCCGAGCAGGCACACGCTGAACACGGTCAGCACCTTGTTTGTTGTATATTCTTCCTCAGAAATTGGCTTTTTGCCCACATTGCTTTTTGCCAACGAAGTACACTCCCTCTTTTTACATATTTCCGCCTGCGTACAGCACTGCTGCCAGCGCTGCGACAGGCGTAGTCGATGTTAACAGCGCAGTCGCCCATGGCAATGCGCTTCAGGCCCTCTTCGCCAAAGTCACGGTCCAGAATGAAGCAGGAGCTCACCAGGTGTGCGCCCTTCTTGGTCTTGACCAGCTGCAGAGCGGGGCGGATGGTATCGGCGGTGGAGTAAGTAGCGCCGCCCAGCAGGCAGTCAGCCTTGCCCATCTTGACCAGCATGGTGCCGAAGTAGTTGGACTTCTTCAGCATTGCGGTACACTCTTCAGCGGTCTGCTTGCCCTTGCGCAGCTCGACCATGGTGTTCACCATCTCGTCGAAACCTGCGTAGTTCTCAGGGTCAATGATCTCAGCAGCGGAAATATCAAAATTGCCTGCGGCAGCAGCGGCTTTGCACTCAGCCTCGTTGCCCACCATGACAACCTTCAGAACGCCCTCGGCCAGCAGCTTGCTGGCTGCCTCCAGGATGCGGGGGTCATTGCCCTCGGTAAAAACGATCGTCTTGGGGTTTGCCTTCAGCTGTGCTACCAGCGGTGCGAACATATCAGCCATTGTTGATTACCTCCGAATTAACTATCCAAAATTCACATCCGGGTGCCTGTTGGACACAAGGATGCCTTTCTCTTTTATTCTAGCACACCCGGCAAAAAGTTCAAGACAAAATTGGCTTTTTGTGCTATTATTTTAGGAGAAAACCATTTTTTATTTGTGAATAAATTATCATTCAGCTGCAAGGAGATCAAACTGCTATGGATTGGGATACATTAAAGGCCGAGTGCCTTGCCTGCCGCAGATGTGAGCTGTGCACTGACCGCACCCATGTGGTGTTCGGGCAGGGTGTCCAGACTGCTGAGGTGCTGTTCGTGGGCGAAGGCCCGGGCCAGAGCGAGGACGAGCAGGGCCTGCCCTTTGTGGGCCGCAGCGGCCAGCTGCTGGACAAATACCTGTTTGCCATCGATCTGGACCGGAGCAAAAACTGCTACATTGCCAACATCGTCAAATGCCGCCCGCCCCAGAACCGTGACCCGCTGCCCACCGAGAGCGAGGCCTGTATGCCCTGGCTCCGGGAACAGTTCAAGCTGCTGCAGCCAAAGATCGTGGTCTGCCTGGGCCGCATCGCCTCCCAGCGGATGATCCGCACCGATTTCTCCGTGACCAAGGAGCACGGCACCTTTGTGCAAAAGAACGGCGTGTGGTTCATGGGCACCTTCCACCCCGCCGCCCTGCTCCGGCAGGCGCAGAACAAACCCGCCGCCTTTGCGGATTTTGTGGCCCTGCGGGAGAAGATCCACGAGGTGTGCGGGCACACATATTAACAAGCTCACCCTCTCCGTCATTGCTGTCGCAATGCCACCTCTCCCGAAGGGAGAGGCCTTGGCAGAAAGATGAAGCTCACAAAAACTGCCAAGGGCTCCCACTTTGGGGGAGCTGGCGAGCGGAGCGAGACTGAGAGGGCAAGGCCGTTTCCAAGTATCATCTCCCTTCATTTTTGCATACCCTAAAGCAAAAGTGAGGTGTTCTGATATGAAAACCATCCAAAGCCGTTCCCCCGATTTCTTTCTGGGGGCCACCACACCGGCGGGCTTCAAGGGTTATTTTGAACCGCTGCGCCGGGAGCCCGGGATGCAGATGCTTCTCATCAAAAGCGGGCCGGGATGCGGCAAATCCACCTTGATGAAGCATCTGGCCCAGGCCGCCGAGCAGCAGGGCCAGCGCATCGAAAAGATCCACTGTGCCAGCGACCCGGACAGTCTGGACGGGGTCATCTTCCTCGACCAGAAACGCGCCATCATCGATGCCACCGCGCCCCATGTGGTGGAGCCGGACGCGCCCGGGGCTGATGAGCTGGTGGTGAGCCTGTACCACACCATCGATGCCGGAAAGCTGGCTCCCCACCGGGACGAGGTCAAGGCCCTGTTTGCCCGGAATGCCGCCCTGCGGGGCCGGGCAGCCCGGTATATCGCATCGGCGGGCAGCCTGATGCTGGACAGCCGCCGGGCCGAGGCCTGCAGCGCCAACTTTGAAAAAGTGCGCCGCTACGTCAAGCGGCTCTGCACCCGGCTGCTTCCCCGCACCGAGGGCACCGCCAGCGAGGAGCTGCGGCTGCTCTCAGCCATCACCCCCAAGGGGATGGTATTCTACCGGGGCACGGTGGAAGCGCTGGCCGACCGGTATGTGGTATTCCGGGATGATTACGGGGCGGTCTCCCGCCTGCTGCTGGAACTCATCCGGGCCGAAGCACTGGCCCGGGGCTACCACATCATCACCTGCCCCTGTGCCATGCACCCTGAAGATCAGATCGACCACATCTTCATCCCGGCCCTGCGGCTGGCTTTTTTGACCGACAACCTCTGGCATCCCATCCAGCTGCCCGGCGTGCAGGCCGTGCGCTGCACCCGCTTTGTGGACCGGGAGAACCTGTCCGGCTTCCGCGCCCGCCTGCGCTTCAACGACCGTGCCGCCTCCGAGCTCATCGACCAGGCTGTCGCCCTGATGGCTCAGGCCAAGAACTGCCATGATGAGCTGGAGACTTATTACCGGGCCACCGTGGATTTTGACCAGGTGAATGCTGTTGCAGCAAATTGTCAAAAGATCCTGGGTCTCGGGTAGGCCCTGCTCTGTACAACCTGACTGAAGCGCAGAATCTCAAGAGAAAGGAAGTGAACCCCATGCCTGCCATCCGTCTCTCTGTCCGGGAACTGGTGGAGTTCCTGCTCCGCACCGGCAGCATTGACAGCCGCTTTACCGGCTTTGACCGGGCCAACGAGGGCGCACGCATCCACCGCAGGCTCCAGAAGGCGGAGGGTGAAGGCTACGCCGCCGAGGTGTTCCTCACGGCAGAGCGGACGATGGAGGGAATCGGGTTCACCATCGAGGGCCGTGCCGACGGCATTTTTACCGATGAGGACGGCACGGTGGTCATCGACGAGATCAAGACCACCGCCGCGCCCACCGATGCCATCACGGAGGACATGAACCCCTGCCACTGGGCGCAGGGCATGGTCTACGGGGCCATCTGCGCCGAGCAGCGGGAGCTGGAAACACTGGATGTCCGGCTGACCTATTACCAGATCGACACCGATGAGATCATCCGCTATACCCGGCACTTCTCTGCCGCTGAGCTGGATGCGTTTCTCAACGACTTACTGCGGCAGTATCTTCCCTGGGCACGGCGGCAGCTGGACTGGGTGGAAGCCCGGAACCGGAGCCTTGGGGCCCTGCAATTTCCGTTTCCAGCTTACCGTCCCGGGCAGCGTGCCCTTGCCGGGGAGGTCTATCGCGCCTGTGCTGCGGGCAAGGCAGAGCAGAAGGGCGGTACCCGGCTGTTCTGCCAGGCACCCACCGGCATCGGCAAAACGATGAGTGCCCTCTTCCCTGCCCTGAAAGCCATGGGCGAGGGCACGGGGGAAAAGATCTTCTACCTGACCGCCCGCAACACGACACAGGCCGCTGCTGAGGATGCACTGGCCCGTCTGCGGGCGGCAGACCCGGCGCTTTCCCTGCGCAGCGTGACCCTGACCGCCAAGGAGAAGGCCTGCCTGTGCAAGGATGCTGAGGGCCGTCCCGCCTGCCTGCCGGAAGCCTGCCCCTACGCCAACGGCTACTACGAGCGGCTGAAGGATGCGCTGGCCAACCTGCTGGACAGCGCCGTCCCCTATGACCGGGCCGCCCTGACCGAGACTGCCCGGCGGCACAGGGTCTGCCCCTTTGAGCTGGGGCTGGATCTGAGCGAGTGGTGTGATGTGGTCATCGGAGACTACAACTATCTGTTCGACCCCACCGTGCACCTGCGGCGCTTTTTCGATGCGGCGGGCGACTACATTTTTCTCATCGACGAGGCTCATAACCTGCCGGACCGGGCCAGAGCCATGTACTCGGCGCGGTTCTGCAAGAGCAGCCTGACCGATGCCAGACGGGCCATCGGCAAAGGAAAAAGCGCACTGAAAACTGCGTTGACAAAGGCAGACAAAGGCTTTCTGGAAGCGCGCCGGGCGGTAACGAAGCTGGCCCCCCGCCGGGGTTCAGCACCCACCGAATCGCCGGCAGAGGATCTCGCCCAACAGACCAGCCTTCTGGACGCCGAACCGGCAGAAGCCGTCTTCTCGCTGCCGGAGCCTTTGCTGGCGCAGGATGGCACGGTCTTTTTGCAAGAGCTGCCGAAGGAGCTGCTCCGACTGCTGTTCAGCCTGCAGGCCCCCCTGCAGGACTGGCTGGAGGCCAACCCGGAGGCTGATGCCCACGCCCAGCTGCTGGAGCTCTACTTTGCGGTGCAGGATATCACCCGGGCAGCAGAGCGGTACGACGCGCATTTTGTCACCCAGCTGACAGCCCGGGGCAGCGAGCTGGAATGGGAGCTGCTCTGCCTTGACCCTGCCCCCTTTGTGGATGCCAGCCTTGCCGCCGGGCGGGCTGCAGCACTGTTCAGCGCAACGCTCACCCCGCCGGGCTACTATCGCTCCGTGCTGGGCTGTCCCGATGCCCGGGCTGTGGCACTGGAAAGCCCATTTCCGCCCGAACATCTGGGGCTCTACTGCCTGCCCGGCATCTCCACCCGCTACCGGGATCGGGAGGCCAGTGTGCAGGCCGTCTCAGATGCGCTGGCCGCACTGGCCCGGGCCAAGGTGGGCAACTATCTGGCCTTTTTCCCCAGCTATGCCTATCTGCGGCAGGTATATGAGGACTTCACCGCCCGTTACCCGGACATCGAGACGCTGGCCCAGGAGAGTGGTCTGGACGACGCGGCCCGGGCGGCCTTTCTGGAACAGTTCGGCCCAAGCCCCGCAAAAACACTGCTGGGCTTCGGGGTCATGGGCGGCATCTTCGGCGAGGGCGTGGATCTGGTGGGCGACCGGCTCATCGGGTGTGCCATCGTGGGGGTGGGCCTGCCTCAGGTGAACCCCCGGCAGGAGATCCTGCGCCGCTACTATGACGAGGCGGGCGGCACCGGTTTCGACTACGCTTACCGTTTCCCGGGCATGAACAAGGTGCTGCAGGCGGCGGGCCGGGTCATCCGCACGCAGGAAGACAGGGGCGTGGTGCTTCTGCTGGATGACCGCTTTGCCCGCGCCGAATATACCCGCCTGTTCCCCCGCCACTGGCACCAGCTCCAATACCTGCGCAGCACCACAGAGCTGGAGCAGCAGCTTGCCGCCTTCTGGGCACTGAACCAATAGAAAAAAGCCTGTCAGCGCAAAAACCGACAGGCTTTTTCTCATGCTCCGGACATTTTCCGGCTCTTACTTCTTTCTGGGCAGGGATCTGCGCAGTTCATCCCAGGCAGTCATCTCCACCAATGTGGTGGCGCGCAGGGCGGCAAACGCTTCATCCAGATACTGCATCTCGCTCACCGCACGCATGGCGTGATCCGAAATGCACCACTTCCCAACGACCGTCTGCGCCATCCAGTAGACCATCCGCTCGGTCTTTTTCCGCTGTTTGGTGCCCTCGCGGTAGCGGTCGGTGTTCTCCGCATCGTTCACGGGTACACCTGCCGCTTTCAGCATCTCACAGCACTCCCAGGCGGCATCCACGATCATCCTGCGCTGTTCCACTGTGGTGCGGGAAAGTTCCCCATCCACCGCATAGCAGGCATAGGCGCAGGGCAGGATAAAGGCGATGTGGCTCTTGAGCCACTCGTCCATATCGCTGTAATAGGTCAGCTTGTAGTGGGTGCCTTCAAAAGCAGCCTGCAGCCGCAGGCGGAACGCGCCGGACAGGGGTGCGGTTGCGCCGCCGACGGTCATTCCCATCCCCATGTGCACACTGACCAGCCGGTCATGCTCCCGGCGGCCTGCATTGTTCTGGAAGCCAAAGGCGATCTTATCCACCGGGCGCTGCATGGCCTGCAGCATCTCCTGCGCATAGGGATCATTGCCCACAAAGATGAAGTACTGGCTCCGGTTTGCCTTGAGGATGGGCAGCACATCGGCCAGCTGCCCGGCCTGCACCGTGACAAACACAAGGTCATACACATCCTCGGGGGCCAGCACGTCTATTGTCTGCATCCGATCCACCGTTGTTTTCCTCTGGAGCATGTGGCGGATGGTCAGGCCCTTCTGGTCAATGACCGCCTTCCACTCGCCCCGGGCCAGCAGGGTGACCACATTTTTCTTGTTCTGTGCCAGACTGTGGGCCAGCTGACAGCCCTGAACGCCTGCGCCGTACACCAAGATCCTCATAACGAGATTCCTCCTGTTTTGCATGATCAGCCCGGCCAGAAACACCGGGCTGTTACTTTTTCAGGAACGAGAAGAAGCCCTTTTTTTCATAGGGTCGGGTCTGCACGCCGGTCACGGTGTAGCCCGTTTCGGCAATGGCAGCCTTCAGCGTCTCCACATCCACCGGCTGCTCCGAGATGATGACCGTCTCGCCCTTGGTGTGGGAAGAAGTCACCTTGTTCACCCGGGCGGTCTTGCGCACCACATCATTGATGTGGCTCTCGCACATACCGCACATCATACCATCGACCCTCAGGATCGTTTCTATCATTGTTGTTCCCTCCATACTGTATCTGCGGGCCCCCCTGTCAAACTGCACAAGTCCAGCCCGCTGTTTTCGTCATTTTGTTAGTTTCAGCTAACTCATTGCAGAAACAAAAAGGCTCCTGCCCCGCACAGCACTGCTCTGCGGAACTTTGCCGATCTGTTTTCAGTTTTATCATACCATACCGGTGGGCAAATTTCAAGCTGCCCACAAAACCGGCCGGGGGACTTTATCAAAGGGTCAGTTCATGGAAAACAGCGCTGCTTTCCAGCTCTTTCCATTGCATCGTGTTTCCTTCCAGGGTCATGTAGCTGTGGGGGCTGTCCTCTTTGGGGATGCTCACAGAACCCGGATTCAGGTAAAGATTTCCCTGCCCGAACTCTGTCCAGGCCGGAACATGGGTGTGCCCATGCAGCAGCACATCTCCCGGGGCCAGCGGCGGCAGATTGTTCACATGATAGATATGCCCGTGGGTCGCATAAATGAGCCGCCGCCCCACCGGAAGCACCGCATAATCGGCCAGCACGGGGAATTCCAGCACCATCTGGTCCACCTCGGCATCGCAGTTGCCCCGCACGCAGAGCAGCTTCTCCTTTTTCCCGTTCAGCAGGGGGATGACCTCCTTGGGAGCGTACTCTCGGGGCAGGTCGTTGCGTGGGCCGTGGTAGAGCAGGTCGCCCAACAGGAACAGCCGGTCGGCTCCCTCCCGCTCAAAGGCCTCCAGCATTTTGCGGCAGTAGTAGGCCGACCCGTGCAGGTCTGACGCGATCATCCATTTCATGGCAGATCCTCCTTTTGTGCGTTCTGTTCTTATTTTACCGCCGCCGCGCCCCTTGTCAAGGGCAAGGGCCCACTGCAAAAAGTCATACTTTTATTTTAAAAAGTCCTTGACAAGTATCCCTGTGATGTGGTATCTTTGAACCAATAAAATATCGTGTGGATTTTTACAGCATTCTGCAACTTTTCGCCACACAATGGTACAAAAGCCATTGTGTGGCTTTTGCTTTGCCTTCAAACCCAAATCTGACCCTCAGGAGCAATGAAAATGAACGATACTTTTATGAAAACCAGACCGGTGTTCCCGTTGCTGCTCTCCATGGCTCTGCCCAACGTCATCTCGATGCTGGTGAACAGCCTGTACAACATCGTGGACAGCCTCTTTGTGGCCCAGATCAGCGAGCAGGCCATGACGGCGCTTTCGCTGGTGTTTCCCATCCAGAACTTTGTCAATGCAGTGGCCATCGGCTTCGGCATCGGCATCAATGCCCAGATCGCGCTCTGCCTCGGCGCAGGCGACCACGAGAACGCCAACCGGGCCGCCACCCATGGCATGATGTTTTCCCTGCTGCACGGCGTGCTGGGCATGGTCCTCTGCATTGCCATCATGCCCGGCTTCCTGCGCCGCTTCACTACCGATCCCGCTCTGGTGGACATGGGCGTGACCTACTCCACCATCGTGTTCCTGTTCTCGCTGGTCAACATGGCAGACCTCGCCTTTGAGAAGATCTTCCAGTCCGTGGGCCGGATGAACGTTGCCATGGTGGCGCTGATCACCGGCTGCGTGACCAACATCGCCCTCGACCCGGTCCTCATCTTCGGCCTTGGGCCGGTGCCCGCCCTGGGCATTGCCGGTGCGGCCCTTGCCACCGGCATCGGGCAGGCCGTTTCCCTTGTGGTCTACCTCTATGTCTACTGCACCACCGAAGTTGCCGTCCGCTTCTCCCGCCGCTGCCTGCGGTTCGATGCCGCCCTTGACGGCAAGCTCTATGCCATCGGTGTACCGGCCATCCTGAATCTGGCCCTGCCCAGCCTGCTGGTCACCTTCCTGAACGGCCTGCTGGCGGTCTACTCCCAGAGCTATGTGACGGTGCTGGGTATCTACTACAAACTCCAGACCTTCCTTTACCTGCCGGCCAACGGCATCGTGCAGGGGATGCGCCCGCTGGTGGGCTACAACTACGGTGCCCGGGAGCATGGCCGCGTGTCCAGGCTCTACAACCTGACACTGGGCCTGAGCGCCGGGATCATGGCCATTGGCACCCTGCTCTGCCTGACCATTGCAGGCCCGCTGATGGGTCTGTTCACCTCTAACCCCGAGACCATCGCCATCGGCCAGACCGCCCTGCGGATCATCTGCCTGGGGTTCATCGTCTCGGCAGTGTCTACCACCTCCTCCGGCGCGCTGGAGGGTCTGGGCAAGGGCGTGCCCTCGCTGGTCATCTCCCTCTGCCGCTACATCATCTTCATCATGCCCATTGCGTGGGTGCTGTGCGGCCGCATGGGCCCTACCGGTGTCTGGCACGCCTTCTGGATCACAGAGGCCCTCTCTGCCGTGATCGCCTACGCGGTGTATCACAAGGCGGTCCATCAGAAATAAACCTCTTTAACAAAAATTCCCGCTCCATCGAGCGGGAATTTTTTGTTATCATCTCTTCTTTTGTGGAAGGCTGTTCTCAGATCAGGCCCAGAGTTTTGAGCTCCCTTGCCACGCCGTCCTCCGTCACAGCCGGGCAGATGCGGTCGCAGAGCTTTTTCAGGTTGTCAGAGCCGTTAGCCATGCAAACGCTGATGCCTACCACATCGGTCATCTGCAGGTCGTTGTCGCTGTCGCCAAAGCCGATGGTATCGGCCAGCGAACACCCCAGCTCATCGCAGATGGCCTTGATGCCGGTTCCCTTGTTGAACTTGCGGTTGATGAGTTCCCCGTTGACGATGGCTGACGGGTTATCCCCCAGCCGGGACTCGCAGAAGATGAACTGATCCTCATACAGCTGCTTCGCCTCGGCAAGGCAGGCCTCGTTGGGGGCGATGAACACCACCTTGTAAACCGGCTCTCCGTGGTATTCCTCAATGGGCCGGATGGTCAAGCCATACTCCATCGTTTTGCGCCAGCGCTCGGCCTCGCTGTTCAGCTGCCCCGGCTTGCGGGGGAACAAATGGGCGAACCGCTCGATCATCCTGATGCCGCCGTAAGTATCATCTCGGGCTTCCAGTGTACACTCGGCACCGGCACGCCCCAGCACCTCCCGCAGGCCCTCGACCTGTGCGGGCTCCATGGGAAGATCCACGAGAATTTTCCCATCACAGCCTACATAGCCGCCTGCAGAGCAGACAAAGCCATCGAAACCGTAGGCAAGCAGCGGTTTCGTCATGCGCAGGTTACGTCCGGTGCACAGAAACACCTTGTGGCCGTTGGCCCGGGCCTGCCGGATGGCCTCCACGGCACTGGCCGGAACGGTCATCTCACCGGGCGGCAGCAAAGTACCGTCAATATCCAGAAAAATCAGTTTTTGCTTCATAGTTCCTTCACTCTTTCACTGCCAGTTCATGGTAAAGCCGCGAATCAGCAGACCCACGGCCAGGATCGCCAGCAGTACCAGCAGAACGGTGCGATTGGCCTGTTTCTGCTTCTGCCTGGCCCGGGCACGGCTGTTCCGGCTGCTGCCCTGCTTCCGGTTCTGGGGTCTGCTGCCGGAACTGCGGCCGCTCGTGTTCTGCTTTGCGCTGCTGCGGCGGGAAGCACTGCCGGAAGTCCCCTCTTTCTTCCTGCCCGCAGTGCTCTGGCCGGACTTTGCCGCGCGGGGTGCTTTCTCTTCCGGGGCCGCCGACGCAATGGGCTTTTTGGCCCCGCAGCGGCTCAGGTAATCCTCAGCCAGCCGGTAATACTGGCCCAGCTCACTGGTGCGCAGGGGCGCGCCCGCATAGCCCTCTTCCAGTGCTTCCACGGCCTCGTTGAAGAGGATCGCCGCCTGCGCAGCCGCCGTGCGGTCAGAAGCATGGGCCGCTTCATTGCGGGCAGTGCGCACCGCGTTGCAGGCCCGGCGGGCAGCAGCGGGGTGCTCCGTATTGCCCAGCAGATCCAGCGGACGGGCAGCATCCTTTTCAGGGTCCAGCAGCACCCGCATACACAGGGTGGTATCCAGCTGCTGCCAGCTGTTTCGGCCCGCCAGATCGGGCAGACGGTCATAATATTCGGGGCTCTCCTGCTGGCGGGTGCGGATGTGATCCAGCAGGGCTCCCAGGCTGTGCTCCCCGGGCTTGTTCTCCCAGTGCCAGCGCAGCAGCTTGCGGCTGATCTCATCACAGGTAGTTTTGATCTCAAAAGCGGTTTGCAGTGCTTCGTCGGGCATAACGTTTCTCCTTCGTACAACCAAAAAACGGAGGAAGCGCAGCCTCCTCCGTCATTCATTTACATCATAAACTGATAATAGACGAAGCCCCACAGCGCAATGCCTGCGCAGACGATGGCGGTGATGGGCGGGACCCAGCGGACGAGGGTCTCGGCAATGCCGTCGCGGCTCTCTTCCGCATCGTCCTCCTCATCGTACTGCTCCACCTCGGGTTCCGGCTGGCGGGCCGGGGCGGCACGGCGGGCAGCAGCAGGCATCACACGGGTGCCCTCGTCATCCACAGCCGCTGCACCGCTGCCGGGGAACGCCGCGCGGGTGGCGGCATCCAGCACCCGGGTAGGCTCTGCTTCCGGAACAGGGGTGTGTTCCACCGGCGGTGCAAAGCTGGTCGGAGCGCCGACAGGCTCTGCCGGGCGGGCCGTCTGGACGACCCGGGTGGGTTCTGCCTGCACCGGCGCGCTGGCCACGATGCGGGTCGGCTCTTCCTGCGGAGCGGCGCTCGCCACGCGGGTGGCCTCTGCCGCCGGGGCCTGCTCTGCAGGGGCGGCCTTCTGGCCGGGCTGCAGCAGGGTGTTCAGGGCGTTCTGCAGCAGGATGCGGTCACAGCCGCACTCGGTGCAGTAGACCGTGTCCTCTTCCTTCGGGTGGAAGGAACCGCAGGCACAGTACCAGCCGTTCTCGAACACCTGCGGCATATACTTGAGGCCGCTGCGGTTCATCCGGCTTTCCAGTGCCTTTTCCAGCTCCGGACTCAGGCGGCGCGGGGCCGGCAGGCGGACGCGCTTGATGGCATCCAGATGCACGACCTTTTTGCCGCTGTATACGTTCTTCAGGACCACATCCACGCTGGTGATGGCCTTCTGGGTCACGAACACGGCATCGTCCATGCCAAAGCTCTCACCGGGCTTGACCTCGATCTCGCGGTACTCAAAGGCATCCTCACACAGGATGATGCCATCCACGCCCTTGCACTTGAAGTGGATCTCCAGCGCAGTCAGGGTGACCTTGGAGATGTTCTTGAAGGTCAGGCAGACTGCGTTCTCGCCGCTGAGTTCGCCCTTGAGCAGTTCCACACAGACGAACTGCACCGGGCTGCCCGGGGTATAATAGTTGGCCCGGGTGCGTGCGACCGGGTTAAAATTTTCCTCCACGACACTCGCTCCCTTCGATCATTCGTTTTCCTGCGGGGCATCCTGCGCCGGGTCGGGCATTTCCTCGCCCAGCACGGCCTGCTCCGCCTGTTCAGCGGGCTCTGCGCTCTCAGCAGGCTCTGCGGTCTCCACCGGGGCCGCCGGTGCGGCGCCAGTCCGATGGTCGTAGAAGAGATCAGCGGATTCGGTGAAGTACCAAGAGACATGATGACAGTATCTACATCCATATCATACTCGGAACCAGGAATCTCTACCGGACGTCTTCTTCCGGATGCATCCGGCTCACCAAGCTCCATCTTGACAACCTTCATACCGTTTACGTGGCCGTTCTCATCAACGAGGATCTCTTTCGGATTTGTAAGAAGATCAAAGATGATGCCCTCTTACTTAGCGTGATGAACTTCCTCTGCTCGTGCA